>ERZ808240.4372-NODE-4372-length-12589-cov-8.800383_pt1 | contig 12589 bp, 14 predicted proteins | sample MGYA00521084_ERZ808240 | MGnify/ENA primary metagenome ERZ808240 (study PRJEB31516, sample SAMN03275571) | gut metagenome | biome: mammalia-associated habitat; material: feces | host: Papio cynocephalus | place: Kenya | collected 2012-08-06 ... | reverse complement strand
GCTTTGGCACTCAGGCACAGCGCGCAGAGCTGCAGCAGGCCGCACAGGCTGGGTATTCGCAGGGTGGACCGGATGACTTTGCCGTCATTTCGGATGACGATGACCTGCCGTTCTGATTAAAAGGAGAAAGAAAATGCTTAGAGTTGTTTCTATTTCTGATATTCCATCCTACTATCCGCCTACTGAGCACGTTGCTGATGTCTTAACTCTTAAAGCAAACAAGCCGGATGCAGTCGAGATTTGCTGGGACAAACGTCAGTTTGCCAACTCATACGCTGCACAGCCCGCCTATGTTAATGCACTAAAAAAGTTTGATATGTGGGACGAGTACAACGTTATACTGCGTAAAGATCGGCTTTTTATCGTCAAAAGAACGCTGTGCGGGAAAATTGCTGACCCCGCGATGAGCGAACCTGATACTATTTGATTTTTTAGCTGCGCTATCTGGCTATACGGGCGTGCGGAAGGAGGTGAGTCAAAATGAAAGAGGCAGAGCAGAAAAGCATCGTTATTTACAAATCATGGAAAAAGCCGCTGCGGCGGCTGTCCCTGGAACAGAAAGGGCGGATTTTTGACGCGCTGCTTGATTTTCCTGAATCCCCGGAATTTGAGGACCAGATGCTTGTAATGGCATGGGACTTTATGTCCGAGGCGCTGGAATCAAATGCCCAAAAATGGGGTGAAACACGTGAAAAGCGCGCTGCCGCAGGGCGTAAGGGTGCAGAATCCACAAACGGAAAACGTCAGCAAAACACGGCAAATCCGGCAAATGCCGATTTTGCCGAGCAAAAGCAGCAAAGCGCGGCAAATGCGGCTGTATCTGTTAATGATAATGTAAAACCTTGTGTACGTTCATGTCAACATCTCCCATTTCTTTTCCGGCGGCGGTTCAGGCTTCTTCCGGGCGTCCCGGCGGGCTTCCACATCGCCCAGCGTCCGCACCCCGTCCGCCTGCCAGCTGCCCAGAATGCCGTCTATGTACCTCCAAGACCGGTGCCCGCTCTCGGCAGCCTCGTCAAACGACCTACACAGGACCTCCGCCGGAAAGACCTCCCGCCAACGTTGGAGCCTGTCCAGTGCACAGCGGGGGAACTCGCCAACCACCTGTTGAAAGTGCTGGACAAGGTCGGCAAGGTCGGAATCTGTCCGGGAATCGGCGGCTGTTGGGGCGGCGGGGCCGCCCTTACTACTGCTATGTTCTGTTATGTTATGTTGAGGATACCAATGGTTGTCAGTTGGTATACCATTGGTATCCAGTTGGTTGCCACTTGGTTTCCGCCTTGAAATATAACGTTTGTTCGCTGTTTCTGAAAGTTCTGCAAGCTCGGCTTGAAACATGGTCGGTTTATACCGGTCATTCCGGAGACTGTTGTTCAGTTTCCAGTCTGTGATGACCAGAACACCGGAATCAAACACCATCACATAACCGGCGTCTATCAATGCCTGCAAATCCGAATCCGTGCAGCCCACAGACCGCATGATGGAGCGGGGATTTGAAACAAACCGTCATCGTCGCCGTGCATCCCCAGATGAAAATAGAGGGCTTGCGCTGTCAGCGGCATTTCCAGAAACGCGTCTGTCTCGGTTACTTCCACGGAAAACATTCTCTTGTTCGCCATGCTTTACCCCTCTACCCGGCGGATACCCTGCGCGTTTTGGACCTGTTCCGCTGGGTCGCCCTGCTCAAAGTGCCGGGCAAGGCTGTCCAGATTGACAAGAATGGAGCGTCCGTGCAGCACATAGCGCACCTTCCCACGCTTGCACAGCAGGCGGATATAGTTCGGTGTCACCCCATAAAGCGCGGCAGCGCTCTTTGTGGACCCCATACGGGGGTAGATAATGGATTCACCCATCACTGCACCCCCAGACTCTCGGCCCGGCGCTTTTTGAGCTGGTCCAGTGCATGGAAAACGGTTGCCTTTTGTTCACTGGTCATCTCTGTGCGCATCTTGCGCGAAAATGTGCCGTCTGTGCAGCCGATTTCCTCCGCCACCTGCCAGAGGTAAAAGCCAGCGCCTTCCACTGCCCGGCGGATATCGAGGTTTGCGCGTTTGTTGTTGATGGTCGTCATGGTAAAGTCCTTTCTTGCTGTTGACATGGTAAACAACAGCACAGTATAATAAATAAACAACCGGCGTTTGTCCTTGTTGTGCTTGCATTAAACCACTTTTCGTTTTTTGCCGTCAATCCCAGCTTGTGAGGGGATGACCGCAAGCACATGGGAACTTGTTGAATTGTAAATATTTGGAAAAGCGCACGCAGATGCTTGTGCTTCACAAAACAAAGTGATGCATGTCAACACAAAACGATACATGCGCACAAAAAATGTGAAACGCCCCCTGATTGTGCGGGTCTACAAAACGGGAAAAGATGATTTTTTGATGCACGATTTATCACTTGTAAAGTTTTTGTGAATGTCATTTCCACAAAAAAGGAGGCCCATACATGGCGAAAATAACAAGGCGCATGAAAAAAGACGGCACCTGCTCCTATTGCATCCGGGTTTCAAACGGATACGACCGGCAGGGCCGCCAAGTGATTGTCAACCGCACGTTTTCCCCTCCGCCGGGGTTGACAGGGAAGAAGCTGGAAAAAGAGCTGCAGCGGCAGGCAGATGCTTTTGAACAGGAGGTGCGCTCCGGCGTGCTGCTGGATGCATCTATGAAAGTTGATGACCTGATAGACCGCTGGTTTACCGAGTATGCAGAAAAGAAGCTGAAACCCAAAACCGTTTACAACTATCGGCTGCTCGTCCCGCGTATCTCCGCCGGGCTGGGCCAGCTGAAAGTCTGCCAAGTGAAACCAGCGCACCTCATGGCCTTTTATTCGAACCTGCAGGAGCAGGGCGTGCGGGAAGACTCCGCCTATACGGCAACGCCTGCGCTGCTGGCACTGCTTCCCTACGGCAAGCGCGGCCCAGCACAAAAGGCTTCCAAAATCAGTGACCGGACCATGTCCCGGGTATGTGCAGGCCATGAAGTGACACACCGGACAGCTGAAAGGGTGTCTGCCGCCGTCGGGCTGCCTCTTTCCAAAGCGTTTACAGAGTACCGCCGGGCAGACGGCAAACTCAACGGAAACACGGTGCAGCACTACCACCGGCTGCTGTCTACCATCTTCACAAAGGCGGTGCAATGGGGTCTTGTGCCGGAAAATCCCTGCAAGCGTGCAGAGGCCCCCAAAGGAGAAGAAACCGATGTGCAGGTCCTCGACGAACAGGAGGTTGCAAGGCTCTTGACTGCCCTGCACGATGCTCCCACACAGTACAGCGTCATCACACAGCTGGCCTTGCTCACCGGTGCCCGGCGGGGCGAACTGTGCGGCCTGCGCTGGTCAGACATCGACCTCGATGCCGGGACTATTACCATCAGCCGCACGTTGCAGACCATCCCGGGCAAGGGACAAATCTTCAACTCTCCCAAGACAAAGAACTCCCGGCGATGCATCAAGGTCACACCGGATTGCGTGGAACTGCTTCAGGAATACCGCCAGCATCAACGGGCAGAACGCTTCAAGGCCGGTTCCGAATGGCTCCGTCGGGTTGAAATCGCCGGGAAGACGGTAGACAACGACCTGCTGTTTACACGCTGGAACGGTGCACCGATGGACCCGGATGGCATCACAACGTGGTTCGGACGGTTCCTCGCTGCTCATGACCTCCCGGCGGTACACTTCCACAGCCTGCGCCACACCAACGCCAGCTTGCTGATAGCGGCCCATGTGCCTGTTACAACGGTTTCGGGCCGTCTGGGCCATGCCAAGACCAGCACCACCACGGACATTTACGCCGGGTTCATCCAGTCTGCAGATGCTGCGGCAGCGGACGCCCTCGCCAGTGTGTTCGACCGCATTCGTGAAAAGAATCACGCATAAAGCCAAAGCAGCCCACAAAGCACCGGGGACGCATCCGCCGGGCCTGTGAGCTGCTCTTCTCTATCTAGTCTTTATTGTGTCCGTTTTATCGGACCATATGCACGCCAGAATGTGCCTTATTTGTGCCTTATGGCACTCAAATTTACTGATTCTCGCTCTTTTCCACTCGCGTAAAAAGAACGATTTATCTATACAAAATCGAACTCACTCGCACCCGAAAAAACATAAAATTCCTTGTTCCCAAGCAGTAGGCGGCGGGTTCGAGTCCCGTATCCTGCTCCAAAAAGTAACGGCAGAACGCATGAATTTATGTGCTCTGCCGTTTTTCTTTTATCCTTGATCCAAGAACAATGCAGATTTTCCTAAAAGTGTATCGTAAACTCCCACATAAACTCCCAGCAAACGCTGTCATCCGGCGGGCGGCGCGCACCCCGCCCAAGGCCAATAATCGGAACTGCAACAAGCCCCACGGTTCATCGCTGAACCATGAGGCCTTTGTTTTTTATTCTTTTATTCTGCTGCTTTCTGGGTGCGGATATCACGGCCCACGAATTTGCAGGGGTGGAACGCACTGAGGCGGCTGGAAACCTTTTCGGTGTAGAGCCGCTCAAACATCGATTCATCCGTGATGTTGGTCGTGACGATGGTGGGCAGTTTTGCCCCTAGGCGATTGTTCAGCAGGCTGTACAATGTCGTGATGAGAAACGCCGAGTTGAATTCAGAGCCCAGATCGTCCAGGATCAGCAGGTCAGCGCGGCTGGCTGTCTGCAGCAGGGTCTCCTCTTCCCCGCCGGGGTCCGAACCAAAATGCAGGCCTTCCAGTTTGGAGAAGAAATCCGGGCTGGAAACATAGATCACATCAAACCCGCGCTCCAGCACGATGCCCGCAATGGCCAGAGCTGCGTGCGTTTTGCCAAGACCTGCGTTGCCCAGCAGCATCAGATTCTCGCTGCGGTGGTCAAAGTCCTCTGCATAGTCTTTCAGGTCGGCCAACAGCTCCTGCATGTAGTTGCGCGCCGAGGTGCCCAGCGCCGCATCCAGTATATTAGGATAATAGCGCAGCTCCATCGTATCGAAACTGGAAACAGACAGACTGGACAGGGACTCGATCTCCGCCCGGCGCAGCTGCTGCATCACGCGGTGGACGCACTCGCAGGTATGGCCATCCACCACACCGGTATCCTGGCAGAGCTTACAGGTGAATTTCGGTTCCAGTGCATCCGCCGGGCGGCCGCTGGCAGCCAGCAGGGCCGTCAGTTTCTGTTTTGCGTCTGCCAGGGCTGCAGCAGCCTCGGTGCGGTCTTTGCCGGAGGCACCAGCCAGCGCGCACCGGATGCCGCGCACCCGTACTTCTTCCTCGGCGTGGCGCAGGGACGGAATAGCCGCCTCTGCCTGTGCGCGGGCATCTTCCGCCAGGGCGCGGGCTGTCTGACGGCGGGCATCCACCGTCCGGCGGGCACTCTGGTACAGTTCATTCTTGGTAAGCATCGTTTCTCCTTATGTTCTGCCGCCGATCATTCCGGCCGCTTTTTGAACGGACGGCGGCGGGTGGCGTTCTTGAGGAAGTCGTTGCCGCTGGGGGTCTCGCGGTCCACGCGCAGGTTGCGGCTTGCCCCGCCAATGGCCACCGGCCCGCGCACATCGTGCACCGTGCGCAGGCCCTTGGCATTCCAGGTTTTGAGGATGCTGTTCCAATACCACAGATCCTTTTTGGCACCGGCCTGCACAGCGGCTTCCTGCACCATAGCATCATCATAGCCATACACTTCATACCAGCGGGCAATGGCTTTGCGTCCGCCGAGGGTCAGCTCGGTATCCGCAATGCCCAGCAGACCGCTGACATACTGCTCACGGGTCTGCCGCAATGCCAACAGTTTGAGGTGCGCGTCCGCCTGCTCGCCGGTCTCCACGCCCTCGGCGCGCCAGACCTTCAATTCATGGATCACCGAGGCCATGGTGCGTTTGCCGCGGCCTGCCATATAGGCTGTGCAGAGCATGACCGTTTCCGGCGCATAGCCTTCCTGCACATACAGGTTGACGATCTTTTCCATCTCGCTGTGGGTCAGCGGGCGGGCAAAGCTGGTCTGTGCACAATCGATGAGACTGGAGATCATGGGGTCGGTACGGCTGGCCGCAGCGATCTCAGCCCAGGTCATGGGAGCCGGGGCACTGGGTTCCTCACCCGGGGCTGCGTTTTCCTCATAGCGTTCCAGCAGTCCGGCACCGGCCCAGAATGAGAGCGCACTCTCCGCGCTGATACGGCTGCGCAGCTTCAGGTCTGCACAAATTTTTTCTGGGTCGGTCACGCCGGTGGCCAGCACATACAGCGCCACGCGGACATTGTATTCTTCTGCAATGCCCAGCTTGGAAAACACCAGCTGCGGCACCGCAATGGTATCGCCTTGCAGTTCTTTTAAACGATAGATCATGGTTTCCTCATTCGGTAGTTATTCAGCGGAAGCTTCTTCTGCAGGCGGCTCCCAGGGGTCGCAGTCCATCATATCCGGGCAGTTGTTCCAGCGCTCCGGCGCGGCATTGTAAGCATCCTGCAGGCATTTGGCCGCCGCTGCGCGGCCTTCATCGGTCAGTGGAAAAATCTCCTGCCGCCGCAGGGCTGGATCTGTCATTTCTAGTGTCCACGGGTCAGGCCAGTAATCCACCGTCAGGATGCTCTCCTCTTTCTGTGCGCCTTCCCCGCCCTCCGGGTCCGGCACCTTCCGTTTGCCGGGCGTCAGGCGGTAGCGCAGGCCAGCCTCATTGCCGCTATAGGTATTTTTGCATTGAAAGAAATGCAGCAGGGGTACAAAGATCATAGGTCGGGGTCCTTTCCGCAGAAAATTCTGCATGTGCTTCTATTATAAAAAGATGCGGGACAAAATGCAACCGTCGGACCCGGGAAGCGGATAATTTTCCGCAGCTGCTGTCAAGCGCTGAAAAAGCCCCCGGGGCCCATGGAGAAATTCCACAGGCCCCGGGGGCTTTGGTATATAAGAGAATGAGAATGTCGGGGATGGTGGGGCCTGCCAGCAGGAACAGGTCAAGGTCACCGCCATCGATCTGGTAGTAGCAGTAACGCTCCCAGTACTTGCCCCGTTCCTTTATCTGTTTCACATAGTCCTGAATGACTGCATGGGTGATTTTTTCGGTCTGCGTGACACCTTGTTCATCCAGCCACAGCATGAGAAGCCGCAGGGTTTGCTCATAGCTTCCAATCGTCTTTATGGCCAATTCCTTGTTCTCACAGTATTCAATAAACATCTCAACATCTCGTACGAACATAAAGCAAAAACCTCCCATATTCATCGGACACTACACCCAATAAATACAGGAGATTTATCGCCTTGAATTTAATCTATTTATCGGCCTGCTTCCATACGTCCATACCTATTCTCACTCTATTTATCGGCATGTCAATCCAAATATGGAAGAAAATGGAATTACGAAGCACGAATTAACGTTACTCATTTACCCCACCCTCTGCCGCTTATCCAGGCGCATCTTATCCGCAATCATCGCAATAAACTCGCTGTTGGTGGGCTTGCCGCGCAGGTTATGGATGGTATACCCGAAATAACTGTTCAGGGTATCCACATCGCCCCTGTCCCACGCTACCTCAATGGCATGGCGGATGGCGCGCTCCACACGGCTGGCGGTGGTGCCGTTGCGCTTGGCGATTTCCGGGTACAGGCGCTTGGTCACGGCGTTGATATACTCCGGCTCGTTCATGGTGAGCAGGATGGCATCCCGCAGGAACTGGTAGCCCTTGATGTGGGCCGGAACACCGATCTGATGCAGGATCTCGGTAACGGTCAGCTCGTCGCTGTCCACACTGGTGTGCAGGATGTGCTTTTCCTGCCCGCGGGCAACCTTGACCACCCGTGCCGCCAGCACATTTTCGTCAAATGGCTTGACAAAATAATAGGCAAAGCCTTCGTCCAGCAATTCCTGAACCATTTCTTCGCTCTGGAACGCGCCGGTAACGAAAAAGGACGTGTGGCGCTCGCCGGCGGCGTTGTAGCGTTGCTTGACTGCCAGCGCATCCAGCCCGGGCATGAATGCATCCAGCAGCACCACATGCGGCCGCACCGCAAGCATCTTCTGCAGGACTTTGTTTCCGTCTTTTTCCACGACGGTCACATCGACGCCCTTTTGTTCGAGGGCTTCGCGGCAGGCAGCCGTGACATCCGCACTGGTATCCGACATCAAAAATCTAATGTTGTCCATCGTTCTATCCTCCAATGTGTGCAGTTCCCTTAACACCATGGATTTTACCATATTTTTCCATTCATTTCAACGGTATTTCCTGCCGGAAAATGGAAAAATCGAACGAACAGCCAAATTATTTTGCGTCGAATTGTGTCGTTTTTCACTTTCTTCACGCAGCATCGTTCCGTGCTGTGACGCATTCCGCCTGCTGCAGCATTGTCTGCGCAAAAATCCCGTAGCCGCGCGTCGGATCATTGACCAGGACATGGGTCACTGCCCCCACCAGACGCCCGTTCTGCACGATGGGACTGCCGCTCATACCCTGCACAATGCCCCCGGTCGCCGCCAGAAGGTGAGGATCCGTCACCCGCAGGATCATGTTGCGGGTCGCATCTGCATCGTTCACCTGCTCAATGCGGACACGGTACTTCTGCGGTGTTTCGCCGGAGATGGTGGTCCAGATCTCGGCGTCACCGGGCACCACCTCCTGCGCAAAGGCCACCGGCAGTTCTGTTCCTGCAAAGCCTGTGCGGGTAGTTCCGTACACTCCGTTTTTCTCATTGATGCAGATTTCACCCAGGGCATGTCCGCTGACAAACCTGCCCTTTAATTCGCCGGGGCTTCCCACCGTTCCGCTGGTGCACCCGACGATCTCACAGGCCACGATTTCCCCGCTGCGCAGTGCAACGCTCTCGCCGGTGTCACTGTCACTGATGGGGTGGCCAAGTCCCGCAAACACTCCGGCTGCCTTGTTCACAAAGGTCATCGTCCCGACTCCGGCAGAAGAATCCCGCACCCACATGCCAGCACGCCACTGCCCGGCAGCGGCATCCCAGGCAGGTTCCAGCTGGGTGAGAAGCTGTTCTCCCTTGCGGATATACACGACCTCCACGCTCTCCCCGGCCGCTGCTTCCAGCGCCGCATGGACTTCGTCATTATTTTCTGTTTTCTGGTTTCCAATGCGGATGACCCGGTCCCCCAGCCGCAGGCCCGCCGCCTTAGCCGGGTTAACCGTGCCGCCGTCTGCCGTGTTCAGGTCCGAGAAGCCCACCACAAGGGCACCTTCGGAAAACATCTTGACCCCGAACGGCGTGCCGCAGACGGTCACGGTGGGGCGCTCAGTCACAATGGCGCGGATGCTTTTAATGGGCAGCCAGCCGCCCAGGGCAAGCGTCGTCTGATAGCTGCCCACAGCCCGGGTGCTGGCCGCGTTGCGGCTTCCCACCGGATGCAACGGTTCAATGGCGGCAAAGCGCGGCAGGGTCAGGCTCTGCTCCGGTTCCAGATACACGGCATCCGGCAGGTGCTGATACAGCCACCCCAGCGCTGCTGTCAGCAGCACCAGAAGATACACGCCCGCCAAACGCCGCCCGCGCCCTCTGCGCTTTCGTTTTTGAACTGAATGCACGGCCTTTCCCCTCTTTTTTGCATCATTTGCAGCCGGGCTGCCTTTCTGCGCTAGTATGCGCGGAACAAGTGGAAAATATCAAAACGCCCTGTTCTCCGGCTTTTGCGTAGGCCGGGAAACAGGGCTTTCATCGAGACGCTGAAGCCGCTCAGGACAGCGGCATGGCCTGCTCCACCGTCAGGAAGGCAAAGCCGTTTTCCTGATACCACTGGATGATATCCGGCAGCGCCTCGGCGGTGGTGCGGGTAGAGGCGGAGTCGTGCATCAGCACAACGCAGTGGGTCTGCTCCCCCGTCTCCCGTACTACATTGTGGTAAATGGTATCAGCACTGGGCTTGCCGCCCACCGCATCCTCTGCGCAGACGTTCCAGTCTACCCATTGGTATCCCTTCTGTTCCACCTCCGTCTTCAGCTGCTTCATCAGGCTTTTGCCTCCATAGCGGCGGCTGACTGTATTGGTGCTGCCGCCCGGGAATCGCAGATACCGGATGCTTTCAGCATCCACATAGGGCGCAATGCGTTCCTTTAAAAGGGAAAGATCTGCCCAATAGGCATCGGAGCTCTGATAGATATCGCTGTACTCATGCGAGGCCGAGTGCAGGGCGATCTGGTGCCCGGCACGGACGGCTTCTGTGAGCAACGGCAGATATCCCTCGTTATAATCGGTGGCAACCACAAAAAAGGTGCCATGCACCCCGGCCTTGTTCAGGGCCGAAAGCACTGCCGGGGTCGTCTTGCTGGGGCCGTCATCAAAGGTCAGGCAGACCCATTTTTCCGGCAGCACAGTACCGGTTTCGTCAGGCTGCTGTGCCGCCGCAGAAGGTGCAGTGGAAGAAATTGCCGCCGCATCCGGCGCAGGGGTCAGATCACTCTGCAGGCAGGCTGCAGATATTGGTGCAGGCGACCGCAGGCCGCCCCAGATGCCGATTGCCAGCCCGATCAGAACGCCGGCCGCTGCCCCCAAAATCATTCGCCGCCGGCTGCGCAGGAACAAACTCATATGGAAAACCTCCCCTGTACGCTGTTTTAAAAATTGCCCCGATCGTTACAGCATATGACAGCCAAAAAAATCTATGAAAACCGGCAAAAAGACTTGACGAACTTCATGGGATATGGTAATATATTTGAGCAGTCCGCACCACGGTTTCAAGCCTCAGGAACTGAGAGCTGCAAGCAATTGGTATGCGAGGGTGGCGGAACTGGCAGACGCGCACGTTTGAGGTGCGTGTGGTTTATCCTTGGGGGTTCGAGTCCCCTCCCTCGCACTCAGAGAAGCAAGTACATATTGTGTACTTGCTTTTTTCTTTGCGAGGGAGGGGACTCGAGCAGCACGGGCCCTGCGGGAAATCCGCTGCAGCGATTGACTTTTTTCCAAAAACTTGATACACTATATTGGCGTTCGTGCGGAAGTGGCGGAATGGCAGACGCGCTGGTTTTAGGCACCAGTTCCTTGCGAGTGAGGGTTCGACCCCCTTCTTCCGCACCAGACAACAAAAAATCCGAACTTTTTCCGATTGGAAAAGGTTCGGATTTTTTATCAGGGCAGGCGGATAAGAAACTGCACAGCGTTTCCCGCTCAGCCGCCCAGTGCCATGATGCTTTCCGGAGCGGCGCTCAGGTATGCCGGTGCGGCAGGTTCTTCTGCAACCAGCGTGGTCTTGGAGACCTTCCACCACAGGCGGATCTGCCCGTCCGGCAGCTGGAAGATAAGGTTCCAGTCAAAGGGGTTCTCACTGACCGATACCGGTGCTACCGGCAGGGCGTTGCGTGCCCCGGCGGCGCAGGGTGCAAAATCGTGGGCACGAATGCCCACTGCCGTGCAGTTCTCCGGCACCACTGCAGCCAGATGCAGCACGCTCTCCCCGCCTGCCAGACGGACAGTATGCTCGTCCACCCGCGTGCAAGGCAGGATGTTTTTGCAGCCGGTCAGGCGGGCTGCAGCCACGCTGCGCGGGTCTGCAAACACGGCTTTTGTCGCGCCGGTGCGCAGTACCTGCCCGCTATCCATAACGATCATCTCCCGGCACAGGCGGTAGGCCTCGTCCCGGTTGTGAGTGACCAGCAGGGCCGTGCCGTCAAACCCGGCCAGCAGGCCGCCTACCTCGCTTTCCACTTCCTCCCGCAGGTAGCTGTCCAGCGCGCTGAACGGCTCATCCAGCATGAGGATGCGGGGCTTGCCCACCAGAATACGGGCCAGCGCGGTACGCTGCTGCTGTCCGCCGGAAAGTTCCGCCGGGCGGCGCTTGGCCAGTCCTTCCAGCCGCATAGCCCGCAGCATTTCATTGCAGGCCGCACGGCGGGCAGCGGGGTCTTTTTCCTGCTTCAGGCCGCAGAGGATGTTCTGCTCCACGGTCATGTTCGGGAACAGCGCATAGTTCTGAAACAGCAGGCCCACGCCGCGCTGCTGGGGCGGCAGGTCGATGTGCTGCTCGCTGTCAAACAGCACCCGGCCATCCAGCACGATGCGGCCCTTATCTGGCTTTACGATGCCTGCAATGCAGCGCAGCGTCATGCTCTTGCCGCAGCCGGATGCACCCAGAATGGCCGTAGCCATGTTTCCGGCGGTAAACTCCGACCGGAGGGTGAAGCCGTTCAGCTTCTTTTCGATGCAGACTTCCAGGCTCATGCACGTCCACCTGCTTTCTGTTTTTTCTCCAGCAGGTTGACTGCCAGCAGCACCACCGCCGAGATAACGATGTCCACCAGCACCCAGCGCATGGCACCGGCCTCATCGTTGGTGCGCCAGAGCTGGTACACCGTGGTGGCAATGGTGGCCGTTTTGCCGGGGGTATAGCCGGCGATCATGCTGGTGGCGCCGTATTCACCCAGAGCGCGGGCAAAAGCCAGCACCGTACCGGCCAGAATACCCTGCCGGCAGTACGGCATACGCACACGCCAGAAGATCCAGCTGTTGGACTGGCCCAGCGTCTGGGCAGACCAGGCCAGCGTTTCGTCAAAGCTTTCAAAAGCACCGCGGGCCGTGCGGTACATCAGCGGGAAAGCTACGACGATGGAAGCAAAGATAGCACTGTACCAGTTCATGACCAGCTTGACGCCGAAATGCTCCATGAAAAAGATGCCCAGCGGCCGCTTTGCGCCGAA
>ERZ808240.4371-NODE-4371-length-12592-cov-4.003111_pt1 | contig 12592 bp, 11 predicted proteins | sample MGYA00521084_ERZ808240 | MGnify/ENA primary metagenome ERZ808240 (study PRJEB31516, sample SAMN03275571) | gut metagenome | biome: mammalia-associated habitat; material: feces | host: Papio cynocephalus | place: Kenya | collected 2012-08-06 ... | reverse complement strand
GCCACCTACTGCAACACCATCATCATGATGCAGCATCAGAAGCGCCGCTTCATGGAGCAGATTGACTACATCACCTCCTGCGGCTGGATGGACGGCCCCGGAGGCCGTGAGCGGGCTGGCCTGCCCGGCAACCGCGGCCCCCAGATGGTGGTAACCGATCTGGGCATCATGAAATTCGACGAGCAGACCAAGCGGATGTATCTGGCGTATTACTATCCGTTCTCCTCTCCGGAAATGGTTCAGGAGAACACCGGTTTTGAAGTGGATGTGTCCCGCGCCCAGCTGATGGAAGGCCCCGATCCCGAGATCATCCGGGTCATCCGGGAAGAAATCGACCCGGGTCAGGCGTTCATCAAGGTCCCGAAGGGCTGATATCCGCATTGCTTTGCCGCCTGCGGCGGTGACAAACGGGGGGCTCCCCGGAGCCCCCCGCTGAAAGAGTGATTTCCCGCCGCAGAGGCGGCGATACTTGAAAGGAGAGATTATCATGGGCAACTATTCCATGCCTGGATACTTCCAGGCCATGCCGGTGCTGAAGGGCTCCCACTACCATGACGACGTCAACAACGTCAACGAGCTCAAGCAGATCGAAAGCGAGATCCACGCTCAGGCCGCCAAGATGCTGGCCGCCGGCGTTCCCGATGAGAAAATTCACAAAAAGGGCCAGATGACCGCCATGGAGCGGGTTCTGGCGCTGGTGGACGAGGGCAGCTTCTGCCCCCTGAACAGCATCTACAATCCCGCTGACAACGACGAAGAGAAGATCGGCATTGTGGGCACCAGCATCATCAAGGGTCTGGGCCGCATCAACGGCAAGTGGGCCGTCATCATCGCCTCCGACAACAAGAAGATGGCCGGCGCCTGGGTTGCCGGTCAGGCCGATAACCTGCTGCGCGGCAGCGATACCGCCAAGATGCTGGGGATCCCCCTGATCTACGTGCTGAACTGCTCCGGCGTAAAGCTGGACGAGCAGGAGAAGGTCTATCCCAACCGCCGCGGCGGCGGTACGCCCTTCTACCGCAACTCCGAGCTGAACCAGCTGGGCATTCCCGTCATCGTGGGCATCTACGGCACCAACCCCGCCGGCGGCGGCTACCACTCCATCAGCCCCACCATTCTGCTGGCTCATAAGGACGCCAACATGGCCGTGGGCGGCGCCGGCATCGTCGGCGGCATGGACTCCAAGCCCTACGTGGACATGGAAGGCGCTCAGGGCATGATCGACGCCACCCGCAAGATGAAGAACGATCCTCCGGGATCCGTCTCCATCCACTACAACGTCACCGGCTTCTTCCGTGAGGTCTACTCCGAGGAGCTGGGCGTGCTGGAAGCCATCAAGAAGTACATGAGCTACCTGCCCTCCTATGATCTGGAGTTCTTCCGGGTAGACACCCCCAAGGCGCCCGCCATCTCCGGCGAGGATCTGTACAAGATCGTTCCCCTGAACACCCGGAAGTCCTACGACATGTACAACGTGCTGCGGGCCCTGGTGGACGGCGGCGAGTTCATGGAATTCAAGCCCAATTACGGCCCCGAGATGATCACCGGCCTGGCCAAGATCGACGGCCTGCTGGTGGGCGTTGTGGCCAACCGCCAGGGCGTGCTGGCCATGCAGGGCTATCCCGACTATCCCGAGTACCGCGGAAAGGGCGCCTTCGGCATGGGCGGCAAGCTGTACCGTCAGGGTCTGATTAAGATGAACGAGTTCGTCACCCTGTGCAACCGCGACCGCATCCCCATGCTGTGGATTCAGGACACCACCGGCATCGACGTGGACAACGAAGCCGAGAAGGCCGAGCTGCTGGGTCTGGGCCAGAGCCTGATCTACTCCATCCAGTCCACCAACCTGCCCATGCTGGAGATCACGCTCCGGAAGGGCACCGCGGCGGCTCACTACGTGCTGGGCGGACCTCAGGGCAACGACAACAACGTCTTCTCTCTGGGCACTGCCGCCACGGAGATCAACGTCATGTACGGCAAGACCGCGGCCGGCGCCATGTACTCCCGCCGTCTGGTGAAGGAGCAGGATGCCGGACAGGATCTCCAGCCCACCATCGACAAGATGAACCAGCTGATCCAGCACTACATCGACACCTCCAAGCCCGATCACTGCGCCAAGAGCGGCATGGTGGACGAGATTGTGGATATGCCCGAGCTGCGTCACTATATTGTGGCCTTCGCGGAGGCTGCCTATCAGAATCCCAAGTCCATCTGCCCGTTCCACCAGATGCTGCTGCCCCGCATTATCCGGGATTACAACCGCATCAACGGTCTGAACCAGTAACACTTCCGATGTTTGCCCTTCAGGCGCCGGTTCCCGGCGCCTGAAAGGGCATACCCCGAATGAAAGGAATCCCCTGCTATGAAGGACATTTACACCCTGGGCATTGATATCGGCTCCACCGCCTCCAAATGCGTGATTCTGAAAAACGGCAGGGAGATCGCCGCCAAGTCGCTGATTTCCGTGGGCGCCGGCACCAGCGGTCCACAGCGGGCCATTGACGACGTTCTGGAGGCCGCGGGCATGAAGCGGGAGGACATGGATTTTGTCCTGGCCACCGGCTATGGCCGCAACTCCCTGGAGGGAATCGCGGACAAACAGATGAGCGAGCTGAGCTGCCACGCCCGGGGCGCCTATTTCCTGTTTCCCAAGGTCCGTACGGTCATCGACATCGGCGGCCAGGATGTGAAGGTGCTCCACGTGGAAAACGGTAATCTGGTAAACTTCCAGATGAACGACAAGTGTGCCGCCGGTACCGGCCGGTTCCTGGACGTCATGGCCCGGGTCCTGGAAGTGAAGGTATCGGATCTCGGCGCGCTGGCGGCCCAGTCCACCAAGCGGGTCGCCATCAGCTCCACCTGCACGGTTTTCGCGGAGAGCGAGGTCATCAGCCAGCTGGCTCAAAACTCCAACAAGTGCGACATCATCAACGGAATCCACCACTCTGTGGCGGCCCGGGTAGTAGGCCTGGCCCACCGGGTCGGCGTTCAGGACGACGTGGTCATGACCGGCGGCGTCGCTCAGAATACCGGCGTGGTCAAGGCGCTGGAGGAGGAGCTGGCGCACCCCATTCTGGTCTCTCCCCTGACCCAGTATAACGGCGCGCTGGGCGCGGCCCTGTTCGCCTACGCGAAGGTCAGCAAGGGCTGACCGGCTCATTCCCGCGGGGAAGGTTCCCCGCAAACGATATTTCCTGCAAGTCAAGTCACCCAATCCGGTTCCGCCCGGAACCAAAAAGGGATTAAGGAGGATATATTTTATGGCTAAAGAAGTAAGCCCCGGCGTAAAGGCACTGCGCAAGGTCGTCGAGGATGTTTACGCGGACGCCCGTCAGGCTCACGCCGAGGGCAAACTGGTGGGCTGGTCCAGCTCCAAGTTCCCCTGCGAGCTGGCAGAGGCCTTTGGCCTGAACGTCATGTACCCGGAGAACCAGGCCGCCGGCATCGCCGCCAACCGCGACGGCGAGATCATGTGCCAGGCCGCCGAGGATCTGGGCTTTGACAACGATATCTGCGGCTACGCCCGGATCTCCCTGGCCTACGCCGCCGGCAAGCGCGCTTCCCGGAAGGTGAATCTGGAAACCGGCGAGTACGTAATCGACCCCAACAGCGGCAAGCCCCTGAAGGACGAGAACGGCAAGGTCATTATCGACCCCGAGACCGGCAAGCCCAAGAAGGATCCCAAGACCATGCAGCCCTACACGGTGCTGGATGACATCTATGAGATCGAAGCTCTTCCCGACGGCCGGGAGAAGGATCTGCGCCGCGAGGCCATCAAGCCCTACCGTCAGATGCGGATGCCTCAGCCCGATTTCGTGCTGTGCTGCAACAACATCTGCAACTGCATGACCAAGTGGTATGAGAACATCGCCCGGATGCGGAACATCCCCCTGATCATGCTGGATATTCCCTACAACAACACTGTGGACGTCCACGACTCCAACGTGGCCTATGTCCGCGCCCAGTTTGAGAACGTCATCCATGAGCTGGAGAAGCTCACCGGCAAGAAGTTCGACGAGAAGAAGTTCGAGGAGGCCTGCGCCAACGCCAACCGCACCGCCAAGGCCTGGCTGAAGGTCTGCGACTATCTGCAGTATAAGCCCGCCCCCTACAGCGGCTTCGATCTGTTCAACCACATGGCCGACGTGGTTACCGCCCGCGGCAAGGTTGCCGCCGCCGAGGCCTTCGAGCTGCTGGACAAGGACCTGGAGGAAGCCGTCAAGGAGCACAAGAGCACCACGCCCTTCCCGGAGAAGTACCGCGTCATGTTCGAGGGCATCCCCTGCTGGCCCAAGCTGCCCAACCTGTTCAAGCCCCTGAAGGCCAACGGCATCAACGTCACCGCCGTGGTGTACGCCCCCGCCTTCGGCTTCGTCTACAACAACCTGGACGAGATGGCCCGCGCCTACTACAAGGCTCCCAACAGCGTCTGCATTGAGCAGGGCGTTGACTGGCGGGAAGGCATCTGCCGGGACAACAAGGTGGACGGCGTGCTGGTCCACTACAACCGCTCCTGCAAGCCCTGGTCCGGCTACATGGCCGAGATGCAGCGCCGCTTCACGGATGATCTGGGCGTGCCCTGCGTGGGCTTTGACGGCGACCAGGCCGATCCCCGGAACTTCAACGAGGCTCAGTACGACACCCGCGTTCAGGGCCTGGTGGAAGCCATGGAGCAGAACATCCAGCGCAAGGCTGACAAGAAGGAGGGCTAAGTCATGAGCATCGAGACGATGGTAAAAGAATTTCAGGACATCGCTGCCAGCCCCGCTGGTCAGCTGAAGAAGTACAAGGCCGAGGGCAAGAAGGTCATCGGCGTGCTTCCCTACTACGCGCCGGAAGAGCTGGTCTACGCCGCCGGCATGGTGCCCATGGGCATCTGGGGCAGCAACACCAAGACCATTTCCCGGGCCAAGGAATACTGTGCCACCTTTTACTGCACCATCGCCCAGCTGGCTCTGGAAATGCTGCTGGACGGCACCATGGACGGTCTGGACGGCCTGATCACCCCCACCATCTGCGACACCCTCCGGCCCATGAGCCAGAACTTCCGGGTGGCCATCGGTGAGAAGATCCCCTGCATTTTCCTGGCCCATCCCCAGAACCGCTTTGCCGACTGGGGCGTCAAGTTCTGCATGGACCAGTACAACGATGTGAAGGCCGGTCTGGAGAAGATCGCCGGTCATGAGATCGCCAACGACGATATTCTGAAGGCCATCAAGGTCTACAACGAGAGCCGCGCCGCCCGCCGGGAGTTTGTGAAGCTGGCCAGCGACCACTGTGACGTGATCACTCCCACCAAGCGCAGCGCCATTCTGAAGGCCGCCTTCTTCATGCTGAAGGATGAGTACACTCCCAAGCTGAAGGCACTGAATGAAGAGCTGAAGAAGCTGCCCGTGTGCGACTGGAAGGGTCCCAAGGTGGTCACCAGCGGCATCATCTGCGACAACCCCGACCTGCTGGCTATCTTTGAGGAGAACAACATCGCCATCGCCGCCGATGACGTGGCTCACGAGAGCCGCGCTTTCCGCGTGGACGTCCCCGAGGACGAAGCCGACGGCATCAAGGCGCTGGCCCTTCAGTTCCGCGCCCAGGACTACGACGTCCTGCTGTATGATCCCGCCTCCAACCAGAACCGCCGCGGCGAGTTCGTGGCCAACCTGGTGAAGGAAAGCGGCGCGCAGGGTCTGGTGCTGTTCATGCAGCAGTTCTGCGACCCCGAGGAAATGGAGTATCCTTACCTGAAGAAGGCGCTGGACGCCGCCGGAATTCCCCACATCAAGCTGGGCATCGACCAGCAGATGCGGGACTTCGGCCAGGCCCGGACCGCTATTCAGGCCTTTGCCGACGTCATGTCCCTGTAATCCATCCAAAAAAATCTCCCCCGCCCGGTGGGCGGGGGAGATTTTTTCTGTTTAAGAGGGCCGTCAGCCGTGCTTTTTAGCCTCCAGGTAGTCGTTCAGGTCCCGGTTCAGAACATCCGTAATGAACATATGGCCCGGAGCATGCGTGATGACAATGGGAGGCTTGGCATTCTCCACCGCCGCCTGGGGCGTGACGCCGCAGGGCCAGAACACGGGAATCTCGCCGGGATAAATGTCCACGGGATCGCCGTAGTCGGGCTTCATGATATCCTTGACGCCGATCTCCGCCGGGTCGCCCATATGAATGGGCGCGCCGTGGACGTTGGGCATCTTGGCGGTAATCTCATAGGCCTTTTTGGCGTTCTCCGGCGTCATGGGCCGCATGGAGCAGACCATGGGGCCTTCAAAGGGGCCGGCCTTGACGGTCTGAATGTTGATCTTGAACATGGGGACGTTCCGCTTCTGGACAATATGGCGGACCTCAATGCCCGCGGCCATCAGCGCCTCTTCAAAGGAGAAGGAGCAGCCGATCAGGAAGCCTACATAGCCGTCCCGCCAATAGTCGGAGGCATCCGTCAGCTCCTTGGTAAACACTCCGTTCTCATAGACCCGGTAACGGGGGATATCCGTGCAGATATTGGCCCCCTCACCCATGGCGTGGGTCATGGGTGAACCCTTGACGATCTCCAGCACCGGGCAGGGGAAGGGGTTCAGCCGGGTATATTCCTCAAAATCAGCGGCATACTCCGGCGGCAGAATCACCAGATTTGCCTGGGCATAGCCCGCGCACATGCCGGCGGTGGGAAAGTCAATCTTCCCCTCCCGGATCAGCGCCCGGACCTCTCTGGGCGACATATGGACATAGGGTGTAATATCAAACGGCATCAGAAAAACCTCCTTTTTTATTCAGCGGGGCGCGGGGAGTCAATTCTTTCCCACGGTGCTCTCCAGCGCCCGGAGCGCCGCCCGCTGGGCCAGCAGAGCATCCTCCGCGAACTGGATGGATACTTTCTGGAACCGGATCTTGTCACCGGCCTTCAGCTGGGCCAGAATCCGGAAATCCGCCGTCATGACGTTGGCAATTTTCGTATAGCCGCCGGTGGTCTGACGGTCGCTGAGCATGATGATGGGTTTGCCGGCAGAGGGCACCTGAATGGCGCCGAAGGAAATGCCGTCGGAGATGATGTCGCCGGTAGCCTTGTGCTGAACCACCGGGCCGTCCAGACGGCAGCCCATCCGGTCAAACTCCGGCGTGACTGTGTAGGTCTGGCTCAGGAACGTCTCCACCCCCTCCGGGGTAAAGGCGTCGTCCTGGGGGCCCATCACCACATGGAGGGTATACTCCCCGCGGGGAACAAATTCCGGCGTAATGGACCGCTGGCCCATATTCCGCAGCTCCGCCGCCGGGGCCCGGAGCGGCAGCTGATCCCCTTTTTCCAGTTTCCGGCCGTGGAAGCCGCCGATTTTAGCCTTCAGATAGGTGGAGCGGCTCCCCATCACCGGCGGAATGTCCAGCCCGCCGGCAAAGGCAATAAACGCCCGGCAGCCGCCCTTCGGCGCGCCGAACCGCAGCGTCTGGCCCGCTTTGATCTGGACCGCCCGGTATGTGCCAATACTCTGGCCGTCCAGCGTGGGGCTGAGATCGCCGCCGGTAATGGCGATGACCTCCGGCTCCTCAAACTTCAGCTGGGGACCCAGCATGGTGCACTCCAGCACCGCCTCGTTCTGGGGATTCCCCACCAGTATGTTGGCAATGGCGGCAGCCCGGGGGTCCATGACGCCGGACACCGGCACGCCGAAGCGCTGATAGCCCACCCGGCCCATATCCTGAACGGTGGTCAGCATTCCGGGATTCAGTACGGTTACGCTCATCTGGACGCCTCCTCTCTCGGGCGGCGCTTGCAGACATAGGTGCCCGCCGCCTCCTGAGCGGCAATGTCATCATACTCCGCCTGCGTAATGGAATAAAAGTGAATGTACTCTCCTGCCTGGGGCAGAATGGGCGTCTCCCGGTCCGGGTCATACATGCGGACCGGCGTGCGGCCGATCAGCTGCCAGCCCCCGGGGGAGTCGATGGGATACACGCCGGTCTGAGAGCCGGCAATGCCCACGGATCCAGCGGGGATTTTCACCCGGGGCGTCTTCAGACGGGGTGTGGCAATGGACTCGTCCATGCCGCCCAGATAGGTGAAGCCCGGCGTAAATCCCAGCATGTAGATCAGGTAGTCGGCGGAGGTGTGAATCCGGATAACCTCCTCCGGCGTCTTTCCGGCATGCTCCGCCACAAACGCCAGATCCGGCCCCATCTCCCCGCCGTAGAGGACAGGGATTTCCAGCACGTCGCTGGGGGGGATCTGAATCTGATCCAGCTGGCCCATCAGCCCTTTGAGCCGTTTCACCAGCACGGCGTGACGGATGACGCCGGGGTCATAGTGGACGGTGAGAGAGCGGTAGGTGGGAACTGTCTCCACAATGCCGGGGATTCCGCTCTTCTCCAGGGCGATGTCAAACGCCCGGATGCGGGCGTTGATTGCCTCGCTGATCTCATTGCCGAATTCCACGGTCAGCGAGGTGTCGCCTGTCAGCAGAAAGCGGATCTCCTGTGAATCAGCCATAAACGTCTCCTTTCAACAAGCTCCCGGGCAGCCCCGCCGTAAAACGGGGCTGCCGGGAACGCGATTTTACTGAAACAGTTTCAAAATGCCGGGAACCGCCTTGATGCCGGAATACGCGGCGATGCAGAACACCACGACGCCGATGGCCGTCATCCACGCAGGGTGCCGGTAGTCCTGGCCCACGATCTTCCGGTTGTGGCTGGCCAGCAGCATGACGCCCAAAGTAATGGGGAGAATCAGGCCGTTGACCGCGCCCGCGATAATCAGCAGCTTGGCCGCGCCGCCCAGAATCGCCATAATCAGAGTGGAGAAGGTGATGAAGCCCACCACAAACTGCCGCTCATACCGGGCAATGAAGGGGTGCAGGGTCTTCAGGAAGGATACGGAGGTAAAAGCCGCTCCCACCACGGAGGAAATTCCCGCGGAGAACAGGCACAGGCCGAACATCCGGTAGCCCAGCTCTCCGGCGGAGAGGCGGAAGGCCTCGGCGGCGGGGTTGGAGGCATTGATGATGGCATCGGCGTTGGCGGCGTTCCACGCGGCGCCGACGGTGCAGGTGCCCAGCACCGCCAGGAACAGCAGAATCCGGACGGAGCCGGAGGTGCACACGCCCTGGAGGGCGCTCTTCCGGACGTGCCCCACATTCTCCTCTCCGGAAATTCCCGCGTCCATCAGCCGGTGAGCGCCGGAGAAGGCGATGTAGCCGCCGCAGGAACCGCCCAGCAGTGTGGTGACGCAGACAAACATGGAGGGCAGCTCATCAAACGCGGTAAGGCCTTTGGCCACCTCCCCCAGGGGGGGCTGAGAAATTACGGCCACTACCAGCACAGTAACCAGAATGATGGCGGCCAGAATGGTGGCAACCTTGTCCATCAGGGTTTTTGCGTTCTTGTTGACAAAGATGATGATGCCCAGGCAGCCGGCCACAATGGCGCCCACGGTTTCGTTCAGACCGAACATGGCGTTGAAGCCCAGGGCCACGCCGCCCACATTGCCGATATTGAAGGCCAGGCCGCCGATGGCCACCAGAATGGCGATGAACACGCCCAGGCCCGGCAGCATGGTGTTGGCCACGTCCTGAGCCCGCTTTTTGGAAACGCACACAACAGACCAGATATTCATCTGGGCGGTGATATCCATCAGAATCACCAGCAGAATCACCAGAATCAGCTTTGCCCCGTACTGGGCGGTGAACTTGGAAGTCTGGGTCAGAAAGCCAGGGCCGATGGCCGAGGTGGCCATCAGGAACGCCGCGCCGAACAGAACGGAACGGCTGGGCTTCGCGGCCTGTTGGCCGGCGAGGGTTTTAGGGTCCTTTTCGCTCATGTGACATACCTCCCAATCAGATTCAGTTTCCGTACCGTATGGACAGAGGATTCCGCGCTGTTACACGATCTCCGCAATGGGGGCAATGGCGACGCCCTGAGCCGTCAGAGCGGCCCGGATGTTCTTGACGAACTCCACCGCCGAGGGGTTGTCGCCGTGAACGCAGATGGAATCGGCCTGGATGGACACCTCTTCGCCGGTGATGGCGGTGACCTTTCCCTCTGTCACCATGCGGATGGTGCGGGCAATGGCCTCCTCCTTGTCATGGATCACGGCGCCGGGCTGCTTCCGGGGCACCAGAGATCCGTCGGCCTGATAGGCCCGGTCCGCGAAGACCTCGCTGGCCACCCGCAGTCCCGCCTGACGGCCCGCCTCCAGCAGCTTGCTGCCTGCCAGTCCCAGCAGAATCAGCTCCGGATCCACCAGCCTCACCGCCTCGGCAATCGCCGCGGCCAGCTCCAGATCCTTGGCCGCCATGTTATACAGAGCGCCGTGAGGCTTGCAGTGCTGAAGCTTTACGCCGTGGGCGGCGGTAAAGGCCTTCAGGGCCCCCAGCTGGTACTGTACGTAAGCCCGGACCTCCTTCGGAGAACAGACCATGTTCCGGCGTCCGAAGCCCATCAGATCCGGATAGCCCGGGTGAGCGCCCACCGCCACGCCGGCCGCCTTGGCCGCGGCCACGGTGGCGTCCATCACCAGCGGGTCCCCGGCGTGATAGCCGCAGGCCACATTGGCCGAGGAAACGTGGGCAATGACCTCCTTGTCCATTCCGATGGTATAGGCGCCGAAGCTCTCGCCCAGATCGCTGTTCAGGTCCACTTTGCACATGATGAAATTCCTCCTTCTAAAAATAGTGTCCGCACTCTGGAAGGGAACCCGCGTCTCATCCCGGCGGCGTCGGACCGAAACAGCCTGTACCGCCATGAAACGCTTCGCAAAAGGAAATCATAAGCCAGTGCTTTTGTGACTTATGCTTAAATTATAGCAAACCGCTTTCCGTAAATCAAGTTATTTTGACGATATTTGGGTATTAAAAATTTGTCTGAGCCTGTCGAAAAAAACAGAAGGTCCCCATGATGCGATTTCCGCGAAGAACGAGCCGCCTTCTGCCTGCGGTCCGGTTCCCGTGAAAAACGCGGGGGAAAGGCAAACAAATTCCCGCCTCCAGTTGAGGAGCCTCTTCCGCCCCGCATGCGCAAACGCCCGCCGGATTTCCGTTTTCCGGCGGACGCAGAGCGCCCCCGGGCGGTATGGCGTCCGCCCGGGGGCAAAATGAGGTAAGTTTTTAAGGTAGGTTTGAAAAAGCAGTCCGGCAGGCAGCGGGCGCTTCCCAGTCATCACGGCCGCGGGCAGCGCCGGAATCCCGCCCGCGTCTTCCGGAGAACCGGCCGCGGAAGGTCAGACCCTTCCGCGGGGTTCCGGAGAGAGAGGTTCCGCCCAAAACGGGGTTGGGATTTCCGCTTTACCACTTTGCCAGGCCGCGGCCCAGCTCACGGCAGGCTTCCTGGCCTGCGTCATCGGGAGTCTCATTGACAATCAGACCCTCCGCTTCAAAGAGATTGGCGTTGTCGTCGTCGCAGCGCTTGCACCAATCCCGCATCCACTGGCCGTCGCCCCAGCCATAGGAGCCGAACAGAGCGATATTTTTGCCGCCCAGAGAGCCCTCCAGACCGGCGAACATCGGCTCGAACTCAGACTCCTCCAACTCCTCGCTGCCCATGGCGGGACAGCCGAAGGCTACCACGTTATAGGCGCTGAGCTTTGCCGCGGAGAAATCGGCGGGGCCCATCAGCTCGGCCTCACCGCCGGCCTCCTTGACGCCCTCGGCAATGCAGTTGGCCATCTGCTCCGTGTTTCCGGAGCCGCTCCAGTAGACAATCGCAACTTTGTTCATTTCGCAAATTCCTTTCTTCATTCAAATCATATTGATTCATCCAAAACGGATGTCGTCAGCAAAAGCTCTCACGCCGCCACTACCAGCCGCAGCAAGGGCGTCCCCTGCTCATAGCGCCGCCGGTAGAGGTCCGTGCACTTGCGGTAGCGGTCAAAGCATTTCCGGGCCGCCGCGGGATCACCGTAAGATTTCCAGCAGCCGCAGCAGGTGTAATTCCATCCCCGGTTGCGAATGAACCCCTTGACGTCCGCCAGCGGATAGCCCAGAAACACACCGATTTCATGGGGATACTCCGCCTCCAGACACAGCCTCCGGGACAGCTGGGCCAGCATTTCCTCCGGCGTGCCGGCCTGATAGCCCAGCTCCGTCAGAAACATCAGCCGGTGAGGCTCCGTCAGCAGCCGCTTCAGCCAGTTCTCCCGGTAGACAAACACCATACAGGCGCCCGCTTCCGGACATTCCTTTAAAATCGCCGCCCGCAGGCCGGCAGGCTTCAGCCTCCCGTCCCATTCCTCCGCGCAGCGGCGGATTTCCGCTGGATCTCCGGAAAACCGGAACAGATTGGCCGGCTTCACGCCAGCCAGAGTAGGCGCGCACTGTTCCACCAGGGCACATTCAAAGGTCCGTTCCACAGAAAGCTTTCTCCTTCCGCAAAGCCGCATGGTTAGAAGTGACTAACTATTGTTCCGAAAAAAACGCCGTCTCCGGCGGCCCGTTTCTCCATCCGGCAGTCCTGCCGCGAAGAAAAGGGGAACTCCCGTGCGAGGCACCCCCCTCGCACGGGAGCGAGGGAAAAGAAGGACACAAGTGGGTCTGTACTCGGAATAGAATTCCCTCCCGGACGCTCCTGCACAGTTAGAATAAACTAACTAACGTCTTTTCAAAAGACCGCCGTT
>ERZ808240.4370-NODE-4370-length-12593-cov-3.609188_pt1 | contig 12593 bp, 15 predicted proteins | sample MGYA00521084_ERZ808240 | MGnify/ENA primary metagenome ERZ808240 (study PRJEB31516, sample SAMN03275571) | gut metagenome | biome: mammalia-associated habitat; material: feces | host: Papio cynocephalus | place: Kenya | collected 2012-08-06 ... | reverse complement strand
TATTGATTGAAACGACCAAATCAGCAGAGGATAAAACCTCTCGCTGGTTTGATTTCCCATTGCTTATGAGCTGTTCCGTGACCTGCTCGGTGTGGAAGCTGACACCAAAATAAAAAAATTGATGGCAAAATGGTGTCAATCAAGAAAAAATGATAATTATAAGGAAGAAAAAGTGTTGCAAACCCCGGAAAATCAAGGTTTGCAAAAAAAATTTTAAAAATTAGCACTCACCCCTTGACAGTGCTAATAATAAGTGTTATATTACAGTTAGAACAAAGGAAGGGGAACAAAAAGAAAGATAAAGTTCCTAATCCGAAAGGTTCTGGCACACAACACATCGGATTTCTCCGACAGTGCTTAAATATATTTTATGAATGTCTTTTGAAAGGAGATATGACTTATGATGTTACCTGGTATTTTTGGAGAAAACTTATTGGACGATTGGTTTGATGATAATTGGAATTCATGGGATTACAGCAATACAAGCCTCATGAACACAGACATTAAAGAAAATGATAATAATTATGAACTTACAATGAATCTTCCAGGTGTTAAGAAAGAAGATGTCACCGCAGAGCTGAAAGATGGTTACTTAACAATCCATGCTACATCTAATCAGAATAAAGATGAAAAAGATGAAGATGGCAAATATATCCGCCGTGAGCGTTACAGTGGTTCTTGCAACCGTAGCTTCTATGTTGGAGATGCTATTACGGAGGAAGATATCAAAGCAAACTTTGAGAATGGTACTTTGAAGATGTTGATTCCTAAGAAAGAAGCAAAAGCTGTACCAGAGAAGAAATTTATCTCTATTGAAGGATAATTTTAAAGTAAAGCTTGTTAATAAATTTTAAATTTGTTACACCTTCATTATAACCGGGACGGTTCTAATGAACCGTCTGCGGATTACATAGATGCGTAATTCGATTATAACAATTTTAATATATATTTTTAGGAGGAATGACTTATGTTACCTAGCATTTTTAATGATAATTTATTTGATGATTTCTTTAACTTCCCATTCTATGATGATAAAGCAGAGCGTCGTGCAGAGAAAAAATTGTATGGACATCATGCACACAATCTTATGAAGACTGATATTAAAGAGAAAAAAGACTGCTATGAATTAGAGATGGACCTTCCGGGATTCAAGAAAGATGAAATCACTGCTGAGTTGAATGATGGTTATCTGACCATTAGCGCAGCCAAAGGTCTGGATCAGGATGAGCAAGAGAAAGATACCGGACGTTATCTGCGTCGTGAACGTTACTCCGGTGCGTGCCAGAGAACCTTCTACGTTGGAGAAGACGTTACAGAGGAAGACATCAAGGCTGAGTTCAAACACGGTATCCTGAAACTCTTCATTCCAAAGAAAGAAGCAAAACCAGCTGAACCAGAGAAAAAATTCATCTCCATTGAAGGATAATTTCTCCTCTATTTGAGAATATTTTCCAGTGAGATAGAATTTTCTCATAAAAGTAATTTCCCCTCTTACGAAAAGGAGTGCCACACCCCAAGTGGTACTCCTTTTTTATTAACAAATTTTATTTCCATTTGCTTTCATTTTAAATTTGAATCCAAGTATCTCGGCTGCTCTTTTACACATCAGCATTCGTTGTAAAAAGATTTCAAAGTAGTCCAAAATAGAACATATCTCTTCGTCCAGTTCAATCTCCAACAAAATAATTTTTTTCTCAATATTCACCTGGAGGCTGGAAGCAACGGCTGCATAATTGACTCTGTCATGCATGTCAAAATTCTCTTTTATTGGATTCCTTACGCGATTTCTTCTGACATCAGTCTTATCTGCCAGAATCAATGCAGCTGATACCGCATCGACCGCCATTCCGGTCTTTTCATCATGCTGGCCAATTGCACTGACAATCACCGCAATATCCTCGTCCGGCACCTGCCATTCCCGAAGCAATTGAAATGCCATCAAAGCTGAACTGTGAGCATGATCTACACGATTAACGCAATTCCCCATATCATGCATGTAGCCTGCAATCTTGGCAAGTTCAACGGTATGTTCATTGTACCCAAGCTTCTCTAAAATCTCTCCTGCCGTCTCTGCAACTTTTACTGCATGTCCTCTGGAATGTTCTGTATATCCAAGTACTCCTAAAACCCGATTTCCCTGTTCAATATAAGCATTCACCTCCGGCATCTTTTTGATTGATTTGTAAGTTATTTTATTCAATTTTAATTCTTTCCCTTCTATTATAATCTTCGTATTGCGTCCATTGCCAGTTCAGACCGCTCGCACTCTTCCGCCGACATGGTGATCTGATAGCAGAGCGGGCTCCCTTTCATATATTCAGACGCATAGCTGAGGCCATTTGTCCTCTCATCAAGAAATGGACGGTCTATCTGATTCGGATCACCTAGCAATACGATTTTTGTTCCTTTTCCGGCTCTTGTAATGATTCCTTTCACCTGATTCGGTGTCATATTCTGAGCTTCATCGATGATTAAATATGTATTTACAAATGAGCGGCCTCGTATAAAATTCATAGCTTCTGTCTGAATGATGCCCCTGGCAAATATTTCCTCAATTTTTCCCTGAAGCTCCTGCTCATCCTGATAACGCGCTTCTTCATCCGAATCTATTAACTGCTCCAAATTATCCATAATCGGACGCATCAGCGGTGATATCTTCTCTTGTTCATCTCCCGGCAAAAATCCAATATCCGAATCGAACTGTGCATTTGGCCTGCAAATCAGAATTCTTCGATATTCCCCGGTCGGATTGTTTAGAATCTTTTCCAGTCCAACTGCAAGCGAATAAAATGTCTTCGCCGTACCTGCCATGCCTTTCACGATTACAAGTGGTGCTTCATCAGCCGGTTTCATAAGCGCTTCCTGAAGAAAATACTGTCCTGCATTCCTTGGCTTTACTCCATACGGAAGGCTCTTTTTATATTTCAAAGGCACAACTTTCTTGCCTTCTACCCTTCCAAGATGAGTTTTCTTCAAGGACTGATCTGCCTTTAAAATAATAAATTCATTTTCCACAAGTTCCGGTTGAATTTTATTCCCCGCTTCGTCAGATAAATATAATTCTTTCAGCGGAACTCCTTTTTTCTTAAAATCTTTGAACTTATCTTCTGCCACAAAACACTGCTGCCGTCCACTATATTGTTCTTCTTCGGCAATGACCTGCTCTGTACTAAAATCCTGAGCTTCAATCCCCATGATCTGTGCTTTGATTCTAAGGACCAAATCCTTCGTTACCAATACAACCGGTTGTTCTTCCGCAGAAATGCCTTTGCACACTTTTAAAATTCGATTATCCGCCTTATCTTCCGGCAGACTTTCCGGCAGTTCCACTCCTACACAATTTGCTTCTACTCTTAAAAATCCACCATTTTCTAATGGCACACCTTTCAGAAGATCCCCTTTCATTCGAAGCTTTTCTAAAAAACGTATCGCCCGTCTTGCATTTGCCCCTTTTTCTCCATCTGCCTTTTTAAGCCCATCCAACTCTTCCAGCACAACCAATGGTAAAATCACCCGGTTTTCTTCAAAACACTGACATGCATATGGTGCTTGAATTAATATATTCGTGTCAATCACGTAAGATTTAATCATCAACATCTCTCCTGCTCTATATTTTCAGCCTTTTATTCTGCGAATGAATTTCCTCGCAGAATTTACTATAGCAAGGGAATATTGATTTTATTTCATGATTGTGTAAAATGCGCGTAAATTAAATAATGATTCCATTGCAATGATCCACTTCATGCTGAATAATCTGTGCAATCCAGCCAGTGTATTTCTGACGCTGCTTTTTCCAGTTCATGTCCTGATACTCAACTTCGATTTCCTGATATCTGGTACATGGGCGCACACCAATCAGCGACAGGCATCCTTCCTCTGTCTGGTAAGAATCACTTTTCTTCACAATTCTCGGATTGAACATGGCAACATTCATAAATCCCATATTCACTGCAATAATCCGCTTCTTGACTCCTATCATATTCGCAGCCATGCCAACACAGCCCTCTTCGTGAGCTTTCAAAGTGTCCAGTAAATCTATAGCAATCGGCTTGTCGGCCTGCGTCGCAGGCTCTGACTTCTGTCCTAAAAATAATACATCATGCACAACTTCTCTTACCATTTATTCTCCCTCCAAAAATCCTAAATACTCATCAAATATATTAAATAGCATATCCCCGGAACACACTGGAAGTTCTGCTGTTGTTCCCGGTAATTCTACATATTGATATAAATCCTCAGCCTTTGTTAATACAAGTACTGGTATCACTTCATACCTGGGACCAAATAAAACTTCCAGATAAGGACTGTACTTGGCGGCCTGAGACATTTCTTCTTCCAGTATCTTATCATTCATCTTAAATTCCAGCGAAAATACATAATTCTCCGTAATCACCAGCACATCTGCATAAATCCGTATATACCTGGATTTCTTAATTCGCAATTCGAAAAGAATCTCCCAGTCTTCAAACTTTACATCTACATTGTTAAGATCGACAAACAGATTTTTCATTACTTCGTACGAATCCCGAAATGAATGAAACAATCCTCGCGTATCATTCAGATTTCGTCCAATCTTCCTGCATCCTTCCGTCAACATCTGAAACCATTCATCCTCAGTAAGTTCCAGAAACTCACCTACCGTTCCATAATATCCGCCATAATCCCCCAGCCCCGTATGTAGTCTGCTCTGCCTGATCAATCCGTACCATTCATACTTCTCATCACGGTAGCACAAATCCTTCATATAAGGCGAGTGATAAAGATAATGATTCACGATACTTCTGTCTTTCTTCAGTTTCTTAGCAATCTCCCGTGCCTTAATTCCATCCCCAGAGGCAATCAGGGCATAAATATCCCGTTCAATGATATCCATAATTAAAAACTTGTCCTCCAAAGTGGAATGACGTTAATTACCGGCTCTTCATATGGGTGGACCGCTTTTACCGCTTCGATTGTCTTATCCACATTTTCGGTATATATGGTAACTTCCACTTTTAACTCTGGCTCACAGCTTATCTCACCATTTGTTCCTACATATGGATTACAGCCGTCAAGCGGGCGCCAGTAACCCGTCACCGGGCTCACCGACATACAGGAATCGTAGTTGCCGATGTGACCCGCATCGATCTCCTGGAGGGCTTTCTGTAAAACTTCCAGGTGGGAAGGCGGGAGGAAAATTTCTAATTTACAATATTTAAAGTCCATGGAAATACCCTCTTTTGTTATTCTTATAGTTTATCCTTATTGTAGCATAATACGAATATCCCGTCTTCCATTTACACATACAATCATCATTATTTAATTAAATGAAAGAATATCTTCCGTCCAATTTCAAAAGGAATGATTCCATAATAATGTTTGATACCTGTAATTGTGATATACTGCTCTTTCATGACTTAATCCTCCATATACTCTCTGTAATCTATCTCACTCGCAAACAACATGTATCTTCCTTGTACCAATCCCATATAACCTTCTGATGTTGCATAACCTTTCATATTCTTCCTCCTTCGGCGCAATCTGTAATTTATATTGTTCCCGTTTCGTTTTTCTTAGTCCTCTTTGTTTCTTATAGCTATAGTCTACATATTTAGATGTCCTATAAAAATGACAGCTTGACGTTCTTTCTTCTTTATGCTATTCTTATCTGGCCGAAATCTGATAGAACGATTAGATTAACAGTACTATTTACAAAATACATACTCTAAAAACTACAGTGTGGACTTTTTCAGTTCAACTTTTTTTCGCCGCACAATGACAGGCTTTTTATAATTGTGCGGCTTTTTCTATGTCCAAAATAATTCGATGATTTCTTGTATACGAAGAATTCTGAATAAATTCAAAAGGAGGAAAATATTTATGAATGATACATTTATGAAAGAAAAACCAATTCTGCCGCTTTTGACTTCCATGGCTCTTCCTATGGTTATCTCTATGCTGGTGAATTCGCTTTATAATATCGTAGATAGTTTTTTTGTAGCCCAGATTAATGAACAAGCCATGACTGCATTATCTCTGGTCTTTCCGGTACAGAACTTTGTGAATGCAACTGCCATTGGATTCGGCGTCGGAATCAACGCTATGATCGCGCTTCATCTTGGTGCCGGGAATAAAGAAAGTGCAAATGCTTCCGCAACGCATGGAATGATTCTTTCAATTATACATGGATTTCTTGCCCTGATTATCAGCATTACAATTATGCCGACATTTTTAGGCGCATTTACGAAAGACGAAAATGTCATTAAACTTGGTTTGGAATATTCAAGAATTGTTTTTTTATTTGCCCCGGTGATTATGATCAGCCTGGCTTTCGAGAAAATATTTCAGGCTGTGGGACGTATGAACGAAACAATGTTTGCACTGTTGTGCGGTTGTATTTCCAATATCATATTGGATCCGATGCTGATTTTCGGAATCGGATTTTTCCCAAAGCTTGGAATTAAAGGTGCCGCACTTGCGACCGGTATCGGACAGGTCATTACTGTAATTATCTATTTAGTTTATTATGTAAAGAAACCATTGCCGGTGAAGTTAAAGAAATCCTGTCTGCCGCTTCATCTCTCCTTGGATTTAAGACTCTATACGATTGGCGTACCGGCTATTTTAAATCTGGCTCTGCCATCATTTTTAGTATCATTCCTTAACGGCGTACTTTCTGTCTACTCTGACATTTATGTCGTGGTACTCGGAATTTATTACAAACTGCAGACCTTCCTCTATCTCCCGGCAAGTGGAATTGTCCAGGGAATGCGTCCGATTATCGGCTACAACTATGGTGCCGGTGAAATGAAGCGTGTAAGCAAAATTTTTCGACTGGCACTGTTGATGTGCGGCGGAATTATGACGGCAGGAACAATTCTGTGTCTGATTTTTGCAAATGGACTTATCGGAATGTTCTCAACAAATCCAGAGACCATCCAGGCCGGTGGGCTTGCACTTCGCATCATCAGCGCCGGATTTATCGTATCCAGTATCTCCGTCACAGCCTCCGGCGCACTGGAAGGGCTCGGAAAAGGCGTTCAGTCATTGCTCATTTCACTGATGCGCTATGTTGTTATCATCATGCCAGTTGCCTTTATTTTGAGCCGTATCTGGGGTGCTGTCGGAGTATGGAATGCATTCTGGATTACAGAGCTCATCAGTGCAGTGGCTTCCGTGTGGATTTATAGAAAAAGCCTGAAACATTAAATAGGGGACACCCTTAATCGCTGATGGGGACGTAACACTTTTGCAAAGTGCTACGTCCCCATCTTTACTATTTAATATTAATATAAGATTCTATCAGTTCTACTGTCTTTTCGAATCCCAGTTTTCCGCTGTTGATGCACAGATCATAATTTTCTGCGTCGTCCCAGTTTCTTCCTGTGTGATAATGGTAGAAATCTGAACGATATTTGTTGGTTCGTTCGATGTATTTCTCCATCTCTTTTTCGGTCATGCTGACGCGCTCCAGTGCGGATTTCATCTGGAAATCGTGATCTGCATGGACATATACGCTAATCATATCCGGATCATCTTTTAATACGAAGTCAGCGCAGCGTCCAATCAGTACGCAGGATCCTTCTGCTGCATATTTTTTGATGATCTCGGCCTCGTAATTGAAGAGGTTCTGATCTGATGTGAATTCTTTGCTTTCCGGAGGAAGGAGTTCACCGCTGTATACGTTGGTGGAAAGCAGGAATTTCGGTAATCTTTTCAGACGCTCATCACGCTGATTGAACATACTCTCATTGATACCACTTTCCTCGGAGGCTCGCTGCAGGATTTCTCTGCTGTAGCATGGAATTCCGAGTTTCTCTGCCAGCATGTAACCGATGGTCTTTCCGCCGCTTCCATACTGTCTGTTGATTGTTATTACTACTCTTTTCATAGCAATTCCCCCAATCTTTTTCTGTTACTTATATTGTAAATGTAACATTCCATTTATTCAAGACTTGTAAATACAAGCCTGCACATTTATCCTCTACTCACCAAGGTATGCTTTCTTTACTGCGTCGTTGTTCATCAGTTCTTTTGCATCTCCGCTGAGCAGGATTTTTCCAGTCTCCAATACGTAGGCGCGGTCTGCGATCTCCAGTGCTTTTTTCGCGTTCTGCTCTACGAGAAGTACCGTTGTTCCGGTCTTTCTTACTTCTTTGATAATGTCAAAAATCTCATTTACAAAGATTGGTGAAAGTCCCATGGAAGGCTCATCCATGACAATCAGCTTTGGCTTTGACATCAGAGCTCGTCCCATTGCCAGCATCTGCTGCTCGCCACCGGAAAGTGTTCCGGCTCTCTGATCCTTTCTTTCTTTCAGACGTGGGAATCTCTCATAGACCATAGCCAGAGTCTGTTCAATCTCCTCTTTGTCTTTTCTCGTGTATGCACCCATTTTCAGGTTCTGATATACGCTCAGATCTGCGAATACACGACGTCCTTCCGGTACGTGTGCAACTCCCATGGTTACAATCTTGTGGGCAGGTACTTTCGTGATATCCTGTCCTTCAAATGTTACAGTTCCTTTCTTTGATGGAAGAAGACCTGTAATTGTGTGAAGTGTAGTTGTCTTTCCGGCTCCGTTTGCTCCGATCAGTGCCACAACTTCTCCTTGATTTACTTCAAACGAAATGCCCTTGATTGCCTGGATCATTCCGTAATATACTTCCAAATCCTTTACTTCAAGCATTGCCATATCTTATTTCCTCCTGTCTGGCTTTTCTTTACGATTCCGGTTCTCTTATTCGTCTCCAAGATATGCAGAAATAACTTCCGGGTTATTCAACACATCTGCGGTCTTTCCCTGTGCCAGTACCTGTCCGAAGTTCAGCACGGTCAGTTCTTCACAGATTCCGGATACCAGCTTCATATCATGCTCGATCAGAAGTATGGTCATGTCAAAATGCTCTCTTACGAACTGGATGGTCTCCATCAGTTCTCCTGTTTCATTCGGGTTCATACCTGCCGCCGGCTCGTCCAGAAGGAGAAGCTTTGGTTCTGTCGCCATGGCACGGGCAATTTCCAGCTTTCTCTGTTTACCATATGGAAGATTGGTTGCCAGTACATCTGCTTCCCCGTCCAGGTCAAAGACCTTCAGGATTTCCATGGCTCTCTCGTCCATGGCTTTCTCAACTTTTTTGTATTTCGGAAGTCGCAGGATTCCTTCCAGTGTAGAATATTTGTAGTGGTTGTGAAGGCCGATCTTTACATTATCCATAACAGATAACTGCTTGAACAGACGGATATTCTGGAATGTTCTTGCGATACCTGCTTTGTTGATTTCAATCGTCTTCTTACCTGTGATATCTTCGCCATCCAGTTTGATGATTCCTTCGTTCGGTTTGTACACACCTGTCAAAAGGTTGAATACAGTCGTCTTACCGGCTCCGTTCGGTCCGATCAGTCCGTAGAGTTCTCCTTTTTCAATCTGCATCTCAAAGCCATCTACTGCACGCAGTCCTCCGAAGGAAATGGACAGATTTTTTACGTCTAATAATGCCATCTTATGCTTCCTCCTTTGCTGCTTTTTTCTGTTTGAATTTTGCCAGATGTTTTTCTCTCCACTCAATAGACTTCGGTGCCCAGTTGAAGAGCATCATAACAATCAGTACAATTGCGTAGATCAACATACGGTAGTTGGACAGTCCACGAAGAAGTTCCGGGAGCAGTGTCAGGATTGCTGCTGCAATGATAGAACCTCTGACGCTTCCGATTCCTCCAAGAACGACGAATACAAGAATCATGATAGACATGTTGTAACCGAAGTTCTGTGGTGTAGCCATCAGTGATGACAGGTTATGAGAATAAAGTACTCCTGCCATTCCTGCGATTGCTGCTGATAAGGAAAATGCAATCAGCTTATATTTTGTAATATTAATTCCTACAGATTCTGCTGCGATACGGTCGTCACGGATTGCCATGATTGCACGTCCTGTTCTGGAACTGATCAGATTCAGAACAATGACAAGTGTAATCAGAATCAGAATAAATCCAATGGTAAATGTACTGTCTTTCGGCGTTCCGCTGATTCCCTGCGGGCCGTTCAACAGAATCTTTCCATCCGGCTCCATATTCAGAGATACAGAATCCTTCATAGAGAAATGAAATCCTTTGGAATCTTTTCCAATGTAGAAGACATTAATTACATTTTTAATAATCTCGCCAAATGCAAGTGTTACGATTGCCAGGTAGTCACCATTCAGACGAAGTACCGGAATTCCAATCAGGATTCCGAAAATTCCTGCACACACTGCTCCAATCAGAAGTGCAAGGATAAATCTTAACAGATCTGGCTCAATCACACCTTTCATACATTTTGAGAAAAATGCACTCGTAAATGCTCCGACACACATGAATCCGGCATGTCCAAGGCTCAATTCCCCAAGAAAGCCTACGACCAGGTTCAATGAAATTGCCAGAATGATATAAGTACAGATTGGTACAAGTAATCCAGTAAACAAGCTGGAAAGGCTTCCGCTTGTAACAAGTACCTGAAGTACTGCATAAACGACAATGACCATCAGGTATGTAATCATATTGTTCTTTGTTGTTTTCTTCATATTCTTTAACATTCCTGCCACCTACACTTTCTCCTGGATATTCTTGCCAAGAATTCCAGTAGGCTTTACAAGAAGTACCACGATCAGAACTGCAAATACGATTGCATCTGCAAGCTGTGAGGAAATGTATGCTTTTCCGAGAATCTCGATGATTCCAAGAATAATTCCGCCAATCAGCGCTCCCGGTACAGAACCGATTCCACCGAATACAGCTGCTACGAATGCTTTGATACCAGGCATGGAACCTGTATAAGGTGTCAGACTTGGGTATGCAGAGCAAAGCAGTACACCGGCGATTGCAGCCAGTGCAGATCCAATTGCAAATGTCATGGAGATTGTCTTATTGACATTGATTCCCATCAGCTGTGCTGCTCCTTTATCCTCAGATACCGCCAACATTGCCTGACCTGCTTTCGTCTTGTTGATAAAAAGCATTAAGGCTGCCATAATGACAATACAAAGTACGATTGTCAGGATTGTTGTTCCTGTAATTGTAAGTTTTCCCCCTGCCAGCTTTAAGTTCGGCAGTTTGATGACTTCTGGAAATGATTTGGTATTGGAACCAAAAATCAGAAGTGCCAGGTTCTGAAGCAGATAGCTGACACCGATTGCAGTAATCAGAACTGCCAGTGGAGATGCTGCGTTACGAAGCGGACGATAAGCCACAGCTTCAATTACAACTCCGAAAATTGTGCAGGCGATCGTCGCAATGATGATTGCAACAAATGGATTCATACCTGCGCCTGTCACACAAGTCAATACGATATATGCTCCGACCATAATAACGTCACCGTGGGCGAAGTTCAACATCTTAGCAATACCGTATACCATGGTATAGCCAAGAGCGATGATTGCGTATACACTTCCAAGGCTGATACCATTAATGAGATAAGATATAAAACTCATTTTTCTTCTCCTTCCTTTGCTTTTCATTGTTTTCTCTTAATTAAGAACCCTTATCACATTTTTTCAAAGGTCCTGTCATGCAACAGAACTATAGCCAATGTATTTTCCTGTTGTATGATAAAGGCTGCCACAGCAATTCTGTAGCAGCCGCTTATTAACATTTTAACTTATCTGGCTGGATTAGTCCATGGATACATATGCACCATTTTCAATCTTAACACCCTTAGGTGCTTTGTTCGGCTCACCGTTCTTCTCCCATGTGATTCCGTCTACACCTGTCAGACCATCAATCTTGATCTTTGTCATGGCATCCATCATCTTGTCACAGATTTCTGAAGTATCCATATCCGGTGTAACATCAGCCTCTTCTGCTGCAGCTTTGATTGCGTACATTGCATCGTATGCGTCTGCTGCGAACTGGATTGGTGTGCTGCCGTACTTATCTTCATATGCTTTTGTGAATGCCTGTGTCTTCTCATCCTTTGCATCAGATGCGTAAGGTGTCAGAAGCATAGTTCCCTCTGCAAGAGAAGTATCAAATCCATCTACTCCAAGGATTCCGTCAAGTCCGTCACATCCGAAGAATGTCGGGTGATAATCTAACTTAGCAGCCTGCTGTAAGATTGCAGATGCTTCCTGATAATAAATTGGAAGGAATACAAGATCAGCTCCTGCTGACTGTGCCTTCTTTAACTGTACAGAAAAGTCTGTCTTATTATCTGCTGTAAATGCTTCTGCTGCTACAACGTCAAGTCCTTCTTTTTTAGCCTCTGCTGCGAAGTTTGTATAAATTCCGTTAGAATATACATCAGAGCTGTTGTAGATAACTGCAATCTTTGTTGCAAGGTTATTCTTTGCGATATATTCTGCTGATTTTGTTCCCTGCTCTGGGTCAGAGAAGCAAAGACGGAATACATTGTCATGATCCTGAACACTCTCTACTGCTGTTCCGGAAGGTGTAATCTGGAACATGTGATCACTGTCTGTCTCAGATGCTACTGCTGTACAGGAACCAGATGTTACAGTTCCCATAAGAATCTGCATACCCCAGTCTTTCAGAGTGTTGTAAGCATTAACTGCTTTCTCTGCATCGGCCTGGTCATCTTCTGTCTTGAACTCAACCTGTTTGCCGTTGATTCCACCATCTTT
>ERZ808240.4367-NODE-4367-length-12605-cov-11.635936_pt1 | contig 12605 bp, 6 predicted proteins | sample MGYA00521084_ERZ808240 | MGnify/ENA primary metagenome ERZ808240 (study PRJEB31516, sample SAMN03275571) | gut metagenome | biome: mammalia-associated habitat; material: feces | host: Papio cynocephalus | place: Kenya | collected 2012-08-06 ... | reverse complement strand
AAGTCCTCTTTAACACCGTGATATTTTGCAATTTGGATGACTGCGGATATTCATACTATTTTATTGCTAAGCGCTACCCTCATCAGATGATGCCTGAGGAGCTTCACCATTGTGCTGACACCATGGCGGAGAGAGCACTTGAAACAAAAGAATAATAACCAGAGTCAGGGATAAACCAGTCAGTAAAACCTAATTTATATAGTTCTCAAGTAGGAACGCATTCCATCTGTCATCCAAACAACTTGGATAAATCTCAGAGGCAACCTGTAAAAATTATTTTCTTTATAGACAATTTACCATATAACAGAAAGTGTACATAAACTTTCTCTATGCAATAGCCATAGATGAGCACGACTGTTTCACAACAGCCGTGCATCCTATTAGTTTTCACATACAATGTTAACTAAAAATTAAACTAACTATTTTTTGATATGTATTTTCTTCCATGATGTATAAGAATACCACCATCCGAAAAACGGTCTACCGCCATCCCATTCAGATTGTAATACGCCTCATTATTTAACCGTGAATCCGCATGCACCTGACTGATGCCCGTAGGAATCTCCTCGTCTGGGAAACTACCTTTCACATATACCAAGTATCCCTTGGCAGGAATCTCCTTGCTGAAATTTCCCGAGAATGTCTCGCCATGGCGGCTCACTCCCTTCTCTATAGTCTCGCTATCCAACCAAAGGCTATATTCGCCCTGAATGTCCGAGAGCACAACCTGCTTGGCTGTAACAGCCGCATTGAGTATAACCAGAACCTCGCTGTCGCCAGCCACCCGTTTATAAGCAAGAACCTGATTGTCATTGGTTGTCAGGAAGTCGACCTCTGCATTTTCTTCGGGTACAGACGAGTCGAACAAAGCCTGTTGTGTATGCTTAATGGCAGAAAGCGTACGAATGGTATTGTACATCTTGTCATCTACCTGCGTCCAATCTATCTTGGTATCAGCAAAATAGCTCAAAGCTTGGTCGCCACCAATCTCCTGCCCGTTGTAAACAAGCGGCATTCCCCATATCGTAGCTACGTAAACCGTCAACAAATACCGATTGTCGCCATACTTTGCCGACATAGTTTGAGCCTTCTCGTTCCAGTTTTGGTCGTGATTGGTCAGATAGACCATACGCGACACGTTCATCGTCTTAGAAGAGCTAATCAAGTTCCTGGCATAGACCCTGAGTGGATTAGCATAAGTATTATTGGCACCATAGCCAACAAGTTTGCTTTGAAAGCCCCAAGCATAGTCATAGTCGAATCCCACCGTCTTGAGCCTTTCGTTGCTTGGGTCGGTAAAGTCTGATTCGCCAAGCATAACGATTTCCTTGCCTGCCTTGTAGTTCTTGAGCATAGGAATGGTGCTCTTCCAATAGCTCGCTGGAATTTCCGGACTGCTGATATAGTCGCAACGATAACCATCGATATCAACCTGGTCTATCCAGAACCTCAAGCAATCGTTCATGGCCTCGACAAGTCCGGAATTAGAATAATCAAGCTGATAAACATCACCATAATTGTTAGGATGGACCATAGATCCATTGCTCTTCTTATAATACTCTGGATGAGTTGTCACCCATGTGGCATTGGTGGCGGTATGATTAGGCACCCAATCGAGCCACACCTTCATGCCCAGACGATGGGCTGCAGCAACAAAATTTTTCAAATCGGAAATAGTCCCATAAGAAGGATTTACTTGCTTGAAATCTACAGCAGCATAAGGACTGTTCAACCCACCATCGCGTGGGTAAACAGGCATCAGCCAAACGATATCGATGCCTATATTTTTAAGCTGACTGAGTTTTTGCTGAGCTGCCACAAAAGTTCCTTCCGAGGTGAACGAGCCCACATTCATCTCGTAAATAACCCGATGGCCATCCCCATAAGTCTTGGCATTGATAACCGACACATAATCTGTGACAGAGGCTTTTGCTTCCAAAACATTCGTCACTCCGCTGGCTTTCAACATGCTGCTGCCCCCAAGGGGGAACAGCAACACAGCTGCAGTCAGGAGCCATTTAGTCATTAGTTCTTTCATAAATACGAAACTTACATAATAATAATCAATCAATTATCTGAAAGATATGCCTGCAGGATGTCTCTTCGCCCCACTGGCATAAGGATCGATTACCTCTATACCGCTGTCTGTTATGCGGACATACAGGTTTTTGTCGATGGAGAATGCATAGTCGGCCAATTGCTTACCACCACCATTGTTGTTGAAGATGAGATTCTCTGCCAACCCTGAGTTTGCCTCTCCAAAATCAAAGTAGGTATAGGTCACGCCATTGATAACCTGTGTGCCCGTAGGCTGCATGCCTGGCCAAGCACCATTCAAGTCGTTCGTATCGCCCCACATATAGAGAGCAAGTGCATCCCAGGAAGTCTGGTTGTCGACAAACACGGCAAAGCCATCATGCTTAGGCTCATTGGTCAACTCCTCTACCCCGGTATCGGTAATGCGCAAATAAAGATCGCGAGTAAAGGTGAAATTGAAGTCCGACAACTGCTTGCCTCCACCATTGTTGTTGAAGATAAGGTTCTCTGTCAATCCAGAATTGTCTTCTCCCATATCAAAGTACGTATAGGTCACGCCATCGATCACTTGCGTGCCTGTAGGCTGCATGCCTGGCCAGCCACCATTCAAGTCGTTCACATCGCCCCACATATAAAGAGTAAGTGCATCCCAGGTTGTATTGTTCTCCACATAAACCACGAAACCATCATGGATAGGAACCTCGGGGGCTGAGTCGAAGTAAGCAGCCCAGTTGGCAACATAGATATTGTTCCGTGTTCCTATCGCATAATCGTCTGTGCGATTAACTTCACCCCCCAAGGCAGAAACCTCATTACGCTGCTTGGAAGATACAAAATGATAACCATCACGCAACGTCTTTCCCGCTACAAAATCGGCAGGATCGAGATAAATGCCACGCTTCTGCTGGATAATCTGACTGGGAGAAAGTTTCCACTTCTCGTTCCCTATCACACTTTCATCGTCAAGACCATTAAATGCTCCCACAATATAAATATCCTCATCGGCAGCAGTGTTGGTAGGGGTAATAACTTCGAGCAGCACTTTGTCTGCCTGAATATCAAACGCCGCCTTCTCGTGGTCGAAGACAATATCGCCATCGCTGCTACAGCTGCTCAACATACCGAGCATGGGCAAAAGCAGCATCGCCGTTCTTAATATATTCTTCATAATGAAACTGGTTTTTAGTTGTTCACGTAATTAGGATTCTGAATAAGGCCAGGGTTTACCGAAAGAGCCGACTCTGGCAAAGGATACCACTCGTACTTACGATTGCGCTTGGCAGGCAAGTCGACACCATCCTCGGTAGCACGGCCGAAGAACCACCACTGCCCCTGAGTAAACTTATCATAACGACGCAAGTCGGTACGACGGCGACGACCTTCGCCCAAGAACTCAAGTCCCCACTGTGAAAGCATCCAATCGTCATCAAAACTGGTGAACCCCGGACCAGGAACATCTTTCACCTGATTCCAGTCGGAAGCAGAGAAATAACGCTTACGAACTTCGTTTACATATTCCTTGGCCACATCGGCATGTCCCTTACGCATCTCGCACTCCGCCACATTGTAGTAAGCCTCCGCCAAACGGAATTCCACCTCATCGATATTCTTGAAGTTGCATTTGTCACCATTATTATATATAGGATACTTTACCAAGCGAATACCCGAGTTGGTTTCTCCCCAGCGAGGCGACATCACAGTCTCAAGATTGCGTCCCTTGTTCATAAAAGTACCAAGTTGGTCTACAAACACCAAGTCCTGGCCATCACGGTCGGCATCAGCCTTCATGGCAGCGCCCTTACCAAAGTTTGCCTTCATGGCACCTTTCAGAAAGTTGCCCGACCATTTCTGGGTAGAAGAATTATAGGTAAAGCAAGCCTTGCGCACATCCTTGTCGCTGAAGCGATCCCACACAGCCCCCAACTTGTCACCATAATCCAGCAAGAAGCTCTTGCCACCCGTATCGGTTCCGCCCGTAGGTAACACATTGCCAGAGTTGTCGTGAGAAGGTGCAACTATACAACAGTTCCACGCACCAATGCCAGAGAACTGGCTCACATTGAAATACTCATCATAGTTGTACTGCAACATAGGCATATTGCGCATGTTGGTCCAGGCATTGGTGGCACCTTGACCATCCTCGCAAGCAAAAGCAAAAACCACCTCCTTGCACTTGTCGTTGTTCTCATCAAAAATATCACGATAATCCCCAGACAATTCGTAAGATCCATAGTCACCAGCAATAATCTTCTTGCTCAGGGCCTCGCACTCATCGTAGTGTTCCTCGCCGATGAAAACAGGAGCATTGAGCAACAGGCGAGCCTTCAGCATGCGGTTCATCGCCTGATTAACACGTGTCCGAGTAGAGTTGTCGCCATTCTCCTTGGGAAGCGCATCTACACTATTGTCGAGTTCTTCCATGATAAAATTGTATATCTTCTTGCAACTGGTGTTCCAGTCTGGATCTGCCGTTCCTGGAATATCAGTGCTGGTAGATATATTGAGAGGAAGAGCGCCCCCCCACACCTCAAACATGTTGTAGTAAGCCCATGCACGAAGAGTATGAGCCTCGGCCACATACGAATTCATCTTGGTGTCGCTGATGCCCAAAGCCGAACTGCCCACACTGGCCAAGTCGGCAATGATACTATTGGCAAGTCCTACCATGGGCCAGCAGTTGGTCCAGGCATCCTTGATGATTTTCGACTCCGAGGTCCATGTCTGGGTAGAGAGCACATATTTCTCTCCCTCGTCGTATCCCCATTGTCCGCCATTCCATACACGCCAAGCAATCTGGTCGGCAGGCAATTCCTGCAAGAAATAGAACCGTTCGGCAAAACAGTTGCCTGCTTGATTGTATATAGCTGCGATAGCTCCTTTGACACTTGCCTCGCCCTTATAAAACGTAGAGGCATCTATGCGGTCGTAAACTTTCTCGTCCAAATCGGTACAAGAAGAGGTTGACATAACCAGTCCTAAAGCTGCAACCCAGCTAAATTTCTTTATATTAATCATAGTTTGTTCTTTTTAAAGAGTTAGCTTATTAATGGAATCTCACGGTCAGTCCCAAGCTCAACTGTGTGGCTGTAGGATAAGCGCTGTTTACATCTACACCAGGCGTGATACCAGTCTGGGTGACGATAGAAGGATCATTGCCCGTGTAGGAAGTGATGGTAAAGAGATTCTTGGCCGCCACATACACACGAATGCTCTCCAAGAGTTTCACATTCTTAAGATTGAAGTTATAGCCAAGTGTTACGTTGTCAAGCTTGAAGTAGTCGCCCTTCTCCAAGAAGTAAGAAGAAATGACACCACCGCCACTCTTCACATTCTTGTCATCAGTATAGGCCGTGCGAAGTACATTGTCTGTTCCACAAAGCTGGAGACCCATTCCATACTTGCGCATATTGAAGATGTCGAAACCAAAGGCTCCATTCATAGCCACGCTCAGATCCCAATTCTTATAACGGAAAGAGTTGTTCCAAGAAAGGAAATGAGACGGGGCACCATTACCGATATATCGCTTGTCGGAAGCATCGACATTGGTGGTGAGCACTTTCTCGTTGTCCTTGCTGTATACCAGCATATTTCCATTCTCGTCATAGCCGGCATACTCATATCCCCAGAACTGTCCTACCTTACCTCCTTCCTGTACGCGGAAGAAATACTCGTTGGTACCAACACCAGGCTTCTGATAGAGGTCGATATAGGATGCCTTGTAGATATCGTTGGAAAGTTTTACAAACTTGGTTGTTCCATACGAATAGTTGGCACTTGTAGTCCAACGGAAATCTTTTTTGGCGAAAACATCATAGCTCAGAGACAGCTCGAATCCTGTGTTCTTGGTTGTACCTACATTCACCAAAATATTGTCCCACACATAGGGAGGCTGAGGTGCAGTATAGTTGTAAAGCAAATCCTCAGAACGGCGGTCGAAATATTCCAAGCTACCACGTAGGCTGCTTCCCATGGCTTCGAAATCGACACCTATGTTGAAGGCTTTACTCTTTTCCCATCCCAACATGCTGTTTACGTTGGAGGAAGGAGCGTAGCCTGTAACCCATTGCCCATCTATGAGATAAGCGCCATTGGCTGTATAGGTAGCCGTAGACTTGTATGCATCGAAATCAGAGCGACCTGTAACACCATAAGAAGCTCTCAACTTCAAGCTCTGGAAGGTGTTGGCAACCGCATTGACAACAGGAGTCTTGGTCAATTCCCATGCCAAAGAGACTGAAGGGAAGTTACCCCACTTGTTGTCCTTGCCAAACTTGGTGGAACCCTCATGGCGCAATGCCGCCGATGCGAAAATCATATCGTTGTAGTTGTAGTTCACACGTCCAAAGAAACCAATCAGCGTAGACTCCGAACGTCCCGCATACATATCGGCAGTACCATCCTTCAAACCTGTACCGCTACCAATGCCCTCATAGCTTGGTGAGTCGAAGGTGAAGTCGTGGTTGCCCATCCCTTGCTGCTGCCAGTTTGAACGCTCCCAAGAATAACCACCCACGAACTTGATTTCGTGCGAAGGAATAGTCCAGGTATAGTTGACAAGCCACTCGGCACGATTGGTCCACCACTTCTGGTATTTCATAGTGGCTTCACCCTTATAGCCATCCCAGTACGACTGGCTCGAGCTGATAGGAGTATAGTAATTGTTCTTGTAATCATTATACTGCATTTGGTAGCTCAAAGATGTGCTCAGGTTATGATGCTCCAGCTTCAAGACATTCCACTGTACATCGGCATTGCCCAACAAATAAATGCGGTCACCGTCGCTGTTGTTTTCCTTCAGAACGCTTACCGGATTGTAAACTCCTGTAGGAGATGTCGGCTGATAGTAAGTGCCATCGGCATTATATATGGGAAGCGTAGGATTAAGAGTCAGAGCCGTGTCGAACATGCCGTCGTTGCCATATTCCTCATGAACCTTACGCAAACTCAAAGAAGCATTAAACTTCAAGGCGTTGTTCAGCACACGTTGCTCGGTGACAAAACGACCACCATATTCTGAACGACCGCTGGCAATATCCAGACCGTTGGCTTTCTTGTAGTTCAGGCTCACGCTAAAGAAGCCATTTCTTGTAGTGCCATCGATAGACAGGTACTGATTCACATTGTAAGAAGCCTTACGGGTAATCTCGTCATACCAGTTTGTATCGTAACCATAATCTTTTCCACGCTGGCTGCGGCGGAACTCATCAGTAGAGAGCACCTCTGGCTTGCCCTTGGCAATATTGGTTGCTATCCAACTGTCATAAGTCACATTTACCACACCCTGCGCACTTGATCCACGCTTGGTAGTAATCAATATCACACCATTGGCGCCTCTGGTACCATAGATGGCAGCCGAACCTGCATCCTTCAATACGGTGATAGACTCCACGTCCTGGGTAGAGATATTACGAAGGTCGCCACCAGGAATACCGTCAATAACCACCAAAGGCCCATTGCCTGCCTGCAAAGAACCAGCGCCACGAACCTGAATGGAAGACAATGCGTTGGGATTGGCATCAGCAGTAGCGTTAACATTCAAGCCTGCCACCTTGCCACTAATCAATTCCATTGGGTCGGTTACCGCACCTTGATTAAACTGCGACTTGTCTACCTGTACAATAGAACTGGAAATCTCTTTCTTTGCCAAAGAGCCATAGCCCACAACGACTACCTCCTCGAGTTCCGAAGAACTTTCCTGAAGGACAATCTGCATGCCATCCTTGGCAGCCAGTTCCTGCGGTGTAAATCCCATATAAGAGATTCTCAACTTTTCTCCACGTTTAGCATCTATGGAAAAATTACCATCAAGATCCGTTACAGTAGCTTTTGACTGTCCTACAACCTGCACCGTGGCACCTATGATCACTTCACCGGTATTGTCTTTCACATTGCCATGAATTGCCTGTGCTGCCATGTCAAGGGCAAAGAATGTGAATGCAATCAGCAAGCACATACCTTTCAACAGTTGCTTAGATTTTTTCATGTTCACCAAATTTAGTTAATATATTATATTAGTTAATAGCTATTCGGAAGTTTTGTTTCCTACATGTCTTCTATGCGGATGGCGGCACCTCCACTCCGCGCAAGTTTCAAATGCAAGGTGTCGGCAGCCCCCACCTCTATCTGCCGTATATGCATAGGATAAGGATTCGACTCATAGTCTGCATCCGTCCCGTCCTCATAGATAACCGCACGATAAGACCTTCCCTTTTCCAAGAAATCGAGCTTGACATCGACAGAACGGCTTTCGGCATTGGTGATAGAACCAATGAACCAACGGTTACCATCACGTTCCTTGCGACAAACCGTTATATACTTGCCTATCTCGCCATTGGGTATAATCGTTTTGCTCCATGTGGTGGGACAACTTTCTATAAAAGTCAGAGCAGGCTGTCCCTCATAGTTTTCAATCGCATCGGCTGCCATCTGGAGAGGACTGTAAAGAACCACAAACTCTGCCAACTGCTTGGCCAATGTGGAATGTGGACGTGTACCCTTGACCACTTCGCTGAAATTGAATATAGAGGGAGTGAAATCAACAGGGCCTGCCAAGCAGCGGGTAAAAGGTATCGTGACCGTATGCTCGGGAGGATTACCTCCTTTCACATCCCAGGCATTATACTCCTGCCCTCGCACTCCTTCCTGTGTCATCAGATTGGGATAGGTCCTGCAAATACCGGTAGGCATAGCCGGCTCATGGTTATCAATCATTATCTGATGCTTGGCCGCACACTCTATCACTTTGCGATAATGGCGAATGCCATATTGGGAACTGGGCTTCTCCACTCCGTCCATCAGTCTGCCGACGTAGCCCGTCTTCACGGTATTAACGCCCATGCTGTGAAACCAAGAGAAAGCCTTGTCCATTTTCTTTTCTATCAGTTTGGCATTCCCCCAAGACTCCATGTGCCCTATCCACCTCACACCTTTCTGGAGAGCATAGCGGTTCACTTCCTCTATGTCAAAATCGGGATAAGAGCGAAGATAAGTTACCTTTTCTCCTTTTCCCCAACCAGGATTCCAACCTTCGGAAAGCACTCCTGAGAAACCATGTTTGGCTGCGAAATCGATATAACGCTTCACGTTTTCTGTAGTAGCACCGTGAAGAGACCCCATCTCCCAAGTGTTCTTCTTCTTATGAATGCTCCACCAAATACCTATGTATCGGCCAGGCGCAATCCAAGAAGTATCCTCTATCTTGCATGGTTCGTTCAGATTGAGCATCACCCTATTGGTAATCAGCCCTGCTGCGGTAGGAGAGAAAATAATCGTTCGCCAAGGCGACTTAAGGCTGTTCGCGCCATACACCTTCATGCCATCACTCCATGGTGTAAGAGCCGACAGCAATTTTCTTCCTCTTGGTGTCAGATTCAATGCTGCATAATCCTCAAGGGCTGCTTCATGAATGGCCATATATAAATAAGGTGAATACTCTATGGTAAGCGGAGTGCAGACTGTATCTTTCCGGCTTATCAGCGATTTCTGATACTTGCCCTCGTAATATTCGACATGGTTGAACGAAATAGACCATGCTGGCGCATCATGAGAAAGATTAAACTGGGTTTGTTCTTCGCTGATAGCTATTTCCTTAATGCCAGACTGCCGAGGAATAACATAACGGAAGCCCAGTCCGTCATTGAAAACCCGGAACACGATGTTCAACTTACGCTTTAGCCCACGCATTTGCTGCAGCATGATGGTGGTTTCGTTATAATGATTGCGCACAGAGTCTTCCTCGCCATATAGTTCATACCATTTCTCGTCATGCGAGTTTCTTTTAACTCCCACTACCTTGAAATTCTGATCCAAAGCACCATCTGCCAAGACATAACCCATTCGAGAAAGCGACAACACTTCCTCTTTCTGCCATGACACCTCATAGTAAGGAATGCCTTTGGTTATCTGGAAATTCACAATTAAGCCTCCGTCTGGAGATTTCGTCTGAATGTTGGCTGCATCAGAAAAACAGCAGCAAACAAATGTTAGTAATATCAGAAAATATCGACTCATAACTTTTCCATTATATAGGTTTCTATTCGAGAGCAAAGATATAAGGTTTTTCCCTTTCATCCAACAGGCACAAAAGAGAATCTAAATTACTTAAAACATTATCTATCTATATTTCAACATATTACACCCATTCTACATCTATAAAAATCAAAACAACTACAAAACAAATATGAGGTGATTTGCCATAAAACAAGCAGAAAACAGCATGCAGAAATGCTTGTTCTTAAAGAAAGTACACAGATGGATTGGGCTGTAAGTGGTGATACTTTTTAAAGAGACTGTCTCGTACTAAATACCTATTTGAAATATCCGATCTTATAGACAGAGTATTCTTTGTCTTGCAGAAAAATAAGAAGAAAAGCTGCAAGAATACTTTTGCATATTTATTCAGCAAAAAACTATACTTAACTATGAAAAAATAAAATCATAGTTGGGAAAAAATATTTTTCCAGTTAGGCGGATATTTTTTCTCAACTGAATCTTTAAGTAACAGTTAAAAAATAACTTGGTACATTTTTGTGTCCTTTTTATGAAGCAACACATAATTGAAAGATAGAGTTCTAAGCACCTCTTTTGCCCCATATTTTCTATAAATCTGCTTGGCATTTTTGTACCAAGTTATTTTTTTACCATTACTAAATTTCGACAATTTCTGCAAGAATATACGGTATGAACATACGTTTTTTCTGATAAGGCTTACCGTTAAACCACAAAGCCAGTCAAATTACCGCACATCCTTTAAAATCTTATTGGAAAAACTCAAAGCGTATTTGGGTTGTAGAAACACCCAACACTACAGTTTCTTAAGAGAATCACGAATCTATCTCCATCACTTTTTGCTCAAAGTCATTCTTTAATACAGAACGGCTCTTTAGCTTGCTTCTATAGGTATAAATCGTCGTAATGCTCGACTGCAGAATACTTGCAATTTTTTGGTTGTCGCTGATACCCAGGCGAATGATTGCCAATAATCTCAGCTCGGTATTCAACGTTTTCCTATTGACAGAATATTGGAACTCGGGCAACAACATGGCATTCACCTTGTCTACGAAATCTGGGTAAATATTAAGAAAAGCCTCATCGAAATTGCTGTTGAAGAGTTTGTTGTTCGCTGAAGTGAAGTCGCTACTTTTCAACAAGGCAAAAAGTTCTTCCAGCTTATGCTCACGTGCCAGTCGATTGGCCAATTTACGCTGTTCTTCCGCCCTCACAATAACGACAGAGACGAGTTCCATAAACCTACCGATGTATTGTTCCTTGATAGCTCCATGCTGTTTCAGCAAGGCATTGGCTTTCTCCATCTTCCCTAAATAGCAGTTGAGCTTTTGGTTGGCAAGCTCTACCTTTTCTTTTTCCAGGCGATAACGATGGAGGTAACGACGCATGAACACCAAAGCTACGACCAAAAGGACAGCCACACTGGCTATGACAAATATCAAGATGACAAGAAACTTGCGATGAGAATGCGTAGTTTGGTAATATTTCTCGATAATTTTGGGAACGAACTGCGCCACCTGTGCATTGCGGAGCCGAGTACCATAGAAGTTAGCATCCTGAACAGAAACATTAAGATAATTGTAGGCTCTGTCGATATCTCCTTCATCAAAAAGGACAGAAGCCAACTCGCGAAGCGCAGTATTCTCTCGAATACAGAATTTCACATCATTGATGGCACTCAGCAAGAGACACTTCTTACGCATCTGCTGATCGCCAACCTTGGAATAAAAGAAAGCCATTGTACTATATAAAATACTATAGGCACGTCCATCAAGGTCAGAATGCTTCTCCACGTATCTCTGCAAGACAGCCAGCGCCTTTCTATTATTTCCGTCCCATGCCAAAAGGTCGGCTTGATTGCATGCGGCCGATAAAGAGTTCTTGTCAAGAATAGCCTCACTGAGTTTCTTACGGTAATACTGTATCTTGTCCAAGTTGCCCGAATAGAAATCTGTCCCCACAGAAAACTCTGTGCTGAACAAGACCAAATCACTGTAAGTCTGATAATAATCCTGCAAGTTCTGTCCCTTCAATTCATTGGCATTGATGCTGTCAATCAGCACATAGGCATGGTCGAAAAGTCCTGCTACAGAAAGTATATGTACCAGTTTGAAGGTACTCTCGACATACAACTGTTTATTGTTCAGTTGCTTGGCAATCACAAAATTTCGATTCACATACTTATATGCAGAATCATATTGGAAAGCTAAGTATTCATCATAGAGCCGATTGTTGATGGCATATTCTTGCTCCAAGGAGATAGAAGATGACGACAGCCCTTCCTTGATAATCTTTATCTTGCGTTCCTTCTCCTGGGTAAGTTCTTTTTGCTGATCAAGCAGTTGGTCGAGCTCCCCAAACAAAGCTTTCTCATCAAACTCTTTGCATAAAGAGACTTGACAAGCACAAAACAGGCACACCAACAAGCAATAGACTCTATTCATGACAAAAGATTCTTATTTTTACAATTCACTAAAAGTCCCACTTCACGCCCAGGCATGGACGGCACTTGAAGCCACCTGTCGAGCCGAAGTTGTTGGTCAACTCCACCTCTCCACCTA
>ERZ808240.4366-NODE-4366-length-12607-cov-33.686743_pt1 | contig 12607 bp, 9 predicted proteins | sample MGYA00521084_ERZ808240 | MGnify/ENA primary metagenome ERZ808240 (study PRJEB31516, sample SAMN03275571) | gut metagenome | biome: mammalia-associated habitat; material: feces | host: Papio cynocephalus | place: Kenya | collected 2012-08-06 ... | reverse complement strand
ATTATCCGCCGAGAAGTTCAACAGCTTTTTTAAGCTGACTGTCTTTTGACGGGTCAACAGCCGTTATATCGTCATTTTCATCAGAATGCACTTCATAGTCAGGAGCAAGCCCTATGCCATGATAGCATTCAGATTTGACAGTCTGATAGGTAGCCACTGTAAAGGTAACAGCTCCGCCGTTGCTTAATGTGTGAGTAGTCTGCATGATACCCTTTCCGAATGAGTTTATCCCGACAAGCTCAGCCTTTCCGAAATCCCTGAGTGAAGCAGAAAACAGTTCTGCACCGCTTGCGGAATGTTCATTTATGAGTATCATTATCGGGATATCGAGTTCATTTTCATCTGAATGGCAGATTACCTCAGTTTCTCCGTTATGATATGTTGCAATAGCAATATCTCCCTCCGGAAGAAACGGGTCAATGCACTGTTCGACAGATGAAACCATTCCGCCGGGATTTTCCCTTACATCGAATATAATTGACTTTGCACCGCTGTCAAGGAGTCTTTCAAGAGTATCATTCATCTGTTCAGCAGTTGTTGAATTGAAGCTTCTTATATGGATATATCCTATATTAGTATTTTCTATCATCTGACCGTCAGCTGTTATGATATCCATTTCAACACGCTTTACGGGTATATCAAAAGTCATGCCGTTTCTTTTTACAGTAAGGACTACAGATGAACCGCTGTCGCCCTGTCTTATGATATCAATGGTTTCATTATAGCCTGTCTGTACAACATCATTGCCGTCAACAGCGGTTATGATATCATCAATCTGTATTCCGGCATCTCTGGCAGCTGACTGTTCAGAAAAATCCACAACCTTTATATATCCGTCATCACTGCGGTTTATAGTGATTCCTATTCCTGAAACATGACCTGAATCGCTTGCTGATGTAGCCTTATATTCCGAAGGAGTCTGATATCTTGCATATTTGTCGTCAAGACCGCTCATATATCCGGCAATAACACCGTCAGCGACTGATTTTTCATCTATATCCTGATAAAAGCCACGGGTTACATACTTTTCAGCCTCATGAAGCAGTGAATACATTTCCGAATCATCAGAAAGCTTATTTTTCATGACGGAAACTGTTACTGAAAAAGTCACTGCCGAAGCACAGAATGCGAGCAGCAGTGCAGTGGGAATGCTTACTTTCCTTTTCAAAATATGATGCTCCTTTCAGAATCAGTATGACAGATAATCAAGAGGATTTACACGTTCACCGTTTTTTCTTACTTCAAAATGCAGATGGTATCCCGTTGAATATCCGGTAGTACCTACTTTTCCGATAGTCTGACCCTTTGTGACATAATCTCCGACTGATACGTTTATGCTTTCGCAGTGGCCGTAAAGAGTTGCATATGTTCCGCCGTGGTCGATTACAACATAGTTTCCGAATCCGCCTCCGCAGCCGCAGCTTGAATATTTTGCATAGTTATGGGTACAGTAGTTGACTGCAAGGATTACAGTTCCTGATTCAGCGGCAACTATTGACGAACCGCCTATATTTCCGCCGCCGAGGTCAAGACCATAGTGGAAGCCTGAACCGTCCCATGTTCGTTTTCCGTAATAGTCGGTAATAATATAATGTCCCGGTACAGGCCATGTCATACTGCCGCCGCTGTATATTGTATTATTTGAAGGAGATTCAGTTGTTACAGCTGTTGTGACTGATGGAGATGAAGGTTCTGACGGAGCAGTTGTAACGCTTGCTAAAGCTTCCTGACGTTTACGTTCTTCTTCCTCTTGTTTACGGCGTTTTTCCTCTTCTTCCTTTTCTTTCTGGATACGTTTTATTTCAGCCTGAGCTTTTATGATTTCGTCCTGAATTTTCTGCTGTTCCTCCTCCATAGTTTTAAGCTGTTCAGATTTTTCTGACTGCTGGAGCTGGAGCTGCTGCTGTTCAAGAGCTATTCTGTTTATTTCGTCCTGAGTTTCCTGATAGTTGCTGCTTAAAGATTCAAGTGTAGCTGAATATTCAGATTTACGTTCATTCAGTTCGTCCATCTGTGAATTTAAAACAGTATTTTCATTTTCAAGGGTTGCCTTGTCCTCATTGAGAGAGGAAAGCTGCTGCTGAAGATTGTCAATAGTTTCGTTGTCACGTTCTGAAACACGTTTTATGAGTTCAATTCTTGAAAGCAAATCATAAAAGCTTGTAGAGCCGGTAAGAATTGAGGCATAGCTTGTATTTCCGGATATGTACATGGCTCGGAGTCTTGATTTGAAATCCTCAATGCCAATATCAATATCTGTTTGTTTTTCGCTTATCTGATTTTCAAGAATGCTGATATTGCTGATATGCTCATCAATATCGCTTTCAAGGGTTGATATCTGTTTTTCGATATAGAGAATATTCTCCTGCTGGAGATTCATTTTTTCCTCAAGAGCTTTCTGGTAGCTGATTTTAGCTTCTTCATTATCCTGAGATTTTTTCATAAGCTCCTGAGATTTTTCTATTTCCTTCTGGAGTTCATCTATCTTGTCATTATTGTTATTTTTTGCATCCTGAAGGTCATCAATAGCATTTTCAATGCTTTCCTGTGAAACAGATGAATAATCAGTCTGTTTTGAAGCATCTGTATGCAGAGTATACGGAAATATCTGAACCGCAGCAGTCAGACATACAAGAGAAATCAGTAATTTATTTTTTTTCATAAGAATTTTTCATCTCCGGATTTTTTCAGACGTTAAGATATTTCTTTGTGCTGAAAACGCTTCCAGCCGCACCGATAAACGCTCCGACACCAAGATATGCGGCAAGTATTTTCAGTGCGACATTTTCAAACGGCATAAGACCTCCCGAACCTATAAGAGTCCAGACTGAAAGGTCTTTTGTAAGTATTTCAAGAAGTGCGTCATAGCCGAACATTGTTATTAAAAATGCTGCTGAACCGGCAATTATTCCGGTAATCATGCCTTCAACAAAGAATGGTATGCATATAAATGAATTTGTAGCACCGACATATTTCATTATATTTATCTCCTTGCGTCTTGTGAATACGCTTGCTTTGGCAGCATTTGAGATTATAACGAACGATACCACGACAAGAGCCGAGAGTATTATAACTGAAAGTATTGATACAAGTTTTTTAAGCTGATTGAGGATATTTGCAAAATCATACGGTGCCTGTATCGAATACACATGGTCAAATTCCTGAATTGTGCTTACAGTATCATTTATAATTGATGTATCCTTTACCTTTATCCTGTATGAGTCTATAAGAGGACTTTCATCTCCGAGAGCATCAAACAAATCCTCATATCCTGTCATATTTGACTTGAGGTCGGCAAAAGCTTCCTCCTTTGAGTAGAATGTAACGCTGCTTACATTGCTTATCATAGAAAGCTTTGTATCAATTATCCGTATATCATTATCAGTTATATTTTCATCAAGGTATACTATTACTTCATTGGTTTTTTCGATATCGGCAACTATTCTGTTGACATTCATGGCAGTAAGGACGGCAATGCCTATGAAAAGCAGTGAAACCATCAGCACGCAGGCAGACGCAAATGCCATAAGACGGTTTTTCCAGACGCTTGAAAAGCCCTGCCCGATAAGATATCCCATACTATTCAGTTTCATTGTAGCCTCCTATCACGCTGTCAAAAGCAATTGAACCCTCATCAATATTTATTATTCTTCCTCCGAAATGCTTTACAAGGTCATGTTCATGAGTTACCATAAGTACAGTAGTACCTCTTTTATTTATCTCTCTTAAAAGTTCAACTATTTCATAGGAGCGTTCAGGGTCAATATTTCCGGTCGGTTCATCGGCAATAATAAGCTGAGGTCTGTTGACTATGGCACGGGCAAGAGCAACTCTCTGCTGTTCGCCGCCTGAAAGCTCATTCGGATATGATTTGAGTTTTTCCTCAAGTCCGAGAAGCTCCACGGCATATGAAACACGTTCCTTTATCTGTTTTCTGGGTGTATCGGTAACACGCAGCACAAATGCGATATTATTGTATACATTCATATTGGGAATGAGTCGGAAATCCTGAAATACCACGCCTATAGTACGCCGGAGCTTCGGGATTTTTCTTTTTCTGAGATGAGTGACATCAAAGCCGTTTACATATACATTTCCGCTTGTAGCATCTATCTCTTTTAAGAGCAGTTTTATAAGAGTGCTTTTTCCTGCACCTGATGAACCGACTACAAAAGCAAAATCCCCGTCTTCAATTGTAAGATTCACATTGTTAAGAACCTGAAGATTTTTCTGATAGCAGACGCTGACATTTTCCAGCTTGACCAAGATTCAATACATCCTTTCATAATAACAGCCATACATCAATTATACCTGACACAGCATAAGGCGGGAGTGTCAGGTATATTGAAAAAGTCATAGATATTTGTATTTTAATGTTAATTCCGTAAGACCGTTATGATATCAGAATTTTACAGGATTTGCTGAAAGATATTTCTTTACCATAAGAGCAATTTTGAATATTATTGCATGGTCAAATTCTCTCAGGTCAAGACCTGTAAGCTTCTTGATTTTTTCAAGTCTGTATACAAGAGTATTTCTGTGAACGAAAAGTTTTCTTGAAGTTTCGGATACATTGAGGTTATTTTCAAAAAATCTCTGGATTGTAAAGAGAGTTTCATGGTCGAGAGATTCAATGCTTCCTCTTTTGAACACTTCATGGAGAAATGTTTCACAGAGAGTTGTCGGAAGATGATAGATAAGTCTTGCAATACCGAGGTTGTCATAGCTTACTATTACCTTGTCAGTATCGAATACTTTTCCGACTTCCAGAGCAGTCTGGGCTTCCTTGAATGAGCGTGCAAGGTCTTTTACTCCTACAACGGCAGTTCCTATGCCTACATTTACCCTTGTATAGAACTCACTGCTGAGAGTATCAGCGATTGAGCGTGCGAGCTTTTCGAGGTCTTTTGAATCGACAGTACTCTTGATTTCCTTTACAAGAACTATATCTGTTTCAGTTATATTGAAAACGAAATCCTTGCTTTTGTCAGGGAAAAGGTTCTGTATCACGTCATATGCAGAGATATCATTTGCTGATACAATTCTTATCAGAAGAACAACTCTGCTGATATCCGGATTGAAATGAAGTTCTCTTGCCTTTATCACGATATCGCCCGGAAGAACGTTGTCAAGAACAACATTCTTGATGAAGTTGTTTCTGTCATACTTTTCATCGTAATACTGTTTGATATTTGCGAGAGTGATAGCCATAATGCTTGCATATTTTGCGGCGGCTTCATCAACGCCCTCTACAAACACCGCATAATCCGGTTTTATATGCGAACCGAAAGGCTTATAGGTATAGCCGTCACGGATAAATACATCATGTGAATCATTAAGGTCCAATGATATGAACTCATTTGTAGTACCTACTTTTGTAAGGTCGCTGCAGGCAATGATAGTAGCATTTTCGTCCACTACACCTATTGTGGCATCAATGGTATCACGCATCTGATGGACGAGTCCCTGAAATAATCTGTTTGACATTTATTTAATTCCACCTCTTTCAGAATTCGGCAGCAATGCCGTTGCTGTAAAAATGTTTTATACTTCTAAAATACGGCATTTCAAGCGTACAATAAACTCATAATGTCTGTACATTAAAAATTATAACATACAATTTCAGGTCATATGTTAATAAACTGTTAACAACATTGAATTTAAGGCTGTTTTTTTGTGAATTATATACAAAATATATATAAACGGTCTATTATAAATAACGCCAATCCGATGGATTATTTTCTTGTAATTCGTTTACAGGTTCGTTTTTGTAGGGGCGACCATTGGTCGCCCGCCGAAATTATGGTTAAACCATAGATTCGATATTTGTTTTTGATATGAAAAATCATTTGTTGACAGATTACAGGCGGCAGTTTGCCGCTCGCCCCTACAAATTGAATCAGAGTTAAATAACAAGAATTTTTTAGATATTATACACTTAAAACAGGCATTAATTTTGTATATATATACAAAAATTCCTTTTGTATGCAACAATTTGCCTTTTATAAAACACTTTTATTATGAACTGAAAAACAATGCATTGAAACAGTTTATCTGAAAAAAGGGGAGGTGATATGACAGATGACAACAGATGATTTCAGAAAAAATGTAAAGCTTGCTGTCGGCGGCGACTGTGAAGCATTTTCAAGAATTTATGCAACGGTTTATGAAGAACTGTATCATATCGCCTTTTACAGTTTAAGAAATACCCATGATGCCTCAGATGCGGTGAGCGAAACTGTTCTTGATGCATTTTCATCTATAAGGAAACTTAAAAATGAAGATGCATTCAGAAACTGGATTCTTAAAATACTTGCGGCGAAAATAAAAAGAAAACAGTCTGAATATTACAGGAATAATGATGATATTTCAGATTATGAAAATACTTTGAGGGAAACGTTCAATTTTGAACAGTTTGAGATAGCCGAGGCTCTTTTTAATATAGACGATGAGGAAAGGCTGATACTTTCGCTTTCAGTGCTTGAGGGCTATACAAGCCGTGAAATTTCACAGATATGCGGCATAAAAGATGCTACAATACGCTCAAAGCTTGCAAGAACAAAGGAAAAATTAAAGAAATATTTTGATGAACAGCGTTAAGGAGATGATTTTATGAGTGATAAAATTAAAAAAGTTTTGCAGACTCCTGAAGTTCCCGAGGAGCTTAAACCGGAAAATATACCGTCACTTATCAGAAAGAACAATATAAAAAAGCATAACAGCAGAAATATAATAAGATATGTTTCTGCACTTGCAGCCTGTGCAGTAATAGCTTTATGTGCCGTGAATTTTATTCCGTCCGGTTCGGATAAAATAGCTGTATCTGATAATTCAGGCAGTTCAGAAAATCAGTCCGATTCTTATGAGGAAAATAATAATATATATTTTAAAAATATCGCTGATTATAATGAGATATACAGCCAGATGAAGAAAAACAGCAGGCAAATCCACAAAAAAAGCTTTCTGGAAAAGATTTTTGGAAACAATAATAAGTATGCGACTAATGAAATAATGACAGACACAGCAACAGATGATGACAATGATGACATAGTGTTTGACGATATGCAGATGGATGATACAGCTGAAGAATCTGCTGCCGAAGGAAACAATACTGATGTATATGAAACTATTCAGCAGACAGAGGGCATTGCGGAAGCCGATATAATCAAGGCAAATTCTGAATGCATATTCTATCTTGACACTAATGCAAATCTTATAAGCATACCGGTTGACAGCAGTACAGGCATATTCGGCGAAAAGGAAGTAACATATCTTGCAGATGATGATTTTTATTATCCGGAGGAAATGTACCTCAATGACAATCTGCTTACTGTAATAGTTTCATCAGATAATACAACTGTTGTATTTGTCTATGATATTTCATCAGATGTGCCGGAGCTTAAAGACTCATATTATCAGAGCGGCATATATTCCGATTCGAGAATGAAAGACAGTATACTCTATCTCACAACAAATCAGTTTGTATATTATTCATGCATTGAAAATGAAAAGAATTATACTGAATATATACCGACCTGCGGAAATGCCTGTGATGATATGCAGTGCATACCTTCAGATGATATCTATATCCCTGACGGCTGGGACAATACTTCAGATTCAGTTAACTATGTGAATATATGCGGAACAGATATAAACAATGTTTCAGAACCTGTTTCAATGATATCAATTGCAGGATATAACGGTGAAATGTACTGCTCAGATGATAATATGTATATAACTCAGACCAAATATTCAGATTATACTGAAATAACAAGATTTTCATTTGCTGACGGAGTTATAAATCCTGAAGCTTCCGGAACTGTTGATGGCTATGTTCTCAATCAGTTCTCAATGGACGAATATGACGGATATTTCAGAATTGCCACAACTTCAAACACAAATTCATATAATGATGCGGAAACATGGAGATTTTCACGTTCAAACAATATATTCGTACTTGATATGGATATGAACACAATAGGGTCTGTAACCGGAATAGCTGAAACAGAAAGCATAAAATCAGTTACATTCAGCGGAAATACCGGATATATTGTAACATATCAGCAGACAGACCCTCTTTTTGCAATAGATTTTTCTGACCCTTCAAATCCTGTAATTACAGATGAATTCAAGATAAACGGCTACAGCTCATTCCTTTATCAGTGGAATGACGGGCTTCTGCTTGGATTCGGCATAGATGCTGATGAAAACGGAATAGAACTTGGTCTTAAACTTACAATGTTTGACGTATCAGACAACGGCGACCTCAAAGAATGCGGAACATATAAATTAAGCGGCGAATATGCCCACAGTGTAATGTCCGAGGCTGTATATGACAGAAAAGCTCTGCTTCTCAGCAGGGACAGGAATATAATAGGTTTCCCTGTAATGTACAGTGAATATGGAGGAAAATTCGTTTATTCATATAATATTTTCTCATACAATGACGGGGAATTTTCAGAAAAAGGTGTATTGTATACTTCAGATGAATCAGAATATTACAATAACGGATATGATTTCAGAAGGGGTATTTATATAGGGGATTATATATATGCAATTTCTGACAGGGAAATCGTTTCTGCGGATATAAACAGCATGAATGAAACCGACAGAATAAGCCTTGAATATTAAAAATACAAATCTGACAACAATTCTCGGTAATTCATTAATCTGAAATTCGGATTAAATAATATGCCGATTCGTTTTGTAGGGGCGACCATTGGTCGCCCGTTGTATTCACCATAAATTTAATCTGACAACAAATGATTTTCCATACAGAAAACAAACATCAAATTTATGGTTTAACCATAATTTCGGCGGGCGACCAATGGTCGCCCCTACAGAAACATGGCATTAAATTTTGGTAAACCCAAACGGGCGAACACAGTTCGCCCCTACAAAAGATTTACGTTACATAATAAAAAAATGGTCAGGCTTATATAAAAACCTGACCATTGATATTTTTATACAAATTTAAGGTCGTTGTCAACTTCATCTATAGTAAGTTCTGTATTAGGTGCTACATCATCAGCAATAATTTTTCTTGCAAGCATTGTTTCAACTTTTCTCTGAATATATCTTTTAAGAGGTCTTGCACCGAAATTAGGGTCAAAGCCGTTTTCAACGATAAATTCCTTGGCTTTTTCGGTGAGTGTGAGTTTTATCTGTTTGTCGTCAAGACGTTTCTGTACATCTGCAAGCATAAGGTTTACTATGCTGATAATTTCAGATTTCTGTAATGGTTTATAGTAAACTATTTCATCAAGACGGTTAAGGAATTCCGGTCTGAAACTCTGTTTAAGCAGAGCATCAACTTCAGCTCTTGCTTTTTCAGTAATCTCACCGTTTTCAATGCCGTCAAGAATATAGTGTGAACCGAGGTTTGAAGTAAGGATTATAATTGTATTCTTGAAGTCAACGGTTCTGCCCTGTGAATCTGTGATACGTCCGTCATCAAGAATCTGGAGCATGATATTGAATACATCAGGGTGAGCCTTTTCAATTTCATCAAAGAGTACTACTGAATATGGTTTACGGCGAACTGCTTCTGTAAGCTGACCGCCTTCCTCATAGCCTACATATCCTGGAGGAGCTCCTATAAGACGGCTGACTGAATATTTCTCCATATATTCACTCATATCTATTCTGATAATATTTTTCTCATCATCAAACAGACACTGTGCAAGAGCTTTTGCAAGTTCAGTTTTACCTACACCTGTAGGGCCTAAGAACAGGAATGAACCTATTGGCTGATTAGGATTCTGGATACCGGCTCTTGAACGGAGAATTGCTTCAGTAACCTTTTCAACTGCTTCGTCCTGACCGATAACACGTTTATGGAGTATATCCTCCATTGCAAGCAGTTTTTCACGTTCGCCCTCCATAAGTTTTGAAACAGGAATACCTGTCCATCTGCCTACAATACGGGCAATTTCCTCATCAGTAACTTTATTTCTGAGCAGAGAGTTGCCGCTTTTAGCTTCTTCAGCAATTTTTTCTTCTTCTTCGAGCTGTTTTTTAAGTGAAGGGAGTTTGCCATATTTGAGTTCAGCGGCTTTATTGAGGTCATATTCTCTTTCAGCTTTGGCAATATCGCCGTTTACCTTTTCGATTTCCTCACGCAGACCCTGAACCTTGGTAATAGCGTCCTTTTCATTTTCCCATTTTGATTTCATCGCATTGAATTTGTCACGCATTTCAGCGATTTCCTTCTGGACTTCCTCAAGATGTTCCTTTGATATCTTGTCATCTTCTTTTTTAAGGGCAGTTTCCTCTATTTCAAGACGCATGATTTTTCTTGAAATTTCATCAAGTTCAGTAGGCATTGAATCTATTTCGGTTCTTATCATGGCACAGGCTTCATCAACGAGGTCTATAGCCTTGTCAGGGAGAAATCTGTCTGAGATATAACGGTTTGAGAGAACAGCGGCTGATATCAGGGCACTATCCTGAATTTTAACGCCGTGGAAAACTTCATATCTTTCTTTAAGACCACGCAGTATTGAGATTGTATCTTCAACTGTAGGTTCATTTACCATTACAGGCTGGAAACGTCTTTCAAGTGCAGGGTCTTTTTCGATATACTGTCTGTATTCGTTGAGTGTTGTTGCACCGATACAGTGGAGTTCACCTCTTGCGAGCATAGGTTTGAGGAGGTTTCCTGCGTCCATAGCACCATCGCTCTTGCCTGCACCGACTATTGTATGAAGTTCATCTATAAAGAGAAGTATTCTTCCTTCAGATTTTTTAACTTCCTGTAAAACGGCTTTGAAACGTTCTTCAAATTCGCCTCTGTATTTTGCACCGGCAACTAAAGCACCCATATCAAGTGAAAAGACTTTTCTGTCTTTAAGGCTGTCCGGAACATCTCCTCTTACTATACGCAGAGCAAGACCTTCAGCGATAGCTGTTTTACCTACACCAGGTTCACCGATAAGAACCGGATTATTTTTTGTTTTTCTTGAAAGTATTCTTATAACGTTACGGATTTCGCTGTCACGTCCGATAACAGGGTCAAGCTTGTTGTTTCTTGCAAGTTCGACCAAATCCTGACCATATTTTTTAAGAACGTCATAAGTTTCTTCCGGATTCTGACTTGTCACTTTTGCATTACCCCTTACTGACTGGAGAGCAGTCATAAATTTTGATTTTTCTATGCCGTACATTCTGAATATATCCTTAATGCTGCTGTCAGGCATATCCATAAGAGAGAGGAGTATATGTTCAACAGAAACATATTCGTCCTTCATCTGTTCAGCTTTTTTTTCGGCATCAGTGAGAACTCTGTCAACTTCATGGGTAAGATATACGGTATCGGGCTGTCTGCCGCTTCCTGTAACTTTAGGGAGCTTTTCGACAGCTTTTTTAAGAGCATTTTCCATACCGGAAACGTCAGCACCCATTCTCTGGAACAGCTGAGCGGCAAGACCGTTTTCCTGACGAATCAATGCCCATAACAGATGACTCTGTTCAATATTCATATTGCTGTATTCAACAGCTATATTCTGGGCATCCTGAATAGCCTCTATTGATTTCTGAGTAAATTTCTGTGCATTCATAGGTCAAAATCCTCCTTTATATGATTAAGCTGCTGCTTTTCAGATAAGAACTGTAAATGCTGTCTATTTCCTGAGCAACATTGTCCTTATCTGAAAAACAAAGCTTCAGGCATTTATCCATAACCTGTATATATTGTGCTATTGCAGCACCGACATTTTTTTCTGAAATACTTACAGCAGTAAATTTTCTTGTATATCTTCCGTTTTCGATTGTAAACGGAATACCATTAATAAAATATCTTCCGATATGTTTTTTTTCAATCTGTGACCATAATATAAAGAAATCGGTAACAGCGTTTATAAGCTGCTGACTCCGGGTTCTGAAAGAAACCTTTAATTTTCCGAGCGAATTGGAAGGATTTCTGTAGAGTTCCACGCTGTATCTTACGGTCGGGCGGTATTTATAACGTACGGGGCTTTTGATTGACATCATGGCATCTGACTGCTGGGACTGAATCTGATAGCAGCTGTCTGACATTAAATTTTCAATCTGTTCAAAAATGCTTTTCATACGTTTTTCGGGAGTAACACATGAAACCTTTTCAGCGAGTATCTGATTTATAAGGTTTGAGCGGCTTGTATTCATTGAATAGGCGAGCCTGTCTATTTCCTCCACTACATCGTCCATAAGCACCAGACTGTAAACGCTTCTTTTCATTTTCATCACTTCCTTAGCTTTTAATAATATTATAGCACGTTTATTTAATTTGTCAATAGGATTATATAATTTTAAATGCGAATTATACGTAGAATATAGAGGCGTATTTGATTAATTTTTTAGTGATTTTGCACAAAGCCCCAATCTGATGGATTATTTCTGTAGGGGCGAACTGTGTTCGCCCGCTGGAATTAACGCCAATTCGATGGATTGTCTATGTAGGGGCGACCATTGGTCGCCCGTTCAAATTATGGTTGAAACATAAATTCGATATCTGTTTTCTACATAAAAATCATTGATTGTTTATCTGAAATTATGGTAAACTGCAACGGGCGACCAATGGTCGCCCCTACAAAACGAATCTGAATTTCAGATAAACGAATTACAGAAA
>ERZ808240.4365-NODE-4365-length-12609-cov-27.906086_pt1 | contig 12609 bp, 7 predicted proteins | sample MGYA00521084_ERZ808240 | MGnify/ENA primary metagenome ERZ808240 (study PRJEB31516, sample SAMN03275571) | gut metagenome | biome: mammalia-associated habitat; material: feces | host: Papio cynocephalus | place: Kenya | collected 2012-08-06 ... | reverse complement strand
GGCAACGACTTGGTCAACTTCATCGGTGTGCCTCTCGCAGGTCTCTCTTCTTACCAAGACTATATGGCGAACGCCAATGGTGCGGCACCAGACCAATTCTTGATGACCTCCCTGATGGAGAGTGCCAAGACCACTCCGCTCTACCTTCTCGCCGCAGGTGCCGTGATGATTATCGCCATGGCTACCTCTAAGAAGGCACAGAACGTGATCAAGACTTCTGTGGATTTGAGCCGTCAGGACGAGGGCGACGAGATGTTCGGCAGCAGCTCTGCCGCTCGTGTCATCGTGCGCAACTGCCAGGCTACCGACTCTTGGTTGAAGCAATTCTTGCCAAAGCCGCTGATGAAATGGATCAACGGTCGATTCGACAAGAACGACGTGGAGCTGGAGGAAAGCGCAGCCTTCGATGTGGTTCGCGCAGCCGTCAACCTCGTGTTGGCTAGTATGCTCATCACCATCGGTACCAACCTCAAGTTGCCACTCTCTACCACCTACGTTACCTTCATGGTGGCAATGGGTTCTTCGCTCGCCGACCGTGCTTGGAGCCGTGAGAGTGCCGTATTCCGTGTAACAGGTGTGCTGAGTGTTATCGGTGGATGGTTTATCACAGCCGGTGTGGCTTTCGCCGCTTGCGCCATCGTCTGCCTCGCCATGTATTTCGGCGGTGTAGGTATCCAGGTTTGCTTCATCGCCCTCGTAGTCTTCTTGCTCATCCGCAGCAATATCCAGTACAATAAGAAGGCAAAGGAGGAGAGCAAGGGCAGCACCTTCCAGCTGATGATGCGCTCGCACGACCCAGAGATTGTTTGGGATTTGCTTCGTCGTCAGGTTTCTCGCACGCAGAGCTTTGTTTGCCACTTCGCATTGAATGAGTTCAATCAGATTATGGACGGTCTCGCCAACGAGAATCCTCGCGACCTTCGTCACGCCAACAAGGAATTGAAGAAGGAGCAGGATATGCTGAAGAAGTTCCGCCGTCAGGAGATGCTCGGATTGAAGAAGAGTCCGATGGAGATTGCCATCGAGCGCAACACTTGGTTCCATCTGGGTGCCAACAGCAACCAGCAGTTCATCTACTCTCTGCGTCGTATGCTCGACCCTATCAAGGAGCATGTGGACAACAACTTCAATCCGCTCCCTGCCGAATACATCAAGGAGTTTGCCCCAATTCGCCAGCGAATCAACGACCTGATGCGCATGAGCTGCGAGCAGATAGAGACCGGTCGCTACGAGAACTATCGCGAGATTCTAGCCGAGGCAGATGCTTGCAAGGACGAGTTGAGCGTACTTCGTAAGAAGCACATCGACCGCATCCAGCATCTCACCGACAACAGTATGCTGAAGATTTCCCTGCTCTATCTCAACGTATTGCAGGAGAGCCAGGAGTTCTTGAGCGTAATGAGACACCAGCTCAGAGCCGCCAAGAAGTTTATGGAAAAGCAAGCATAGAGGTCCTATTAATGTCTAGACATACTAGATATTGGCGAACCTATCAAATAAGTTATCATAAACTATTAGACATAATTATCATAAAGAAAGCAGCAATCCTCATCAGATTGCTGTTTTTTTCTTCGATTTGATGTCACTGCTGTCACACAACGGCATATCCCACTAAAAGTCAATCAGTTAAGGCGTGGCAGCAAAGCATTTTTTGCTGTCACTTGCTGTCATTTGCTGTCACACTAAAAAATGGTAGAACCGAAACATTGCAAGGAGACATCAACGACATAGAGAAAAGAACCAAGGCACGGGTCAACTTATTTCTGCCCACAAGCAAATTCGCCCAACATATCAAGCAAATTCGCCCGATAAAATGAGTGCTTTTGCCCATCGACCTTGGGCAATATTACCCATCGACCTCGGGCAAATTTCCTCCTGCCGCTGGGCAAAGATGCCCGACGGCTCAGATTGAATTGGGCAAGACTATTTGTTTCCTTCTACGTGCTTATAAGGATTTTTCGGCAATATAAATTTGTGCTTACCATCTTCTCTTATCAAAGAATCCTCATATTTTTGCCCCCACCATTGTCTAGTCTCCGTATTTACATAATAAGGTGAGCTATTGATGAGCATTTCCAATAAACGATTCACATCTTTATCTCCTGTATCAACTAATTCAAAAGCTACCGTTTGCTTGGGAAGATATAAAGCAAAATTAAAAAAGCCATTCACACCTTTCATCAATGTGTCTGTTACCACCTTGGATTTTATTCTTTTTATCAAGTGGATTATTTCATCAGCTTTCTGCTTAGACAATTTGCACTTTTTTACGACATACACTGAGTCCAATTCCCTATTTCTAGCGACAGATGGATTCCCCGTTATCATTGGTCCATACACCTTGTCCATCAAGCCACATTTCGTTTCAATAGAATCCTTGCCATTAAAGTCTATCTGGAAAGTTCTAATAGATGCTGCATAGACCAATAATTTACAAGACAAATCTTTTTGTCTTTCTCTACAGCTTCCTACACCCAATAGCAAAGCTAGCAGAATTCCACAGTAAAATATTCTTTTCTTCATTGTTCAACTATTTTTATTTATTATAAGTAATTAAAATACATTCTATTAAAAGACCTTCTAATGATAAACACTCACAGGAAGTCCATGTTTTTTATAATCATTGGTCTCAACCAAACAAGAATCTTCTAACAAATGGGTAACAATGCTATCTTCCGTGTAAGGAGAAATACTATCAACCAATAGGCGCAATGAATCTAACGAACCTATAGGCTTCAAGTACTTTTGACCGATGGTCTTGGAAAGATGTATTCTTGTTACATTTTCCAAGCTGTCTCCTGATGGAAGCAATAGCGTTCCCTTCGCATCAACCTGATAATGGTACGAACCATAAATTCGAGAATAGACTTTTTCGGAATAGACGGCATAGCCATTTAGCATCCCTTTCTCCTCATACCCCAAGTTCATATTGGAAGATAGGTATAATTCTGGTTTGTTGTAACGAACTTCCGACAAGTTGTTCTCATAACCATGCAAAAAAGTATGCCCATCGGATTGTAGATAATGGTAACGAGTTGAGTTATCTAGAGACACTATCCCAAAAGGAACGTTCTCATCTTCCATGTATTCTACAGATGAGCTTTCATTTATCACATCCAAATCGCTCAAATCCCAATGCAAACCTGCTCCTGTTCCATCGTTTATTTTATACGTAACTTGCTGTCTTGCTACATGATCACCAAGCTGAAAAGAATGCAGACATTCTCCTCCTTGTGCATTTGCACAACAGCAAACACACAAGGAGACTATCAATATTTGTATTTTCTTTCTACTCATAAATAAGACCTTTTCTAGATTATATGCTTATTACAACTATTTTAATTCCTACTATTTATAAGAGCTTTCCTAAAAGATTAACTTGTCCTTACCATATGTTTTTATTAAATAATCCTCAAACTCTTGATCGAGCCAAATTCGAACCTCCATATTAACATAACAAGGGGAGCTATCGATGAGCATTTTCAATAAACGATTCACATCCTCGTCCTTTGTCTCCACCAGTTCAAAGGCGACTGTTTGTTTTGGCAAATACAAAGCAAAACGAAACACATCCTTCACACCTCTTTCAATTGTATCTGTCACTACCTTAGAACTAATCTTTTTCATCAAGCTTCTTATTTTACCAGCTTGATTATCTGGCAACTTACATTTTTTCACAACATATACAGAATCTAGCTCACTGTTTCTACCAACTGAAGGATACTCATCTATTAGATCACATACATTATTTTCCATTAAACCACATTTTGTTTCTATAGAGTCCTTTCCATTAAATTTAATCTGGTAGGTTCTAGAAGAACTTGCATAAACTAATAATTTACAAGACAAGTCTTCCGATTTGTCTCTGCAGCTTCCTACACTAAATAACAAAACTGACAAAATCACACTGTATATTAATTTTTCTTTCATCGTTCTATTTAATTATATATAAGTAATTAATAAAATACATCATACTATAAGAGTTCTTCTAATGATAAACTCTCACAGGAAGTCCATGTTCTTTACGTATTTTATTTTCTGTATACTTATAAGATTCTTTATAAGGTAAACCCGTCGTTATTAATTCCTCTGGATAATCTTTACGTTCAACGAATCTTCCTTGCCAATTTTTAAACGTATAAATAACTTCTCCACCTTTTGAAGCCACCCCTTCCATGTCCCGAAGGCCATGAATGAGTTCATGACCTAATGCAGAGAATGCGACATTGTTACCAGGAGAAGCATTACCTTTCTTATCAGCAACACCTATTGATGTTCCTCTATCCTCATTAAAATATACGGTAGCATCCGAACCTTTTCCTCTTGTTCGTCCATTAGTCTTATTCGTGGCATCCTCCTGATTTTTTCCACCACTCATTTGAATTTTCAGAGTATGATTATTTACTATAATATCACGAACCAAGCTTGTACCTACAGACAATTTTTTATTGCGATTACTCCATCTAGGCTTTCCTGAAAGATACACCACACCTGTTTTACGATTCATCAACAGATTGTCGTTCGTCAATTTCTGCAAAACCTGCAAGAAACTCATTCTTTGTGCATAACTTCCAACGAGAACTAGTCTCTTACCATCGGGATCAATAATACAAATAGGATTATTGGAACAATATACATAGGGACTAATGCTACAGTATTCATTTGACTTCTCATCCCCAACCCACCAACGAACGATTTCGGCATCATAAAACCTCGCACCATAGTCGTACCAATCCAAGCCATTGAGCCTGTCCAACTCCTTGCCATTATACTTGTAGCGTTGCTTGTCGCTACCTGTACTACTGCCCATTAAGGCACCTGTTGGATAGTAATCGTTTACTTGCTCTACTGTGCCACTCTCGCTCATCACAACACGATTATCACCTAAGTGGTCTTTCAGATAGTAATGGAAGGACAGGTTGCCGTTCTTGTCATACAAGGCATAGCCGACATCGTTCAATATCATTGTCTCATCACCATCATAAATGATGTTGCCGCAATAATGGATGGTCTTCTGACCATTGGTCGCATTGGCTGATACTGCATTCGGGCTTTGCATCACCGCCAATTGGGGCTGCGAAGAGGTCATAGCAGTCAGATTATAAGACACAGAAAGCTTCTTGCCATCAGCATCATAGACATAGCTTGCCTTACGACCATCGCTATAGGAGATGGTTCTCGGAAGATTGTTAATGTCATATTGAATGGAGGAGATGCCCTTGTTCAAGTCCTTCACCATGTTGCCATTGGCATCGTAGGTATATTCCACGGAAGCCCTCGCACCATCCACGAAATGGAAGGCACCGGTATAATAGGGACCTTTCACAGCATCGTCAACCTTCGTTAGTTGGTTGCCATTATAAGTATAGTCGAGATTGTCTATTAGACCGTACTTATTGTCATCACGCAGACCATAGCGGAGCAACATTTGGATGTTGCCCATCTTGTCGTAAGAAAGATGCTCGTCATAGCGTTCCTTGTTGCTTCCCAAGCTCTGACCCTCGCCATAATTGGCATCGGTGAGCATGCTCTGGCTGTTATACTCCAACTGATAGCCTTGCACTGCCTTGTTTGCAGACTGCCAGCTCATAGCGGATATGTTGCCACCATACATTGCCTTTTGGGGAGTGAGACCATTGGCTGATGTGTTATAAGCCATCTTTTGGTTATAGTGAGAGCTGCTGATGCTCAACGGCCAACTACGAAGATTATATTCATGACTTACGGTTTCCTTGCCCAGCAATGTCTGGCTCTTGATTCTGCCATAGTCATCATAAACGACGGATGACAAGACTCGCTTCGTGCTGCCATTGACGCTGTACGAGGTTTTGGTATGCCGACCAGTATGGTCATATTCATAGGCGTAGTCCTCCTGAAGATTACGCTTGCCACTGGCTGTATGGATATGTTTGGACTGGAGAGGAGAACCCGCATAGGTGTAACGAGTATAGGTATGTTCGAAACCACCCAATAAGTTGGTGCTATGCGACTGGACAACACGACCCTTCAAGCCATAATACACCGAGGAAAGCACGTAGCGATTGGAACCATCGGTCAGATAGACCTTCCTGCCTGTCTGGTATCCCTTGGCGTTGGGAGCGGCGTTCGAGGGGAAAGCAGACTCCAAAGCCTGGCTGACGTTCAAGCCCAAACTCTGTTTGCTTGCTGCATCACACTTGTTCAGGAAGGCATAGTCATCGTAATAATTCACCAACAACAAGGACTTGGGGGTGACACTTGCGCCATAAAGCGCATAGCCATCCAAACTGCCACTGCCGGTGTATTGGGCATAGGTGTAGCTCTCGCTCACATCAGTGACGGATGCAGTTGTAGCTGTCACTACAAGTCTGCCAAGCTTATCATAAACGTAAAATTCCCAAAGACCTTGCTTCCGCAGATTGCCATCCTGCATAAAACTCAGGCGATTGGCTCGGTTATAGCGCATATAGACAGGCTCGCAGCCTGGCAGTTTCTTATAGATGCAGTTGTTCCTGCCGTCATATTGGTATTGGTAAGCGTAGAGCGATAAGCTAGGTTCGTCCTGATAATTGGGAGGAAGGACGAAAGACAGGTTGCCACGGTAGTCATATATATAATAGGTGTCGGCGGACTCCTTGCTGCCTGTCATCGTGCGATGAAGGACGACATTGCCTGCTATGTTCTTGAACTCATACTGCTCATGACCATCCTCATCAGTGGTCTTCATCACGTAAAGGCGATTCTCGGGATAATAACCCTTGTCCTGTAGCACGCCCTGCATGGACACACGGTAGTACTTGCAGTTGAGAGGAAAGCTCGATGAGTTGATGAGATATTCCTGCTTTACGGGATGCCCACTCCACGCCTCACCCTCGCCCTCCAAACGAGTCACACGGTTGAGGGGACTGCCGTCATAAACTGAACTTTTGTAAGCATAGCTGTCACCATATTGATTCTTACTTAATGAGGCAACATCAGAAGCTGTCTGATAAGCTGACGCGCTCTTGACGGGAAGCCACTGCTTGCTCTCCCTACCAAGTCCATCATATTGTTGGAGCATCACGAGGTTCTCTTTCGCTGGGGTAACGCCCTGCACGACTTTCGCTGTTGGTCGCCCCAGTCCATCATAATATTGGGTAGTGGAAAGCGTCTGCGTATCACTGAGACGATTTGTCGATTGGACATAATTCTCAGAGGACATCTGGGCTGATGTTGGCAATGCGCACAACGCCAAAAGCAAAGCTATATATGACATTTGTTGTATCATAATTTTTCTGTTTTAAATTACCACACGAACTTATCTGAAAAAGTTTGCCCATTCACGGACAGGGAGAGTACGCAAACTCTATGCGAACTTTTACCCAAGGGACAGTCCCAACTCAAAGATTGGGAGTTTGTAGTCTCAAAATTATGTGCCCTCAACATTATACCATCTATAGAATTGATGGAACAGGTCACTTTCAAGTTTTTGGAGCCGGATACTACGATATGGGCGATTCCTGCAGAAGAGACATTTAAGGAATAATCAAAAATAGATCCGTCTGACAAAACTTTCCTTTCAGATATTCCAACTAACTTATTTGCCGTTGTAAAATCGGAATTTCTAACCCGAGATGATTCATTTTTACGACTTTTCACACTGCTCTTTTCTTCACCTATTAATTGTTCTTGCGAGTAAGGAGGAATATAATAAGCTGTCATAAAGCCTAGCTTGCTACCCTTTACATGAGACTCTATGGTTTCATAAATCGGATAGCGATACCCCTGGGCATACCAGCGATAATCATTGGTCTCCACCAAACAAGAATCTTCTAACAAATGGGTAACAATGCTATCTTCCGTGTAAGGAGAAATACTATCAACCAATAGGCGCAATGAATCTAACGAACCTATAGGCTTCAAGTACTTTTGACCGATGGTCTTGGAAAGATGTATTCTTGTTACATTTTCCAAGCTGTCTCCTGATGGAAGCAATAGCGTTCCCTTCGCATCAACCTGATAATGGTACGAACCATAAATTCGAGAATAGACTTTTTCGGAATAGACGGCATAGCCATTTAGCATCCCTTTCTCCTCATACCCCAAGTTCATATTGGAAGATAGGTATAATTCTGGTTTGTTGTAACGAACTTCCGACAAGTTGTTCTCATAACCATGCAAAAAAGTATGCCCATCGGATTGTAGATAATGGTAACGAGTTGAGTTATCTAGAGACACTATCCCAAAAGGAACGTTCTCATCTTCCATGTATTCTACAGATGAGCTTTCATTTATCACATCCAAATCGCTCAAATCCCAATGCAAACCTGCTCCTGTTCCATCGTTTATTTTATACGTAACTTGCTGTCTTGCTACATGATCACCAAGCTGAAAAGAATGCAGACATTCTCCTCCTTGTGCATTTGCACAACAGCAAACACACAAGAACGGAAACAATATCAGTATAATTTTACTATTCATAGTCAATCTCTTAATAACAATTTGTGTTTACCAAATTCTTTTATCAAATAATCCTCATACTCTTGTCCTTGCCAATTTCTATCTACCCTATTTACAAAATAAGGAGAATTGTTTACGAGCTTTTTCAACAAAAGATTCAAATCTTCGTCTTGCGTTTTCACCAATTCATAACATACTGTTTGTCTTGGCAAATATAACGCAAAATACCAAACATCCCTCACATCTTTTCTTACGGTATCAGACACCGCCTTAGAATTTATTTTTTTTAATAAGCTTGTTATTTCATCAGCTTGCTTATCTGGCAACTTACATTTTTTTACAACATATACCGAATCCAGCTCACATTTTCTTCCTGCAAAACCGCTTAAAAGCTCATAATTATTAAATTTCATTGAGCCACATTTCGTTTCAATAGAGTCTTTGCCATTAAATCGAATTAGGTAAACTTTAGAAAAACTTGAATAGACCCATAATCTACAAGACAAATCCTCCGTTTTTTTATGACAGCAGCCTATACAAAGTAATATTATTGATAAAAAAACACAAAATAAAAATTTTCTTTTCATACGTTCAATACTTTTTATAATAATAACTAAAATGTCTTTCCATTGCAAAGCAATCAATAACTAACCCTTATAGGAAGACCATGTTCCCTTCGTATTTTATTTTCAGTATATTTATATGACTTTTTTATTGGCAAACCTGTTGTTATAATCTCTTCTATAGGAGCAACAGATTCCACAAAATTTCCTCTCCAATTTTTAAATGTATAAATAATCTTTTCATTTTTTGAAGCCACTCCTTCCATATCTCGAAGACCATGAATGAGTTCGTGTCCTAATGCAGAAAACGCAACATTATTACCAGGAGAAGCATTACCTTTCTTATTAGCAACACTTATCGCAGTTCCACTCTCCTCATTAAAATAAACGGTTGCATCAGTACCTTTTCCTTTTATTCGTCCATCTGTCCCATCATTTGGAGTCTCCTTGTTTTCTTCATCACTATTTTGAATTTTCAGAATATGATTATTTGCTATAATATCACGAACCAAGCTTGTACCCACAGACAATTTTTTATTGCGATTACTCCATCTAGACTTTCCTGAAAGATATACAACTCCTGTCCTACGATTCATCAGTAAATTGTCGTTCGTCAATTTCTGCAAAACCTGCAAGATACTCATTCTTTGTGCATAACTTCCGACAAGCACTAGTCTCTTACCATCGGGATCAATAATGCAAATAGGATTATTAGAACAATATACATAGGGACTAATGCTACAGTATTCATTGGACTTCTCATCCCCAACCCACCAACGAACGGTTTCGGCATCATAAAATCTTGCACCATAGTCGTACCAATCCAATCCATTGAGCCTATCCAGTTCCTTACCATTATACTTGTAGCGTTGCTTGTCGCCACCCATGCTGCTGCCCATCAAGGCTCCTGTAGGGTAGTAATCGTTCACCTGCTCCACGGTACCACCCTCGCTCATCACCACTCGATTATCACCCAAGTGGTCTTTCAGATAGTAATGGAAGGACAGGTTGCCGCTCTTGTCATACAAGGCATAGCCGACTGCGTTCAACACCATCGTCTCATCGCCATCATAGATGATGTCGCCGCAATAATTGATGGTCGTCTGACCATTGGTCGCATTGGCTGATACCGCATTCGGGCTTTGCATCACCACCAGCTGGGGCTGCGTGGAGGTCATAGCCGTCAGATTATAAGATACAGAATGCTTCCTGCCCTCTGCATCATAGACGTAACTCGCCCTGCGACCATCGCTGTAAGAGATGGTTCTTGGTTCGTTGTTTATATCATATTGGATGATAGAGATGCTCTTGTTCAAGTCCTTCACCATGTTGCCATTGGCATCATAGGTATATTCCACGGAAGCCCTCGCACCATCCACGAAATGGAAGGCACCAGCATAATAGGGACCTTTCAAAGCATCGTCAACCTTCGTTAGTTGGTTACCATTATAAGTATAGTCGAGGTTGTCTATTAGACCGTACTTATTGTCATCACGCAGACCATAGCGGAGCAACATTTGGATGTTGCCCATCTTGTCGTAAGAAAGATGCTCGTCATAGCGTTCCTTGTTGCTTCCCAAGCTCTGACCCTCGCCATAATTGGCATCGGTGAGCATGCTCTGGCTGTTATACTCCAACTGATAGCCTTGCACTGCCTTGTTTGCAGACTGCCAGCTCATAGCTGCTATATGGCCATTGTACAAAGCCTTTTCGGGAAAAAGTCCATTGTTTGGGGTGTTGTAAGCCAGCTTTTGGGTGAAATGAGAGCTGCTGATGCTCAGAGGCCAGCTGCGAAGATTGTATTCGTGGTTTACACTCTCTTTTCCCAGCAATGCCTGGCTCTTGATTCTGCCATAGTCATCATAAACGATGGTTGACAAGGTTCGCTTCGTGCTGCCATTAATGCCATAAGAGGTCTTGGTCAGCCGACCAGCATGGTCGTATTCGTAGGCATAGTCTTCTTGTAAGGTCCGCTTGCCACTGGCGGTATGGAAATGTTTGATTTGGAGAGGAGAGCCAGCATAGGTATAACTCGTATAGGTATGCTCAAAGCCACCCAACAAGTTGGTGCTATGACTCTGAACCACACGACCCTTCAAACCATAATACATAGAGGAAAGCACGTAACGGTTGGAACCATCGGTAAGATAAGCTTTCTTGCCTGTCTGATATCCCTTGGCATTGGGAGCAGTATTTGAAGGGAAGGCTGACTCCAAGGAGAGACTGGCATTCAAGCCCAAGTTCTGTTTGCTAGTCGCATCACACTTGTTCAGGAAGGCATAGTCATCATAATAATTGACCAACAACAAGGACTTGGAGGTGATATTTGCACCATAAAGCGCATAACCATCCAAGCTGCCACGGTAGTACTTGCTATTGAGAGGAAAGCTGGAAGCGTTGACGAGATATTCAGTCTTTACAGGATGACCGCTCCACGCCTCGCCCTCGCCTTCCAATCGAGACACACGGTTGAGGGGACTGCCGTCATAGACCGTAGCCTTGTAACCACGACTATCCCCATACTGTCTCTGGCTTTGGGAGGCGACATCAGAGGCATCTAGATAGACTGACGAACTCGTGACAGGAAGCCACGTTTTGTTATCCCTGCCTAGCCCATCATATTCTTGAAGCGTAATCAGGTTCTCCTTTTGGGGAGTGACACCTTGCGCAACTTTCACTGTCGGTCGCCCTAGTCCATCATAGTATTGTGTGGTGGAAAGAGACTGCGTAGTGCTGATACGCTCTGTCGTCTGAACATAGTTTTCCGAGGGCACTTGGGCTGTTGCTGACAAAGAACACATTGCCAACAATAATAGCGCACACCAATGTGAGACTCTATATCCCTTTCTTATCATCCCCATATTATTGTTTGTTGTTTACATTATGCGAAGATAAGAAAAAAGGGACTACGTTGTATCTCTAAAATATTATATTTAAGAATGTTTAATTATTCATGTATTCATACCTCACCATCCACATATAGGGATTTTACACATCCACATATAGGTAATTACCACATCCACACGACATTTTGACGTATAGAAAATGACGTTTTGACATAATTCTTGAATTGGTACAAGTATTGCAAAAGAGAAGGTGTAAGCGAACGACGAAAGTCTGTAGCGAGCACATAATAATATTGATAATAATAAAAAAAATATAATCGGAGGTAAAGATTATGATGTACAGAAATTCTTGGATACCAGAAGTATTTAACGGACTCTTCAACGAGGGCAATATGCAGAAGGCTAACACCACAGCACCTGCCATCAACGTAAAGGAGTCTCTGACAAAATATACAGTAGAACTTGCAGCCCCAGGTATGCGCAAGGAAGACTTTGAGGTGAACCTCAATGACAATGGCGATCTCCACATCAAGATGGAGAACAAGCACGAGCCTGAGAAGGAGGAGCACGTATATCTGCGCCGCGAATTCTCTTACGCTAAGTTTGAGCAGACCTTGATTCTCCCAGACGATGTGAACAAAGAGAAAATTTCTGCTAGCGTAGCTGATGGTGTGCTTACCATCCAGTTGCCTAAGATACAGCAGGAAGAGCAGAAGATAGCTCGCCAGATTACTGTGGGATAAGGTTCTTGCAGGTTCAAATCGAAAAATAAGTTGGATTTC
>ERZ808240.4363-NODE-4363-length-12618-cov-7.771949_pt1 | contig 12618 bp, 11 predicted proteins | sample MGYA00521084_ERZ808240 | MGnify/ENA primary metagenome ERZ808240 (study PRJEB31516, sample SAMN03275571) | gut metagenome | biome: mammalia-associated habitat; material: feces | host: Papio cynocephalus | place: Kenya | collected 2012-08-06 ... | reverse complement strand
TCTGTATTTATTTTTTCTTATCGGTTACAGGTTACATGGTTACAGATAGGAAAATCACTTGGAATGATGCCGCTTTTTGACAGACGCAGAGTGTAACCAAGCCTGTAACCAACCGTGTAAAATGGCCCTTCAAAATGGAAATCCCATTTGCTGGGCTTCTTCGTCCGTGAGTTCTACAAAACCGTCCGCATCAGCTTTCGCAGCAGTTACACGCTCCCAGCCTTTCTGAACACCATATTTCGGATAGCGTTTGGCCGCTTTGTGGGCTGTCCAACCTTTAATCTCGCCGTTTGCAATTCCAGCGGTCATAATCTCACAGATGGCACGGGTTTCCCATTCCGCAGGAAGGTTCAGGTTGCCCAGTGCTTCGGCGTAAAGCTGTTTGGAACATACCCGGTCACCCGTGTAATCTTCCAGAAACGCATAGATCATTCCAGCCTGCGTATCTTCCTGCATAAAATCTTTTTGGCAAATCTGCAAGGCCTCCTGCATGGAAGGGCTGAATGTCAGCTTATACTCGCCGCTGTTGTAAATCGTCATAGCTTCTGCCCAAAGCTGGTCGATGTAGGCACGAGATTCCATTTCGTTGTCCAGAATATGTACTTCGGCCTGTTCTGCATCTACTGGGATGGGGATAAATCGGCGATTTCCTGTGCGGTCACGGGGTAAAAAATCCTGTCGGTTGGTCGTGCCTGCAAAGACACACTGCCGCAAGCGGTCTGCTGGATGCGTTTCATACGGGATTTTGTAGGTTTCTTTCTGCTTGCTGAGAAAGCTCTTGATTTCTTCAATGCTTTTGGCATTGGCAGTAGCAATCATTTCCGACATTTCCATAATCCAGTGACCCTGCAATTTGCGGAACACGTTATCATCGTCCAGTCGCCGCAAATCATCCGAGAACCATTCATCTTTGATGGCAAGCAGCCGGAAAAAAGAGGATTTTCCGGCACCCTGCCCACCTACCAGACAAAGCATCATCTCAAATTTGCAGCCTGGATGAAACACCCGTTTGATGGCTCCCAGCAGAAAAATTTTTAAGGCTTCTGCAGTAAGCTCATCTTCTGCCGCACCGAGAAAACGATGCAGAGCATGGCTTATCCTCTCAGTTCCATCCCACTTCAAGCCATTCAGATAGTCTCGGATGGGGTGATAATGATTCTCATTGGCAACAATGCGAATTGCCGCAGACACTCGCTTTTCACTATATAGGCCATACTTTTCAATCCGGCGCAGAATGTACATCATATCGGTGTCGGTCAATGTAGGGCCGGAACGCTGCCAGCCCATCGGCTTTACAATGTCAATGCGTTCGCTCAGCAGATTCAGCCGGATGGAATCTGCAAGAACCGGGTCATTCTGCAAAACCGTCACGCAATTCTGAATTGTGTTCTGGACACCACCCTTTTCAGCCTGCGAGAGCATTTTGCGGATGTTGGAAATGGTCGGTCTGATATTTTCGGATTCGTTGGGCAATCTGTTGAACCTCCTTTCGATGCTCGGTGAGAAAATGTCGATTTTCTATCAAGTATTGGACGTAAGCAGTATAGTGCAGGCTGGCAACAAAGCAGGGATGCAATTCTTCCGCTGCTGACTTCGGCGCAAATCGTTTGCGCCAATCAGATAAGACCGCACGGCACTTGTACAAAGTTTGGATTTGATTGTTACAGTTCACAATTTTCGGGTGTTGCAGCGGAAAATCACCTGTCACCGAAAGTCCAAAATCCGTGACCAGTTTTTCAGCTGCCTGCCGCAAGGGTAGTTGAAACAGTTTTGCGGTAAAGTCGATTACATCGCCATCCGCTCCACAGCAAAAACAGTGAAAGCGGGAATCTACTTTCATGCTGGGGTCGCGGTCTGCATGGAATGGACAGCAGACCATGCCATGGCGGTTAGGCTGAAAGCTGTAAATCTCTGCGGCCTGCCGAGTAGTGATATTCAGTTTTACGATTTCAAATAAATTGTTGTTCTTGAAAGTTGACCTCCTTCTCGTTTTCAAAAGTCCCCGCCGGATGGGAAAGTCCCCTGTGGGCTTCCGCATCCGGCAGGGTTCCGGGGTGCGGGGTGGAAGACCCTGCTAATTTACAGGCTCATATCGTAGCTGCGCTTCTTAGTTTGTGGCTGCTGTTCGCGTTGTTGCACCCTTGCTGTTTCAAAGATGCTGTCCACATTGGCAAGAACTGTCTGTATTTCTGCATTGCGTTCTTGAAAGTAGCGGTATGTTTCATACCGTGAATCTTTTGTACGCATCAGAAGTTCTTTTTCAGCCCGGAGGTCTTTCATCAGAGGGAATTTTTCGTCCGGGAAATCCTGCTTTAGAAATTGACGCGCTTCTTCATATTTGGTAATATCCTCTGCATGGGCCTGACGGAAAGATTTCTTATTGGTGGATTTCAGAAAGTCACCATAGACCGATTTTGTAGAAAGATACTGTCCCAAATGATGAATTTGCTCGTTGACCTTTTTCAGTTTGACTTCCGTGAATCTCGCATCACTTCGCGCTGCTGCCATTTTTCGGTCAATATTCTCAGCAGTTTTATAGAGTTTCTCATACGAATCATACCCGTGTTCTTGCGCATAGAGAACGGTCTGCGCCATTTTCTGCAAATTGGAAACTTTTACTTTCTGGGCATAGGCACGGCTCTGCTGTGCTTTTATGCAGTCTTGTAAATTTACAACAAGCCGGAGATTCGACTTGTTGTACAGCGCATCCATAGGATCATCAACACGCCACCGCTGCTTTTCTTTCTCAGCTGCATTGCACTGAAAAAGCAGCAAAAGGTGTTCGCGGTCAAAACTGGCTCCCAGCGTTCTGGATGAAATGAATTTATCTCTGTCTGCTGGAAGATAGCTGAACCGTCCTCGATGGTCTTTTACCAAAACACCATATTCCAGCTTTAATCGGTTTTGGAAGTCTATAAAAGATACCGATCTTTTAGCTACATCGGTAACGGCATTTCGGATTTTTTCTTTCTCCGTTTCAAAAGCAGTCTTTGCTGGTGTAAACCCATCGCCCAGAAGTTCCAGATTGGTAAGTTCCAGATCGATTTGTCCACGCCGTTTGGCGTGATATTCCTGCTCCGAAACTTTCACAAGAGAGGGGGAAAGCAAATCGATCTGATACAGATTTTCTCTCATACAAATATCCATCAGAGATTTCTGTAAATGCTTCAAGTAGTCCTTTGTCAGATGGTGCTTGTAGCCAGCCTTACTGTCGATTGGGCGTTCCATAAAAGGCTGCGGCGGAACATCCAGTTTTCGCAGACTGTTGATTACGATATGTACATGAATATTGCCGCTGCCGTTGTGACCATCCATGTGCGTACAGACCAATGCCTGATGCCCCGGAAAATTGGCTTTTGCATATTCCAGCCCGATGGCCTGCGCCCGTTCTCCTGTCAGCCCACACTCGTCTTTATCCGCAGGATCAAAGCTGATAATATAGTGGTGTGATTTTATCTCATCCTTATTTTTGTTCTTCTGATATTCGCGGTTCAGCTGCTGACAGGCTGCATCAAAAGAGTAGGGTTCACAGTTCAGACCGTCCAGATAAAACTCTTTTCGCATGATACAGTTTCCTTTTTCATCTCGCACTGGAACCTTAAAAAGTTCATCATGCTCAAAAACGAGATATTTCAACGCAGCACCATAGTTGGAACTCTTACTTGCGATATGCTTTAAGATTGCCATAATTCTTTCCTGCCATTTCTGCGACCTGTTCCCGCATTTCAAAAATACAGGCAATCGCATGGTTGATATTTTCGAGCATAGTGCGCGACTGGATGCCACCGCTGTTGAAGAACGCTGCGATCTGGTTCAGATTGTTTCCGATGGCGGCAAACTCCCGTGTGATTGCTTCAATTTCGTCCGGATGGACGTAGAACACATACGAAGGATTCACGCGGCCTTTTACCAGCATCCGCGCTGCAAATTCAGAAAGGGTCATTCCGGCATCTTCTGCCTGCCGGTGTAAAAGTTCATGTACTGCTTCTGTAACTCGTGCGGAGATTACTTTTGTCTTTACGATAGATTTCACTTTTTTCTTCGTTCGTGGCACGGAGTCTCCTTTCTAAAATCAAAGATTTGATTTTCCCGGCAGTGCATCTGCACTCCGGCTGTGACCTGCTGCGGCAGGCCACCAACAGGCAAAATCATGTGATTTTGCACGATGTGAGGGTATGGGGAGCGCAATCCCCATCAAGATGCCGCCGTGGAGAAACCGCCCGTAGGAGCAGTTTCGTATACAAAGGCGAATCTTGCTCTTAACTACCGTCCACTCTGTCCCGGCCCGTTCCTGCCCGATTTTCTCCGGCGTATTTTCTGGTAGGACATGCAAAATGCACATTCAGTACCAGAGGTATCCTGCTGGGGTGGCTCATGAAATTGTCAAGGTGCGACGTAACTTTGTAAGGAATCAAGGACTTCCAGAAGTAAAGCCACTACCAATAGCGCAAAATTTGAAAGTAGTTCCTACACCCTATACAAACTTAAGGGGGTATTTTTAAACCGGGGCTTACAAAAGTTCAAAGAAAATTCATTTTTCAGCATCACCTATACCTATAACATTCTAAACCGGGCATTTGGCAACCAGTTTTTCAAATTTTGTTAAATTGCCTGATTTTAGAACGAGGATTTTGCATGTTCCTTACACTAATAGGAATCCGCAGAGGCGATTTGGAATACAGTTTTGAAATTTTCACAATTAGCGCGTAAAAGAAAAAGCACTAAGAGCGGAGTCCGATAAAGAACTCCGCTCTTGGTGCTGCTGTAAGCAGAAATGAAAATGAAGGAGAAAATATCTTACAAAATCACTCCAAGAAATCAATCATGAAGATGGGGATTCCGGCCAATCGCTCAAAGTGACTTTGGAAGAAGCAATAAAATCAGCTTTGGAGAAAGTTATAGGCTGATACAGATTACAGCAATCACAAAAAGAATTGCAAGACAGATACAGCTGACCGCATTTCTGCGATTCGTAAAAGTATCCAGCGCATCCTGTCCGGCTTGTTTTGAGTGTTTTAGCTGCACAATTCCTACAACTGAAAAAGCCGCTGCACACATAAAAAGAACAATGTCAATTCAGACCGAAGACAACATCCGCGATGGGAGAAGCCTTCTCAGCCAGCAGACGGTTCTGGGTGTCGGCTGCACCTGCACCAACGACCTGAACCTTGAAACCATCCTGTGCAGCACGCTCGACCAGCCACTCGTCACGGCCATCGGTGTCGGAGTTGGTGTAGATATTCAGCGTGACGCCCGTACCCTTATTGGAAGGAGCACTGTCGGTGGCAGCGGTAGAAGATGCTGCTGCGCTGGAAGCAGTTGTCTGGCTGCTGGAAGAAGAACCACCGCAGGCGGTCAATGCGGCGGCAGCGGCAGTAAAGGTTGCAGCCTTGATAAAGCTGCGGCGAGAAATCTTTCTCATAAACATTCTCCTTTTTTCATCGTTGTTCTGTTGGGAAGCCCTCAGCTTCCTTCGTGTTGTGCTCAGTATAGCGCTAAAATTGGAACGAGTCAATAAAATCGAGGTAAAATTTGCGTATTGGAAGAGATATTCTACTATATTAACAATCAAAATGTAAATTTTATGTATATTTTGCCGTTCGATGTAATGATTTGCTGGGGAGAAGCACGGTCATTCATAAGGCTTTGCTGACAAAATAATGACTCGTTCCAATATCGATGCGGCTTTTTGCATTTTGGGCTTGCAATTCCGTCCAAGATAGGCTATCATCATATTAGAAGATTTTTTAACAAAGGAGGAGAAGTTTGTGCCTACCATCAATGATATTGCCAAGGCGGCAGGCGTCTCACACGGTACGGTTTCAAACGTCTTAAACAAGACTGGAAAAGTAAGCATCGAAAAAATCCGGTTGGTGGAAGATGCCATCAAGAAACTGGGATATGTCCCAAACATTCAGGCACAGCGGCTGCGTCAGGGCGCACCAAACACCATTGCAGTGATTCTTCCTTCTTTAAAGGAAACAAAGTACATCGACCTTTTTACCGCGATCCAGTTGAATTTTCCCAAAAGTCAGGACAGCCTTCTGGTGTATCAGAGCGAAGATATCCCGGCAGAGGAAGAAGTCATTCTGGACAATCTGAAAGTTTCCGGGCTGGTCGCGCTCATCGTTGTCTCCTGCCTCAGCCGGGAATGTCTCGAAAAATACCGCAGCCTTCACTGTCCAATCCTATTTGTGGAGCGCAAGCCGAAGACGCTGCGCGCAAACGAGTGGTTCATTTCGTTCGACCAAGTAAAAATCAGCAGCGAAGTGACCGACTACTGTGTAAAACAAAATTGGCGGTCAATTGCCTACTTCGGGGATGAACGGCATGGAGATGTGGAAAACCTCTTTTCGGCACATCTCAAAAAAAGCGTGTCTGCGAAGAAAATTTCGGTTGACGCGATTTCCGCAGACTATAAACGTGCTTTGAATCAGGCGTTTGACTTAGCCAACGCCTGCATGGAATACGATGCGATCATCACACAGAGTTCGGTCTGCACCAATGCCGTACTGAACGCGTTTCAACTGCTGCATTTGAAAAAGACACCACCCATTTTGATGGTCGGTGCTTATTCTGTGCCTGTGGAATCCATGAAGCTGTATCAGCTCGATTATGGATTCTTGGGCATCCGCACAGTTAAGCTCTTGTCGAAACTTGAAAATACCGCAGAAACGACAACAAAAGAGTTTCTGTATCAGCCGAAAGGATTTGTGGAGTCGTTCTCCCATGTACAGCAGATGGCCGACACCGAATTGACGATGCTCACGCTGGACAACCCGTCCACGCAGGCTCTCAAAAAACTTCTGCCAGAATTTGAATACCACAGCGGCATCAAAATCAAGCTCATCAGCGTTCCGTATGACGACCTGCTTTCCCAGCTGAAGCTGATCGGGCCTCATTTTACATACGATATGATTCGTATTGATGTCGCGCAGTTTGATGATGTCGGCGAAAAAATCTATCGGCCATTTGACGAAATCTCGCTTTCCTTGGAAGAACTTGCGCCTCGGCTTATCAAAAGCGGCTATGACAGCTATTCCTTGCTGAACGACCGCGCATATGCCATCCCACTTGACCCCAGTGTGCAGATTTTCCTGTACCGGGCAGATTTGTTCCACGATGCCAAGCTGTGCCGCGCCTACTACGAACGCTTCCACGAGAATTTGGTCGTTCCAACAACGTATGAGCAGTACCTCCATGTGGCAGAATTCTTTACCCGAAAGTACAACCCGGAATCCCCAACAGAGTTCGGCGCAACCATGACCTGCGGCTCTGCGGCGGTTTCGGCAAGCGATTTTCTACCGTTCTATCTTTCCAAAGTGGAACACCTTTATAATAAAGCCGGGCAAATCCAGATGGACAGCCCTGCTATGCGAGAAGCGATGTCGCAGTACCATACCCTTGGAAATTTCGCCTGCAAACAGAACTGGTGGGGCGACAGCATCCGGCAGTTTGCAGAAGGCAAGGTCGCTATGACGGTCGTCTACGCCAACTATGCCGCTGCCCTCATCAACTCCAAAAATTCGAGCGTCGTCGGCAGAGTTGGCGCGGCAGTCATTCCGGGTCAAAAACCGCTGCTCGGCGGTGGAATTGTTGGAGTCTCCAAGTACAGCCAGAAAGTTGATGCCTGCAAGCAGTTCTTCCATTGGTATTACTCAACAGACGTTGCCTCCCTTCTGGTACGTCTCGGCGGCACGTCGCCCATCGTTGATGCCTATGAAGATTTCCAGAATTACAGTATCTTCCCTTGGATGAACACTTCCAAAAAGAGTTTTGGATTGGGGCAGCGCGGTATTAAGGAGAATGCTCCCGAAGGATTTTCTATCCAGCGGTATGAGTTCGCAATCGGAACTGCTGTCCGCAATGTTCTTCAAGGGATAATCAACGTTCCTGAAGCCTGTGGTATGGCGCAGGCATTGTATGATTCCTTTGATATACAGAAGTAGGACAATATAGATTTCAAACATTCCCTCGTGCAAAACCCATTCAACCATAATCCATATTTTATTAAACAAACCGCCTCTCACCCCAGCTAAAAATAAAAAGTAGCCGGACAACAGCGAACAAAGAAAATCCCTCATGAATCTTTTCTTGTTCGTTGTTATCCGGCTGTTTTATACTACCAGCTTGGCATACTTCCCCAAGGACAATGCCATCTTTTATTGTTGTTTGGCATTTTCGAGAAGTTTCATTTCTTCATCAACTTGAGCATCCGTGATATTATCAGCAAATTTAATCCGATTCTCTTCGATTTTAAAAATCAAACTGTCAGAATCACTTAACCCTAATTTTTTGTGGTAGTAATTGTAGCCACGGATGATTTCTTCACACAATTCCCGTTCTACTTGAATCTTTAAGAGCGTAGCTTTCGCCCTTGGACGCGTCACTTGATTACCCGATGAAATGTAATGAAGCATTTTATAGGTGTTCAAGAGCGTAGACAGCTTTGTGGGAGCTAAGCCGAGATTTGTAGAATCGCAGACTTCGAGCAGAGTCTCTGTCGACATATCAAGAACCGGGTTTGTTTCTTCGTGTTGAGAAACTTTCCCTGTGCCGTTTTCCATCTTAAAATTTACTGTTTTATGTGTACTTTTAATTTCAAAGATTGGAACCTCCTCGTAAGGCAACCCTCCGCAAATGTATCGAAAGCACTCTTGCTTAACGAGGTAGCTATAAAGCGGCAAGTACACTTCATTCAAAATTTTCAGGTTGACTTCGTAATTACGAGCTTGAATATATTTGTAAAGTGCAAAGCCACCACCAACAAGCACAGATAGCATCGTTACAACAGACGGAAGATATTCAAGCACATACTTCCCCCATGATGTAGGCTGTATCGCAGACACTAAATAATTGTTCAAATTTTCAATCAAAGACTGATAAGATGCTAAATCCATAAGTTTTCTCCTTCTTACAAAAATCCTCCTGCGCATACTGTCTGGAATCCAGTATGTACAGGAGGATTTCGTTAATTAGCCCTTCGGCGGATATGGATCGTGTCCGTGAGAATCTTTGGCGCGAATCTGCCCATTGCACCCATGGATTACGAGTTCCGACCCTTGATTACGCGAAATTTCACGTCCGATGTTGATAGCCTCCCTTTGCGTGTTGGTGCGTACTGTCGCACGAGAGTTGCCTGCACCTTTTACCTGCCAACCACCATTGGGATGCGGCGTTACATGCTGATCTTTTCCCATCTTCAGCACCTCCTCACACATGAGGCAAGCACAGGAGATTATCTTTACCAGAACTATTGGGTTCTGATTTGACATACTTCTCGTTGTTCTTGCTCAGTTGCGGAATCAAATTGGGGTAAGGGGGGATGTTTACCTGAATAGTTTTGGGGTGCTCCTGCAGATAATCATACAGGGTTTCCTTCTTACGGAGTCCCGGATTGGTACATCCCTCCACATAAACGGAATCAATTTCCGTAAGTTTAGGGCTGTCAGGATTACTGCAACTTGCTTTCAGACGAATACCAGTAGCTTTCATCTGCTACTCCTTTCTCCTAAATAGTTAGGAATCCAAAAGGGTGTATAAAATCATATAATGTAGCAGACAATAGAAAAAGGCCGGCTCATATGGGTCACATTTTGTGATTTTTCCATATTGAACCAAGCCTTAAATTGTGATATACTATAACACGACCTAAGTGTATGTAGGATCACATATTCAAAGCTTGATTCTATGAGACACAGTTGACAGCACGGTGGATTCCAGCCACTGTGCTGTTTTTCTTTGCCCACTTCACAACTTATTATACCATGAACTGAATTGTACGTCAAGAGAAAAGTTAGCACTCTCACCTCTTGAGTGCTTTTTCTGTCTCAGTCTGCTGTACTGTCCGTAAAAGCTCTTGTAAAGATGTACCGTCCTTCGACTCGTCATACCGAAGCTTGACAATCAGCTTCAGTCGATTTCCCATCTTTTCATAAATTTGAAGCGCATTTTCCAGCGTGGTGATGCTTTCTTGATCAGCCGTTGCCAGCATCATCTTCATCGCAACAATATACTGGTTCAGTGCATTCGAAAACGTCACGGACTCAAACGCCTTGCTTAGAACCTCTTCTTTCGAAAGTTCATCACCGTCTTTATCTGTAACTTCTCGAGAATACTTCGCCGCAGACAGAATCACTTTTTTGGCATCCTCGCTAAGAGCCTTATCGTAGATAAACTCTGGTCCGATTCCAAAATACATCGAGAGCTTTTCACGGTTTGCTGCTGAAGCCACCGAATTACCATTCTCCCAATTTGCTACAGTCATACGGTTAACTGAGAGAGCTCTAGCAACTTGCTCTTGCGTTGCTCCGTACAATTCACGGATTAAACGGAGATTGTTTATGGTAGCCATTGAACATTCCTCGCTTTCCTTTGTTATAATATCACTTTTGCTATGCTAATTCAAGCTATTTTTTGATATTTTTTGCAATTTGAAAAGCACCCCTGCTAATCCATGTGTCATCGCACATTTCATTGGCAGGAGTGCTTGTGTTTATTGTAGGCTGCTTTCCGTTTTACTGATGCAAATTATCAAATTTGGTGGTAAGTTGGTGGTAAATCCGCATTGCTCCAGTATCGCACAATTCAATTTTTGACGGATATAAGCCTTTTTTTGCGTTTTACTGCTCAATCGGCTTCATCGTCGGGATGTCAACGAGGAACAGTTATAAGCCTTTATTTCTTGATATTACCCTACATCGCAAGGGTTGATTTTTGCCTTTCCATTTACATCTCTACACAAGCCTTTATCCGAACTGTATCGTTTGGCGTATGAATTGGCGTAAATGGCGTATGGCGTAAATTGGCGTACGCTTCGTTTTATTCTTCAGGTTCTTTCCACTGTGCGAACTGACGGTCAAGATTTGCAAACTCGGACTTCCGCAGTTCCTTGGTCACATCTGCATAGATGTTCAAGGTCGTGGAAATATCCGAATGTCCCAGCGCATCCTGAATCACCTTGATGTTCACGCCCGCTTCGCACATCCGGGTCGTGAAGGTATGCCGCAGGGTATGGCAGCTGAAACGCGGCAGGAGAACGGTGCTGTTTGGATTTTTCGCCAGCACTTCATCGTTGCAATCCCGGATGATACGGCGGATGGCCTTGTTCAGCGTTCCCTGATGCTGGCACTCACCAAAGCGATTGATGAAGATGAAGTCCGTGTAACCGTCCACCGTTACCGTACAATGGATCTCTGCTTCTTCCTGATAGGCACGTTCCTTTTCAAAGGCTTCCTTCACGAAGTCCATCATCGGAACAGTGCGGACACCAGCCTTCGTTTTGGGTGAGTGGCAGTTGAAGTAGCAGCCCTTCTTACCGCCGTTGTTCTCACGGTGGTCATAGTTGACCAACGTATGATTGACGGAAATCGTGCCTTCCTCAAAATCCACATCACACCAGCGCAGACCAGTGGCTTCTCCTACGCGCAAGCCCGTCCCCAGCATGACCGCGAAAATCGGATACCAGTGCTGGTACTTTGGCGTTTTGGAGAGGTAGGACAGCAACAGATTCTGCTCTGCAATGGTCAGTGCCTTGCGGCGGTTGGTTTCAAACTGATGTGCCTTTTTCAGCTCTCGAAGAACATTGTCCGAGGGATTGCTCCGCAGATAGCAGTCATCCACCGCCATGTCCAGCACTTGATGCAGAACCGTGTGTACACTGTCAATCGTGGAAATCTGCAAGCCCCGCTCGTCTGCCAGCGTGTTGTAAAACTGCTTCACATCCGACTTTTTGAGCGCAGACACTTTCGATTTGCCGAAATCCGGCTCCACGAACTGTCGATAAAGGTACAGATAATTCTGAAAGGTGTTGTCCTTCAAACCACGCTTGACCTTTGCCCACAGGGTGAACACATCGTTCAGGGTGACGTACCGTGCTTCCGCCTTGATGCCATCCAGCGAATCTCGCTGAACGTCATTTTCCTTTTCCCGAAGTTCCTCCAAAGTTGCGGCATAAATGGAATGCCGCTTGCCATCCGGGGAAGTCCAACGGAAATCGTACTTGCCGTCTTTGCGCTGGGATTCCCCTTTACGGAGAACCACACGCGCCTTGTCCTTGCGTTTCGTATTCTGAGTTGTTGCCATGAGCGTCGCTCCTTTCTACATTGCGGTGCAGAAAAGAGCGTTGTTCTGTATCCATAGTACCACAGATACGCCATTCTCTGCAAGACGTTTTGAAAAATATCCGGGACATTTTCAAAGCGAGTACATTCGCTCCGTGTATTCGTCCAGCTTGCGCCGCTTGATGAGCCGCTTGGAACCCACCCACAGCACAAACTGGCAATGCTCATTGTCAGACATTGAACGCAGCTTATTGATGCCGATGCCGGAATAAGCAGCAGCTTCTTCGAGCGTCAGGTTGCTCTTTTCCCAGATCGGGACTTCCTTCATAGGCAGACCTCCATATCCTTGTAACCGAATGCCTGTAACCGGGCAGGAAAACTCTCTTTTTCTGCACACAGGCCGTTCGATGTGCTTTATACTTTTTCTTATTCTTTTAAGGTTACATGGTTACAGAAAGAGGAAAACACAGCAGTCATGCGGCTTTTGCGCCGTAACTGGAACGTAACCGAATCTGTAACCAGACGTGTAACCGCTGTTCATCAGAAGGGAAAGCCC
>ERZ808240.4362-NODE-4362-length-12619-cov-5.723177_pt1 | contig 12619 bp, 11 predicted proteins | sample MGYA00521084_ERZ808240 | MGnify/ENA primary metagenome ERZ808240 (study PRJEB31516, sample SAMN03275571) | gut metagenome | biome: mammalia-associated habitat; material: feces | host: Papio cynocephalus | place: Kenya | collected 2012-08-06 ... | reverse complement strand
TGAAGGCTAATTTTACCGTCAGTAAATTTAACCTTCTGTTCCATGAAGATACTATCCTTTGACCATCCCTTACTTGTGATGGCTTCATTGATATAGCGGAACTTTACATCCTCTTCTGTTAATTCTTTGCTTATGCCCATGTTCAAATAACGTTTTATTATCGGAAGTTCTACAACGTAATTTCGTTAGAGAGAAAACTACATGTTCTTTACGCTCTTTCGTTCTCGTCCGTAATCAAATCCTTGAGGTCAACTTCTAAAATCTTTGAGATTTCAAGAAGCGTCTCTAAATCGGGTTGGTATTTATTCCGAGCATAACAATTGACCGTGCTAAAGCTCTTTCCTAACTGTTTTGCCAGCCAAGTTTGTGAAATACCCTTGCTATCTAAGACACCTTTTATCTTGTTTAGTTTCATAAAATCACCGAATTTTGCTGTAAATATACATTAAATTTTGCGATAATTATTATAAATCATAAATTAAGCTATTTTATGCAAATTATTCCAATATAGCAATTGTTATTTCGTGTAGTTATAGTAACTTTACAACAGAGAAGAGTTGTTTGACGGCAAACGTACGCATATTGCAGAAATTAGAGCTGTTGCCAAATCATTACCTCTATTGAGGTGAAAAGCTCATAAAATGCTCATTTTAAGCTATTCGGCAGAATTTAGCGTAATTTTTGGAGAAAAACACTTATATACTGCATTTATACAGCCCCAAATAAATATAATCTTGCAAAAAAGCGCATGTAAGCCTTTGTCAGTTATAAAAATATACATAACTTTGCACCTCGTAAGTGGATAGCACGTCCAAACATTGGTTAATCTAAGGAAAACCACCCCAAGATTACGCAACAACAAACTCCTGAAACCCAATAATGGAGATTATGCTATAAGACCACTACAATTGAATATTAAATAAAAGAAACAAAGCGAAAGCAATGTCTAAGATTTGTCAAATTACAGGAAAAAAAGCCATGATTGGCAACAACGTTTCTCACTCGAAGCGCCGTACAAAGCGTTCGTTTGATGTGAACTTGTTTACTAAGAAGTTCTACTATGTTGAACAAGACTGCTGGATCAGCCTCCGCATCAGCGCAGCTGGCTTGCGTCTCATCAACAAAGTCGGCTTGGATGCAGCTATCAACAATGCTGTTGCCAAGGGATATTGCGATTGGAAAGATATTAAAGTAATCGGCTAAAAAAACGTAGAATAAAATGGCTGGAAAGAAAGCTAAAGGCAACCGCGTTCAAGTAATTCTTGAATGCACAGAAATGAAGGAGAGCGGACTTCCTGGAACATCACGTTACATCACAACAAAGAACCGCAAGAATACACCCGAACGCTTGGAGTTGAAGAAGTACAACCCCATCCTTCGTAGAATGACCATCCACAAAGAAATCAAATAAAACCACACAGTAAACCATGGCAAAGAAAACAGTCGCAACGCTCCAAGAAGGTAAGACCGACGGACGTTCATATACCAAGGTAATCAAGATGGTAAAGAGCCCTAAGACTGGTGCTTATATCTTTGACGAACAGATGGTTCCTAACGAAGCCGTTAAGGACTTCTTCAAGAACTAATCAACAAAGTTTGATCCATCTTAGCATATAGGCATAGCTTTTCCATTATGAGATGTAAGTCTATTGCACTGATATGCAAAACATACAAGCGGCTGCATCTTTACTTTAAAGATGTAGCCACTTTTTACAACAAACCATTCCTTTATTGGGCTAGATTGGATTTGACAGCGAGTCGGAATGGTATGTAAGCACGCAGTGCACCCGAAAGTGAAGCACTTTAATCTCGGCTTTCAACAATTTAACTGGCGAAAACGAATTTGCTCTCGCTGCTTAATCGAAGTATAGTAGATTAGCTTTATTCCGACACAAGGTGTTGGAACGAGACATCACCCAAGAGCTGTTGCTCCGAAGCGTCTTGACATGGTGGTGCAGATAAATCGGAACTAGCTTTACTTGGCCTTGCAAGCATGGCGAAACTCTTAAAGGATAAGGCATCGGTTGGTGGCACTGGTCTTGCCGTTGCACGAAAATTTAGGCAGTGATAAGCGTGTAGAAAGCATATGATTTCCTCGTTTGGACGAGGGTTCGACCCCCTCCTAGTCCACACATTCAAACACTTTTTTCATATTCTCTTTAAAGGCTATACAGCATCATTTAAAATGCTTGCATAGCCTTTTTTTCATATTAATGCATAAATTATAGCAACAGTGTTTGTTTTTGAGAAACTACCTTAGAACCTAATTTCCGATTTGAAAGCTACAAGCACATCGCTTATGGGTTCTGAAAACTTTACGCCATCTCCCTCCTTATCTACCTCTATTTTTACTTTGGCCAATCCAGTCCAATCATTCCAATAAGCATACTCAAGTGTAGCATGATTTTCATTAATAGAAATCTTTGGCAGTAAAGCTTCTAAGTCGAGTGCTAAAACTTTATCTTTCACTTTCATTCGTTCACTTGTATGCCATGAACTAAACATATCTTCCAATATACTTGTATCAAAAACATAGGTTTTAGAACCATAACAAGCATGCCAATTACGAGGCATAAAGTCTTCAAGATTATTTAGCAACCACGCTTGCATAATGCCCTCTGGCGTGAAAGGCACATCAAAATAAGGCATATAATCAGGCACACTTTTAGCTGCTGCATAATCAATCATTCCTTCAATATACATCGAATCATCATACTTGCTACACTCCGACGGAATATAGCGTATATTCGAAGCCTTTTTACAGCAATAAGGACGGAGCACAGAGCCAATACTACTCCCTTCCCAAAAGGCATCCAATTCATATCCCTCGCGTATTTTCAGCAACTGAAGTTTCTTTAGTACAAACATAATGTTGCTAAAGTTTTTAAAATCAAAACCATCCATATATTGTTCAAAATCTGCTGCCATTTTTCCCAACAAGTTGCTACTTGCAGCGTTGCATTTATCCTGTTCATGCTGTCCGACAATAGAACCTGTAAGCCAAATCCACCCACTAATAGGGTCATCATGCTTTATGGTTGGAAAGAAGTCTTGACGAAAATAAAGTGGTACCACCACTTCGGAGCTATTGTTTTCAGTGTCCTCACGATTAATTGTTATCATCGTCTTAAAGAAGTCAATGCCCAAAATAGAGGTCGGCTCTATTTGGCTAACAGGCGACTGAAATTCAGCTTCATCAGGGCATTTAGTATCAGGATGAATAAAGCTGACTAAATGCTCCATGCTAAATTTGATTGGCTCTACATTCCCATTCTCATCGTATGTAGGTGTCTGCCCTAATTTTGCCAACCAATCAATAGCTTGCTGCCCTTCAAAAGCAAAACCGCGTTGTGCTTCTTTAGCATTCATGGCCAAGGCTGCAATGCTCATGGTCAAAGTGCTACCAACCTTATATTTTCGCTTGTTGCAATAGTAATCTACGGCAAAGAAAGCAAAACTAAAATTTCCTACAGAGCAATAAACTGTAGCTTCTACCTGGTTGTCCCACTCTATAACTTTGTTTACCAACACTTCTACAGACGCACCTTTGCAAATTGGATACATAGACACAAACATATTATTTCCTTCCCATCTGTCGTAGGCTATTAGGGTGAGCAATCTAATATCCTTATCGCCAAACATCAAGGAGACTACTTCTGTGCGGTCTTCATACATATTTTCAGTTGTAATCTGTGTATGTGTTCTTTTCCAAACCACAGCATCACTCACTATGTCATCTAAATAATCTTGCATCAGCAATTGGGTGGGCATAATAGCATCTATATGGTCGCCGTGCGTCATGTATAATTCATCTTCGGGGTCGAAAGGTTTGAACTTTCTGTCATAATCTTGCAGCCGGGCCGAAACAATTCTGCCGTTCTTTGTGTCTAATACCAATGCAGATAGATTCTTGGTATTCACAATAAGGCATACCTGCTTTGTTTGATGATTACGCCCTACAAAAGTTTCAAGCTTATAGTTCAAACTACCAAAAAATTTGAGCTTAGCCTTAAAATAATCTATATATTCTGCTCTACAAGGCAGTTCATCAAACACCCTGTCGAATGCATAGTGAAAATCCTTATCAAGATAAGGCTCAACGATAGAAGCATCCAAATTATTCCACGCTTCTGCATATTTGGTTGCAAGTTCTGCTGCTGAGAGTTTTACGTTCAATTCTGCATTTTCTTCTCCAGGTATTACGCTAACCGAATAATACTTAAAGCAGAAGTCAGCTCCACAAATAGCAGGTTTACCATTATTGCCTTCTTCGGCCGATAGGCAATAGGCATAAGCAAAGGTTATACGGGGTATAATGCCATGACGACGATAGTCATCTACCAGCCACGAGGTGTCAATGTCCGAAATATCAGCATTTTCGTCCTCTCTACATACCACAAGCACATTCACCTTTCTCACACCAGATATACCAACCGAAAAGTTAGGACGTTTGCCGTTATTTATAAAAAAGAAGTCAGGCTCTGCTTCGTATTGTTTGTCGTATGCTATCACCTCTATATTAGTTTCAGCATACTCATTCATCAGCACTTGCACGGCAAAATTGTGCAGTTCTTTAGCCATCATCACCTTGCCTCTACGTTCTTCAGCACATTGGTGTGTATGAAAAACAGGTTCTCCATTTTTTAGTCTACGCATCATGTTGTTATTAGTTTTAAGTAAACAAGTATTGAAAGCCCAACACAATCACTTTATTTGCCTTGAACTTTGCAATTATCAAAACTGTCAATTCTTTAAATAACGCTACAAAATTACCTTTCTACTACGCAGCCTTTTTGCGCTATTCCAAGAAAAAAGATGTCTTATCAAAAAAATATTTAACACAAACTATAAAAACAAAATAGGCAAGGCTTTGTGCCTTGCCAAACATCTTTTTAAATTAGTTCTTACCCTTACAGTCGGCACACACGCCTTTTACAACGAATGATACATTGCGAGCTATGAAGCCTTGTGGCAGTTCAACTTGCGGCACTTGTGTGTGGGGCAAACAAAAGGAGCGTTTGCACACTTCGCAATAAAAGTGTATGTGGCTATCGTGATGATCGCACAAACCATTATGCAAGCAGAGTTCGTAATTAAGAATGCCGCGGCCGTCTTCAAAGCTATGCACCACATCGTGTTCAAGAAAGAGTGTGAGCACTCTAAAGATGCTCGACTTGTCCATCAATGGCATAACATCTACCATACGTGTCAAACTGAGTGGCACGTTATGGGCAAAGAGCGTTTGATATACCAATATGCGGTTGGCAGTGGGTTTTATTCCTTTATTTTTTAGCCGTTGAGCAATGTCTTCGCTGCAAAGATGCGGCTTCAATGTAGTATCCATGATGAAAATAAGTTCAAAAAAAGGCGAGATTATAAAAGGTATGCCATTTATCCATACATTCTTTATAATCTCGCTTATTATGTGGTAAAGAGAGAGTGTCCAAAGCAGCCTCTTTCTCTCTCAAAAATTAATATCTTAGTATTTGTCCCACGCGCAAACGTGTATCGGCATTCATGCGGTTGTTCTTGGCAAGCGTTTCTTCGTTAATGCCCAATTTTTCGGCTATTGAAGCGATAGTTTCGTTGCGTTTCACCTTGTAGAAGTGGGTTGCAGTCATTGCCACAACGTCCTCGTTTGACACTTTTTTGTTTGCAGCAAGCAAGTTGGTAGCGTTGCTTGCGTCGCTTTTGTGGAAGGTGTAAAAGTCGCCCGTCACGTCTTGAGCAGGAAAGTCAAAGAGCAATTCGGGATTGATGGGTTCGCCGGCCAAACGCGTTTCAAAGTGTAGGTGCGAGCCAAAAGAACGTCCCGTGTTACCACCCAAGCCTATAGGCTCGCCAGCCTTAACCATTTGGTCGCCACACACAAGTTGTTTGGATAGGTGGCCATAGATGGTTTCGAGTCCGTTGTTATGACGTATCACTACGTAATTGCCATATCCTCCCTCATCGTAGCGCACCACGCGCACTTTTCCGTCAAAGGCAGCCACGATTGTATCGCCCGTACACACTTTGATGTCAAGTCCCTTGTGCACACGCTTAAATGCTGCGCGGTAGCCATAGCGCGAGGTTATATTGCGTGAAGGGGTTGGCATGCAAAAGCCTCTCAAATCGATTTTATAGCTTTCGGGCACTTCGTCGCGCTTATAGGGATGTGCTTTGTTAGTTACCCACGAGGTGTATATATCACTACTGAGGTTGCCTGTCATATCGCGGTCTACTGCACGCTGTATGGCAATTGAATCGACGGCACGCAAGCGTCGGTCTACAGGTGCTTGGCGAGCTATTAAATCTTGACAATAAGCCGATGCTCCCACCCCAACCAATGCTATAGTCAGAGCGGCACGGCGCAGAAAATTCATTTTCATTTAGAGTGCTTTTGTAAATAGATTTGTGGGCATTCGTTGCTGAAAGCGAGATGCTAAAGACACATGCTTTTTAGCCATCTCTTTGAAAGAATGCCTTGCTTGTTTTCGTAAATGCAAAACAAATATTACTTTACAAACTTCACGAAAACGCCACAAAATTACAACTATTTATTTGATTTTCAGCGTTTCTTAATGTTAAATATTACATATATAGTGCAATTTCAAGCTATTTGTATGCACTTGGTTAGATACGTTGTTTTAATATAAGGGTGTGTTCTATTTTTTATTGATACGCATAATACCTTCTTATCATCATGCATGAACATCGCTTTATTTTAAAAGAAATTTTCTATAATCCGAAAAATTGACCAATATTTTTTGTACAACATTTGGCTCAAAATAGCGCAAAAACAGAACCCAATTTAGCTAAAAAGTGTACACAAAAAGCCATCTTCCCACTCTTACGCTACAAGGATACGTATCCTTAGGGTGAAAGGATACGTATCCTTAGGGGCTTAGCATACGTATCCTTATACCATAAGAACACGTATCCTTAGGATGAAAGGATACGTATCCTTACACCATAAGCCTACTTTTTTGGACTATATTTATATACTTTTTCAGCACCAGTAATACGTAACTTGTTGATTTTCATCAAGTTAAGCATCATTCCTCACCATTCCGTTATTTTTAAGCAGAAGCATCGGTCGTTAAAAACAAGCGAATTATGACAATCATATTTTAGCCTTTAAAGGAAAAATTGACCAATTTGCATCAATTTAAGCACTACTCCATGCAGAACATTTATTTATAAAAATAAGTGATGCAAGAACAATGGAGTACTGCTGTAGCATAAATACACCGCAATGCAAATGCACCACGAAAACAGCCCTCCGACAAGGCACAATACTGCATAAAATCATCATGCAGTTTGATGACTACAAGTTCAAGCGAATGAAAGAGATGAAAACATAACCATTCCACCACCTATATTATGCAGCAAAGGAGGATATACTGATACGCCACTATTGCATAAATGCATATAATTATTTTATTTTGCAAAAAAAACGCATTAAGTACTTGCATTTTGCAATTAATTTATAACTTTGCCATCACTTAAAGATAAAAACAAGATAGACTTATGACAAACTTCTCAAGCCTCCGACTATGCACATTGCTTAGCTTGCGTACAAAGGGTACGCGGGAGTGAGAGATAATGCACATACATCACATACAGAAGGAAAACTACTTACAGCACTATTAAATAGGTGTTTGAACAAAGAACAAACATACGATTATACGTGCTGAAATAAAATAAAACAATGCCTCACTCCCGTGCTCTTACAACATTGGAGTGAGGTTGTTTTTTAATGGGTAGTTCATTTATCAAACAGACAATAAAAACATACAAAAAAATATACTATGAGCGACAGACTTTATATTTTCGACACAACACTCCGCGATGGTGAGCAAGTGCCAGGATGCCAACTCAACACAGTAGAAAAGATTCAAGTGGCCAAACAGCTTGAGTCGTTAGGCGTTGATGTTATTGAAGCAGGATTTCCTATTTCGAGTCCAGGCGACTTTAACTCTGTTATTGAGATATCAAAAGCCGTTACATGGCCCACTATCTGCGCACTTACGCGTGCTGTTGAAAAAGACATTGACTGCGCTGCCGAAGCCCTTAAGTATGCCAAGCACAAGCGCATCCACACGGGTATTGGCACCAGCGATAGCCATATTAAATATAAGTTTAACTCTACCCGCGAAGAGATTATAGAGCGTGCCGTAGCTGCTGTGAAGTATGCCAAACGCTATGTTGAAGACGTAGAGTTTTATGCCGAGGATGCCGGACGAACCGACAACGAGTACCTTGCACGTGTGGTAGAGGCTGTGATTAAAGCCGGTGCTACCGTTGTAAACATCCCCGACACCACTGGCTACTGCTTGCCACGCGATTATGGTAAAAAAATAAAATACCTCATGGAGCACGTTGATGGCATTGACAAAGCTATCATTTCTACCCACTGCCACAACGACCTTGGCATGGCCACTGCTTGTACTCTTGAGGGTGTGCTTAATGGTGCACGCCAAGTGGAAGTAACTATCAACGGCATTGGCGAACGTGCTGGCAATACTGCCGAGGAAGAAATTGCCATGATACTTAAATGTCACCACCTCGACATCGAAACCAACATTAATACGCAAAAGATAGCTGCTACATCGCGCATGGTGAGCTCGCTCATGAACATGCCCATTCAGCCCAACAAGGCTATCGTTGGCCGCAACGCTTTTGCCCACTCAAGCGGTATCCATCAAGATGGTGTACTTAAAAATGCTGAGACCTACGAGATTATCAATCCTAAGGATGTAGGCATCGACGACAATGCCATCATCCTAACCGCACGCTCTGGACATGCTGCCCTTAAGCATCGCCTTGAAGTGTTGGGCGTAGAGGTAAGCGACGATAAACTCAACGAAATTTACCAACGTTTCTTGCTGCTTGCCGACAAGAAGAAGGAGGTTACCGACGATGATGTACTGATGCTTGCTGGCGCTGAACGCGCTGCTTCGCATAGCATCAAGCTTGACTATCTGCAAGTGGTTTCGGGACATGGTGTGCGCCCTGTAGCCTCAATCATTCTTGACATTGCAGGCGAAAAGTTCACAGCTGCTGCCGAGGGCAATGGTCCTGTTGATGCTGCTATCAAGGCTGTTAAGGACATCATCAAGCGCAAAATGGTGCTCAAAGAGTTTACCATTCAAGCCATCAACAAGGGATCGGACGATGTGGGCAAAGTACACATGCAAGTGGAGTACGACGGCTCTATCTACTATGGTTTTGGTGCCAACACCGACATTGTTACAGCCAGCGTAGAGGCATACATCGATGCTATCAACTCGTTTAAATAAAAACTGCATGGGGGCTTCCCCCTACTCGTTGTTTTCAACACACTTAACTCATGAACACGCTTTTCGATAAAATATGGGACAAACACGTGGTACAACACGTACCCGATGGCCCCGACCAACTTTACATCGACCGCCTCTATGCACACGAGGTGACAAGCCCACAAGCTTTTTCTGGCCTTAGGGCACGTGGCATTAAATGCTTCAGACCGCAGCAAATCTTTTGTATGCCCGACCACAACACGCCCACTCACGACCAAGATAAACCCATTGCCGACCCCGTGTCGCGCAAGCAAGTAGATGCTCTCACCGAGAATGCACGCGATTTTGGCCTAAGTTATTGGGGCATGATGCACCCTAACAACGGCATCATCCATGTGGTAGGTCCCGAACAGGGGTTGTCGTTGCCAGGCATGACCATTGTGTGTGGCGACTCTCACACCTCTACACACGGAGCTATGGGTGCTGTGGCTTTTGGTATTGGCACCTCTGAGGTAGAAATGGTTATGGCCTCACAATGTATCTTGCAGGCCAAGCCCAAATCTATGCGCATCAATGTTGAGGGCAAATTGGGCAAAGGCGTAACTGCTAAAGACGTGGCCCTTTACCTTATGAGCCAACTCACCACAAGCGGTGCTACGGGCTATTTTGTTGAATACGCTGGTTCTGCCATTCGCTCTTTGAGCATGGAGGGCCGACTCACCCTATGCAACCTATCTATTGAGATGGGCGCACGTGGCGGTTTTGTGGCTCCCGACGAGGTTACATTTGCCTATATAAAGGGCAAGCCCTATGCGCCTAAGGGCGAAGAGTGGGACAAGGCTGTTGCTGAATGGCAAAAACTCAAGAGCGACGATAATGCCGTGTTCGACAAGGAAGTTACGTTCGACGCTGCCAACATTGAGCCTATGATTACCTACGGAACCAACCCGGGCATGGGCATCGGCATTAGCCAAGTCATCCCTTCTGCACAGAATGCATCCGACGAGAAAGCACTCCGCTACATGCAATTTGCCGCAGGCGATAAGATGGTAGGCAAGCCCGTTGATTACGTATTTCTTGGCGCCTGCACCAATGGTCGTATTGAGGACTTTAGAGCATTTGCAAGCATTGCTAAAGGCCGACACAAAGCACCTGGTGTAACGGCATGGCTCGTGCCAGGTTCATGGCCCGTTATGCGACAGATACAAGCCGAAGGCATTGACAAAGTACTCACTGAGGCTGGATTTGAGATTAGGCAACCAGGCTGCTCGGCATGTTTGGCTATGAACGACGACAAGGTGCCCGCTGGCAAATTGTGCGTTTCGACCTCTAACCGCAACTTTGAAGGACGCCAAGGGCCAGGTGCACGCACTTGTTTGGCTTCGCCCCTTGTAGCAGCTGCTGCAGCCGTTACTGGCGTGATAACCGACCCGAGAGAACTGATGTAGCCCCCATTTTAAAGCAATCATTCTTCATCATGAAACAAAAATTCAACATCATAGAGAGCACTTGCGTGCCCTTACCTCTTGACAATATCGACACAGACCAAATCATACCAGCACGCTTCCTTAAAGCTACCGATAAAAAAGGATTTGGCGACAATCTGTTTCGCGATTGGCGATACAACCCCGATGGTACAAAGAAGGATTTTGTGCTAAACGACCCTACTTATGGGGGCGAAATTCTTGTGGCTGGCAAGAACTTTGGCTGTGGTTCAAGCCGCGAACACGCTGCTTGGGCCATTGCTGGATATGGCTTTAGAGTGGTGGTGAGTTCGTTTTTTGCCGACATACACAAGCAAAACGAGCTGAACAACTTTGTGCTACCCGTAGTGGTAAGCGAGGACTTCCTTAAAGAACTTTTTAGCAGCATTGCAGCCGACCCCAAGACAAAGGTAAAGGTTGATTTACCCAACCAAACCATCACCAACGAAGCCACAGGCCATAGCGAACATTTCGACATCAATGGTTATAAAAAATATTGTCTTGAAAACGGACTCGACGACATTGACTTTCTTGTAAACACTAAAAACAAAATCGAATCTTATGAAACTCAACATAGCTGTTTTGGCCGGTGATGGCATTGGCCCCGAAATATCAGAACAAGGTGTGGCTGTAATGACTGCCGTTTGCAACAAGTTTGGCCACGAAGTAAACTACACCAATGCACTTGTAGGTGCTGCAGCCATTGATGCTGTGGGCGACCCTTTCCCCTCCGAAACATACGAGGCATGTAAGGCTGCCGATGCAGTGCTTTTCTCATCAGTAGGCGACCCCAAGTTCGACAACAACCCTAATGCCAAGGTACGTCCAGAGCAAGGACTCCTTGCCATGCGCAAAAAGTTAGGTTTGTTTGCCAACATCCGTCCGGTGCAAACCTTCGACTGCCTTATACACAAATCGCCACTAAAAGATGAGCTTGTAAGGGGAGCAGACTTTGTGTGCATCCGCGAACTTACAGGCGGTATGTACTTTGGCGAGAAGAAAGAAGGCAACGACTATGCCTACGATACCAATGCCTACTCGCGTACCGAAGTAGAACGCATACTTAAGGTGGCATACCAGTATGCTGAGCGCCGACGCAAGCACCTAACGGTTGTAGACAAAGCCAACGTATTAGCCTCATCGCGTCTGTGGCGCAAAGTGGCTCAAGAGATGGCACCTCAGCACCCCGACGTTACTACCGACTTTATGTATGTAGACAATGCCTCTATGCGCATGATTCAAGAGCCAACATTCTTCGATGTGATGGTAACCGAAAACACCTTTGGCGACATCCTTACCGACGAGGGCTCATGCATCACAGGTTCCATGGGTCTATTGCCTTCGGCCTCTACTGGCGAGAGCACTCCCGTGTTCGAACCTATCCATGGCTCGTGGCCACAAGCCAAGGGCCTAAACATTGCCAACCCATTGGCTCAGATATTGTCGGTTGCCATGTTGTTTGAATATTTCAACCTCACCGAGGAGGGCGCACTTATCCGCCAAGCCGTTGATGCCAGTCTTGATGCCCACGTACGCACACCCGAAATCCAAGTAGAAGGCGGCGCAAAGTACGGCACAAAGGAAGTGGGTGCGTGGATTGTTAATTGGATAAACAAGCACTAATACGCTTAGATTAGCTCTATTTCAACACTGAAAAAAATCGCATTTGAATAGTTCATAAATGTTTTTTATAATGAATTATTCAAATGCGATTTTTTAGGGTAGTTCTATCAATTCTGCCGTAATGAAATGCGCAGTATCAAAAGCCGAATTTTTCAATGAGAAATGGGCTTCGGCTCAACAATAGAGGCTAATATTATTGTATTGACCTTGCACCATATTTACTAGTAGTCTGAGGAGCATAATGGACTA
>ERZ808240.4361-NODE-4361-length-12620-cov-20.377557_pt1 | contig 12620 bp, 13 predicted proteins | sample MGYA00521084_ERZ808240 | MGnify/ENA primary metagenome ERZ808240 (study PRJEB31516, sample SAMN03275571) | gut metagenome | biome: mammalia-associated habitat; material: feces | host: Papio cynocephalus | place: Kenya | collected 2012-08-06 ... | reverse complement strand
CAAAGAATTTATGTGCTAAAGCACATGGCCTGAACCAATTTTTCGTAACGGTCAACTCTATCAAAACTTTTTGTTTTAATATATTCAACAACTGCTTGAGGCATACCACCAACAAGGACATAAGTTCTAAAATCCTTCATAATTCGATTATGTGCTATATCTATTTTAGTTTTGTTATCATAACATTGTTTTAAGAAAGGAATTGTACTTGTATCACCTAAAGCCCATAAAAATTCTTCAAAATCTAGTGGATACATATTAATCTTTTTTTCTTCAGAAGGAATAATTATATTTTCAACATTATTTTTTAATTGAAATAAGTGATCCGGTTTCTATATAATCATATCTACCATCAGCAACCAAATACTTGATTAATGATCTAGCTTCTGGACAAAATCGAACTTCATCAAAAATAATTAATGACTTACGAATTGGTAACACTTTTCCATAATATGACTGTAATTTTTGTAAAATTAAATCTATATCATTTCTATCGTGTATAAATAGATTTTTAATTTCCTCAGGAGCAATATTAAAGTCAATAAGAATATACTCCTCATACTCATTTTTAGCAAATTCTTCTGCTATTGTACTTTTACCAATACGTTTAGCTCCTTCAATAAGCAAAGCAGTCTGCCCATTATCATTATTTTTCCAATCAACTAATTTATTATAAATTTTTCTCTTCAAATAAATCATTTCATCCGCAAATTTTCCTTCTCTCTAACTATATTTTAACCATTATTTAACATTTTGATAACTTTTTTTGCTCGATTTTTAACGTTTTGACAACTTTTTTAGCCTAAAATTTAACATTTTGACAAGATTATAATCGATTTAAACTAAAAAATTAGCACTTAATGCACTAATTCTATTTGTTAATTTGTTTATAATATTTATCTAATATAAATTCTTTTCTATATTTTATAGATTTATAATAAAAATCCTTTTGTTCATCTGTTAGTACCTCAATATCATCAATAAGCTTTTTTATTTTTGTCATATTAATTAAAGGATAAATTTTATTTAAAGCAGTTTCTAATTTATTAGGCATTAACTTATAAAAATCAAGATATGTCATAGATTTATCATTAAATCGATAGGCAGTCTTTAAATTTATTGCAACATTTTTAAATTCCACATCATTATTAAGTAGATTATGTATGTCATTCAGTGATAACAAAGGATGTAAAGAAGAACCACAATCATATATTGGAGATAATTTATATTTTTCATCTCTTAAAATTACTGCCCAATTGCCTAAATGTCTATCTACATTACCAATTAAAGTATCAACAACAAAAACTTCATAAAAGTAATCTTCAAATTTTTCTTTATCATCAAAATTATTTAACAATTTTATCATATCAAATATATCATTTATATCATTAGTGTATCTTTTATCAGAATTTAATGAATAAGATAAATTTTTAAACTCAAATAATTTATCATTCGGTTGTAAAAAATCTAAACATGCAACTCCAATTTTTGTTTTACCATCAATATTACATTTAACAAATTTTGAATCTTGGGTGTCAAAATTAAGAAGTTTAAAAATATGTGATCCGATATATTCAGAATATTGATTATTTAGATATATAATACTTCTATTTCTCTCAATAACAATATCTGAAAATTTAACCATATACTGTAATTTATCAATAAAAAAAGTCCTTTTAATTTCCGATCCACCATATAAACTTATATCATTAAAACAATTCGTAATATCTAACATAAAATTCTCCATTTACTTCTAATCAATTTTATATTAACAATTAATTCGAATTTTCGCAAATTAAAAAAGTAAACAACATAATGCCTACTTTTCCTCTAATTTAGACTTCAAATATTGACCAGTAAATGATTCTTTAACTTTAACAATTTCTTCTGGTGTTCCTTTAGCAATAACCCTGCCACCATCATCACCACCATTTGGACCAATATCAATAATATAATCCGCACATTTAATTACATCTAAATTATGTTCGATAATAATAACTGTATCTCCATTATCAACAATGCGTTCTAAAACAACGAGTAATTTCTTAATATCGTCAGTATGTAAACCGGTTGTAGGTTCATCTAATATAAAGACACTCTTACCAGTTGGTTTCTTTTGTAATTCTTTTGCTAGTTTAACACGTGCTGCTTCTCCACCAGATAAAGTTGGTGCACTTTGTCCAAGTTTAATATAAGGAAGTCCAACATCTATCATAGTTTGTAATTTGTTTTTAATCTTAGGTACACTATCAAAGAATGTAATAGCTTCACTAACTCTCATATCAAGCACTTCTGCAATATTTTTTCCTTTGAATTTAACATCTAAAGTCTCACGATTATATCTAGTACCATGACATACATCACAAGGAACATAAACATCTGGTAAGAAATGCATTTCAATTTTCTTAATACCATCACCTTGACAAGCCTCACATCTTCCACCTTTAACGTTGAAGGAAAATCTACCTTTATCATAGCCCTTCATTTTAGATTCCTTCATCTCAGCAAATAAATCACGAATATCATCAAATACCCCAACATAAGTTGCTGGATTACTTCTAGGAGTTCTACCTATTGGTTCTTGAGAAATATCAACAACTTTATCAACGTTTTCAAGTCCTTTAATACCTTTATTTTTTCCTGGTATAACCATTGTTCCGTAAACTTTTGCTCTTAGTGCTCTAACAAGTGTTTCCGTAACCAAACTTGATTTACCTGATCCAGATACACCCGTAACAAGCGTCATAGTTCCAAGAGGAAATTTAACATTTATATTCTTTAAATTATTTTGACTAGCGCCTTTAATTTCAATAAATTTTCCATTACCTTTTCTACGTTTTTTAGGAACTTCTATTTTTAATTCACCAGTTAAATATTTTCCCGTTAAACTATTCTTATTTTGCATTACCTCTTCAGGAGTACCTGCTGCAACAACCTCTCCACCTTGATCACCAGGTCCCGGTCCAATATCAACTAAATAATCAGCAGCCCTCATTGTATCTTCATCATGTTCAACAACAATTAATGTATTTCCAAGATCTCTCATCTCTTTTAAAGAATTAATTAATTTATCATTATCCCTTTGATGTAAACCAATACTTGGCTCATCTAAAACATATAAAACACCAGTTAACTTACTACCAATTTGTGTAGCTAAACGAATTCTTTGAGATTCACCACCAGATAACGTACTTGCTTCTCTAGCTAAAGTTAAATAACCAAGTCCAACATTATTTAAAAAGCTTAATCTATTTTGAATTTCCTTAACAATTAAACTAGCAATATTTTCTTGTTCTTTGGTAAGTTTTAAATTATCAAAAAAATCTATTAAATCTCTGATGCTTTTTAAACATACCTCATAAATACTTAAACCATTAATCTTAACAGCTAAAACATCATCAGATAATCTAGCGCCATGACATTTCTTACAAGGTAAATCAACCATATATGAACTTAACCAATCTCTTATCCACTTACTAGTAGTTTCCATATATCTTCTTTGGAAATTATTAGCAATTCCTTCATAAGTATCTGTAACATATCTCTTATTACCATTTTTACTTACATATTCAAAATCAAATAATTCATTACTACCATATAAAATTATATCTAATTCTTTTTTACTAAGCTCAGATATCTTCTTATTTAGATCAATATTATAAAATTTACAAACAGTCTCTAGTTCAGTAAGAGCAATATTTTGATCTAAACTAAATCCTTTAATAGCTCCATCATATACTGATTTATTTTTATCAGGAATAAGTAAATCAATACTAATATTTTGTTTAACACCTAACCCTTTACATTCAGGACAAGCTCCATATGGAGCATTGAATGAGAATAATCTTGGTTCTAATTCAGGCAAACTAAAGTTACATTCAGGACAAGCATAATGTTCACTCATTATAAATTCTTCACCATCAATAACATGAATTAAGACTTTCCCATTAGCCATCTTTGTACTAAGTTCAATTGCTTCAAAAATACGACTTCTCTCATCCGGATTAACAACAATACGATCAACTACCAAATAAATATTATCTTTCTTATTTTTTTCTAAAACAATATTTTCTGATAAATCATGCATTTCTCCATTAACTCTTACTCTTGTGAAACCTTTTTTTCTTAAATCATCAAACAAGTCTTGATGAGTCCCTTTTTCACCATGAACAATAGGAGCAAGTATTTCTAACTTAGTTCCTTCATCCATAGATAAAATCTTATTAGTCATTTCTTCAATACTTTGACTAGTAATTGGCACGTGATGATTAGGACAATATGGAGTTCCTACCCTTGCAAACAACAAACGTAAATAATCATATATCTCTGTTACAGTTCCAACAGTACTTCTTGGATTATTATTTGTTGTTTTTTGATCAATTGAAATACTAGGAGATAATCCTTCAATAGAATCTACATCCGGTTTGTCAGATCCACCTAAAAACTGTCTTGCATATGCACTTAAAGATTCAATATATCTTCTTTCACCTTCTGCATAAATAGTATCAAAAGCAAGACTACTCTTTCCTGAACCAGATACACCAGTCATAACAATTAATTTATTCTTAGGTAATTCTAAATCAATATTTTTTAAATTATTTTCTCTTGCACCTTTTATTACAATTTTATCCATACTACCTCACTTCATTTCAGTAGTATTTTACCACAAAAATATTAAAATATTAAAAAAAGATAGAGATAAATTCTACCTTAATTATTTAAATCAATATATTTTGCTATTATAACTGGTTTATTTCCACTTATTGTTGAATATTCACCATATACTTTAACAATATCTCCATCAATAAAACCTTTTTCATAAGTCCTATCTTCAAAATGAACTGTCACAAGATTTTCAGCTCCATCTTCAAATAAATTTAAATCAAGTGTAATATCCATATTATTATATAAACCATCATTATAGCCTTCTACACTAACAACTTGTCCAACTACAGTTACATCCTTATCTAAATATATTTTAGGTATTCTAACTAAATCTTCATAACTTACAAAAGTACATTTTTGTGTATATGATTCATATGTTTCTTTAGTGACAATATGTGTATTCACAAAATAAAATAATAATATTAAAAATAAGAATACAACACCAATAATAACAAAGAATAATATATCCACTGAATTTCTCTTATTCTTTCTTCTACAATTAGGACAAATAGTCATTCCTTTATCAAAATATTTTCCACAATATTTACATTTTTGTGTATTAGTTAAATCTTCTACTTCATTAACAGCAACTTCTTTAACCTCTTTAACGGCTTTATCAACGTCCTTCTTTACTGTTTTCTTAACTGTTTCATTCAAATCCTTAATTTTTTTAGTAGTATCCTTTTTTAACTTTTTACTATCTTGAGTAGTTTTTTTAGTTTTTCTAGCATCATCTTTTTCCATTTTCATCCTCCATATCTTTAATATTATTATAGACTAAACTAAAATATTAATCAATCTATAATTAACCTAATTAATAGGCTCAAATGTACAGGATGGACATAAAAATAATAATTAAAAGAATAAAAATAAAAAATAATAGTAAATAAATTAAAATAGAAAAAGGCAGAAACGAAGTAAGATGAACTAGCTAAAATAATCCTTTTAAATAAAACATAGAAAACAGTAAAGAAAGATATTATAATGAAGCTTTCTAATTATTACTAAAAATAAATTTACCAACACAATAATTTATATAAGTAGTAGATGACGAAGAAATAAATTTAGAAATTATACTTGGAATCATAAATATTTTTAAACAAACAGTTAGAACAATACTATCTATAACTAGTCCAGCAATTCTACTTACAAAAAACATTACAAATCCCACATTATCATTGTTATCAGCTTCATAAACAAATTTTTTATTTAAAAAATATAATATTGTCACAGTTACAATAAATGTTACTATATTTGCTACTAAATAATTAATTTGTAATACATCATTTAAAAAATAAAACAAAGCAAGCTCAATTGTTCCACCAATAGTTCCTACAATACAATATTTTAAATACTGTTTACTAAAAATATTTTTAATCATCTAATTCTCCCAAATAATCATCTAAAATTTTAAATAAATCTTCACTATTTTTAGTTTTACATATTTCATTTTTTATATACGCACTTTTTGGCATTCCTTTAATATACCATAAAGCATGAGTTCTAATTTCAAGTATTGCTTGTTTTTCTGAAGTTGAATCTACTAATAACTTATAGTGTCTTTTAAGCATTTCTATTTTTTCTTTTGAACTTGGTCTAACAGGAATAGTTCCAGTATCTAAATATTTTACACATTCATTAATAAGCCAAGGATTACCAAGTACTCCTCTACCTATCATCACTGCATCACATCCAGTATATTCAAGCATTTCTTTTGCTTTTTCACAACTTGTAACATCCCCATTACCTATAACTGGAATTTTTACTGCTTCTTTAACTTGTTTTATTATATTCCAATCAGCATTTCCACTATATCCTTGTGCTCTAGTCCTTCCATGCACCGTTATAGCACTAGCGCCAGCTTTTTCAATAACCTTAGCAACCTCTACTGCGTTAATACTTTTTTCATCCCATCCACTACGAATCTTAACTGTTACTGGAACATCTACAGCCTTAACAACAGCTGAAACTATTTCTTTGATTTTATCAGGATTTTTAAGAAGCGCACTTCCAGCTTGTGATTTAATTGCAACTTTAGGCACCGGACATCCCATATTAATATCTATAATATCAGGAAGCATTTTTTCTTCTACTAATTTAGCTGCCTTAACAAAAGAATCAACATCACTACCAAAAATTTGTTGAGCTATAGGTCTTTCCATATCACTCATTTTTAATAAATCAAATGTTTTTTCACTTCCATACACTAGTGCTTTATCACTAACCATTTCAGCAAAGATAAGGCCTGCTCCCATCTCTTTAATAATTTGACGATAAGCTGTATTGCTTATTCCTGCCATTGGAGCAAGAACAACTTGATTTTTAATTTCTACATTACCAATTTTCCACTTCATAAAACATCACTACACTATAATATTATAAAGTCTTTTTAAATTCAACAATATCTCCTTGATGTAAGTCATATAACACTTCTTCATCTTTATCAATATGCATTTCAATATAAGAATTATCTAAAATCTTTATCTTAGCGTTTAAAAGTTTAACACCATTTTTAAACACATCAACTACTTCCTTATTTACTAAATTCATTTTAGTTGCTGTCTCTGGATCCATATGAATATGAGCATCAGATCTAATAAGACCTTTATCTAATGAAACACTTCCCTTTGGTCCAATAACTATTATTGGTAAACTATCATCCAAATCACCACTTTGTTTTCTAGGCGGAACAACTCCTAATATTTTAGCATCACTATCATCAATTTCAACCTGATTATAATTTCTTAAAGGGCCTACTACTCTAACATGATTAATTCTATTTTCGTTAACCATAATATCAACAGTCATATTACTTGCAAATTGTCCTTGTTGATTCAAATAATTTCTTACAGTAATTTCCTCATCTCCAAATATTTTCTTCCAAACATCTTTTGTTAAATGAACATGTCTATTACTAATTCCAACTGGTATATTCATAATTTTATCATCCTTTTCTATAAATTAATTATACCCTTTATCACTAAAATAAGAAATAATTAATTATTCATAACATCAATAATTTTCTTTTTAGATGCTATATATGCTGGAATCAAACTAGCAATAAAGCAAAGAAATATACTTAAAAACCCAATAATTAAAACATTAGAAAAACTAATAACCATAATTTTATTAAGACTAACATAACTACTAACATAGTCATTTATCTTATTACCTACTATAACAAGCATTACATTTGAATAAACAAATGAACAAACACCAATTAATATATTTTCTAAACAAAACAAGTTTTTAACATCTTTATTTCTAAAACCAATACTTTTATAAACACCAATATCTTTATATCTCTCAATAACTGAAATATAAGAAATAACAAATATCATAATAACCGAAACGATCAAACTAATAACACTAAATAATATTAAAACTATACTAATACCATCAACTATTTTTTTCGTACTATTAACTATATCTTCCGCATTATCTAAAATATTATAATCTTTTAATTTTTCTTTAATTATATTTTTAGATTCTAAATCAGTTGAATAAATAAAAATATCCGTTATCTCATTATCAAATAAATCATTAGAATAAATTATTCCACTCAAATCTTTAAAATAATCATTATTAGATCTTACAATACCACAAACTTTAAGTTCTTTCCCATTAATATAAAATATATTGTTAATAAGTCCCTTGTTTTCCACATCTAAATAATTATAAACTTTCTCACTTATTGAATTATCTTCATCATAAAGTATTAATACTTCATTCTCAGTTTCTGGCCACTTACCATCTAATATATAAAAATAATTATTTGAAGGATTAACGTACGAAACACTTCTAAAGTTATAATCAACATCTCTATAATAACTAACAGCCTTAACATACTTTTTATCAATCCCATTAATAACATTAATTAACTTATCATCTATAACATTATTTAGAAATGTTCCTTTTTTTACATTTATTCCTTTAATATTTTCTATTTTACTATTAAAATCATCAACATAATTACTTTTACTAATAATTATTGGATAGTTAAAAAATGATGAACCATTTAAATTATCTAATTCCTTCTTAAAACCATTTCTAATCGATAATACCAGTCCTAAACTGCATAACCCAATAGTAAAGGCTAAAACAACTAAAATATTTCTTAACAATTTATTTTTAATATTTTTAATTGCATATTTACCTAATTTATTTATTGTTAATTTAACATCATTTTTTTGTCTTAAATTAAAGTATGATCTAATCTGTTTTTTACCATTTTCTTCTATTTTTCCATCAACAAGCTTTATTACTTCATCGGCAAACTTATTAGCAAGTTCCATATTATGTGTAACTACAATAACCAATTTTTTCTTAGATAAATTTTTAAGAATCTTCATAATCTTATATGAATTATCTAAATCAAGTGCTCCAGTAGGCTCATCAGCAAGTATTATTTTTGTATTTTGTATCATACACCTAGCAATAGCAACTCTTTGCTTTTCTCCTCCACTCAAAGAAGAAACCATACTATTTTTTAAATTACTTATACCTAACATTTTAAATATTTTATTCTCAAAACATGGGCTTCTATTTCTTCTAATATCTATCGGTAATAGAGTATTATCTAACACGCTATATTTATCGATTAAATTATAATTTTGATTAATATAACTAACAACCTGATTATGATAATATGAACTATCAAATTTATTAATGTTAAATCCATCAATTAAAACTTTACCATTATCAGCCTGCTCTAATCCACCAATTATATTTAAAAGTGTTGATTTACCACTACCAGATTCACCAACCAAACAAATAAGACCTCTGTTGCCAAATTTTAAATTTATTTTTTTCAAAACATCTCTATCATATTTTTTACACACATTTCTAAGCTCAAGCATAACACCTCTCCTTACAAGAAGCATTTTATTATAAGTGCGTTTAACATGCAAATGACAAATTTTTAAAATTGTTTATTCAAAATCACCTAATTTATTAATCAAAATAAAAAAATCTGTATATTTTTCTATACAAATTTTTTATTTCTTACAAAAATAACAAAAACCTAAAAAAAATACTATAAATAAGATTCCCACTATCGAAAGCACAATTTTTTTCTTGTCATCTAATTTCTTAATTTTTATTATACTTATAAAAGATAGCCCAACCAATATCATAAAAATAGATATAATTTCTGGATAAAATCTAAATTTAATTATCCATAATACAACATATACAATCGGATAAAATATTGCAATAGATGTTATAGGCATTCCAACGAAATATTCTTTATTAGCCTTTTTACAAATATCAAGAGTATTAAAATAAGCAAGTCTAATCATTCCACATAAACTATAAAATATTAAAGCAACCCATCCAAAATAATAATTTTTTGGCAATATATTAATTGTATAAACTAAAGGAAATACTCCAAATGAGATTAAATCAGATAGTGAATCAAGTTGTACACCATATACACTCTGCATTTCACTAGACTTTCTTCTCCTAGCTAGCTTTCCATCAAAAGCATCACATATTCCTGCAATTATTAAACAAAATATTGGAACAACCTTGCTTCCATTAATTGATAAAACACATCCTAAAAGGGCCATAAAAGTACCACTCATAGTAAGTAAATCACAATCTCTATAAAAACCTATAAACTTTTTCATAAACTCACACCCTACTTCGTAAACACCAATAATTTACTAATCAAATAATTTCCAATAATAACAACAATTTGAACAATTACCTTAGCAATCATATCATTCATATTTAAAGATCTAACAAATAAAATCATCAACAAAGTATCAAGTACTAATGTAATAACTCTGCTTCCTGTAAAAGAAATAAACTCTTTAAAATAATTTTTATTCTTACTATTAAAAACAATAACTCTATTAGTAAAATAAGCAAATAAAACAGAAATAATCCAAGATAACACATTAGATACTACTAAATCAAAACAACAAACTTTAGCAAATAAAGCATAACTTAAAATTGATATAACAGTCGTACAACCACCTATAAATAAATAATTAATTACTTCTAAATGATTTCTATAAAACTCCCATAATTTTCTAAATAAAGACTTAATAAAACTAGGTTTATATTCTTTATAATCAATTAAATTTTCTCCTTTAACAACATAAGATTTATTAGCAAGCTCTAAAATATTTTTATCATTAAGAGGATTATCACTATAACATTCTTCTAAAATATAATTTATATATTTTTTATTATAATTATCTGTTTTTACATCTTTACTATTATTTTTTTCTCTAAATTTTCCTGTTTTTAAATCAACATCAGATGCAATTAAATCTTTAACACCTAACTTATCACAAACAGGTTTTAATAAAAAATAAGGACTAGCAGAATTAATAATATCATTCTCATGACTTTTTCCTAAATAAAATTTCTTAATATTTTTATAGTGTTCATCCCAAAAATCATTTACTAAGCAATAGCCATCACTAACATTATTTAAAAAACTAAATAATACTTCTTTAAACTGAGTTATATCAATAACTCCAAAAAAATATTTAATAAATGCTCCAATTATTTTCAATATATCCATAAACTTAATATACTTATGTTTATAACAATATTTTATAAAATCAACACTTGAATCTCCATTATAAATGGTATCATCAAAGTCATACATATTTATTTTCATATAACATCACGTCATAATCATAACAAAAAAAACACTAAATTAATAGTGTTTACAATCTATTCATATACCATCAACGCAATTGTTTCTAATCCATTCTTTAATATTAGTCATATCATTTGTTTCATAATAATTAATTAATAATACAAGATATTCACCAATTTTTTCTACTGGCACTGCTATAATTCCCTGTCCACATCTTATCATTTCTTTATTAGCAACTAAATTTGTCACTCTTTTATTTCCATCTAAAAACATTTGACTTCTTTGAATCCAACAAAATAAACTAATACATCTATCCAATTCATTTGAAATTGACATTATATCCTTTAATTCACTTTCATAATTACATTCAATTGGTAATTTAGTTCTCCAAGAAGTTCCAGTTACTCCAACACCTTTATCTCTAAAATCTCCAAGTGGAAAAATATTTTGACCTTTACATACCTGAAAATGTATTTTTTTAATATAATCAATTGTTAATTCTTCATCAATTGTATTTAAAACATATTCCCAAGCATCTTTTAATCCCTTAAGTTTTAACATATCATCAATAGATATATTACCTGTATTAACATTATTCATAAAAGAATAAGTATCAGCAAAAGTAACTGCAATTCCTTCTAAATTAGCACTTTTATAAATATTATCGATTAATTTTCTTTTAGCAAAAAAAATATTATCTTCTTTAGTCATATTAAATTTATTTTCCACAATAATCACCCTTGTTTCTTAAACATTATAAACTATATTATATATATTATCTAGTTAATGAATAATTAAATATTTGTTTATTTCAAAAAAATTACTAACAATTTATATTTATTTATCCAATAACCAATCTAAAGCATTTTTAACTATTATGCCTTCTTCATTAGAAACTGGAATCTTATCCATAGTTAAAATCATTTTACTATAGTTATCATTTATTCTTCTTAAAGAATTTAATTCTCTTTCATAAATGAAATTATCATCAAATTTTAATGTATCACAAACCTGAATATACATTTTACCTTCATTATTAATAGCTACAAAATCAACTTCATATTCATCAATTTTACCAACATAAACCTCGTAACCACGTCTTATAAGTTCTAAATAAACAACATTTTCTAAAATATGTCCATAGTCACCAATTTTTCTACCTAAAATAAAATATCTTAAGCCTAAATCAGAGACATAATATTTTTCACAAGTTTTCAAATATTGTTTTCCTTTTATATCATATCTATTAGCTCTATAAAAGAAAAATGATTCGATTAGTCCGATAGTGTTTACAAAGTCGGGGAAATATGCAATTTTACGTATAGTCGTAAATTAT
>ERZ808240.4358-NODE-4358-length-12624-cov-6.438539_pt1 | contig 12624 bp, 14 predicted proteins | sample MGYA00521084_ERZ808240 | MGnify/ENA primary metagenome ERZ808240 (study PRJEB31516, sample SAMN03275571) | gut metagenome | biome: mammalia-associated habitat; material: feces | host: Papio cynocephalus | place: Kenya | collected 2012-08-06 ... | reverse complement strand
AATCACCGCTTCCGGTTCCAAAGATATCTGCTACAATTACCCATACCATTGCCTGAGTTGCAATATACTCATCACACTGGCTGTTGCTTGGTGCCGCTGCTTCATCTGTCGAATATCCATAATAAAGACAATAACTTAGCTGTTTTTCCTGCTCATAAGACATATCTGTACTAGGATTTTCATAACTATTCATCAGCTGACCACCATCTGCACGAAGTCCAAAATTCATACAGTACGCTGCATTTCCATCCAATACAGAGTATAATATTTTCTCATTATTGAAACTTGGATGTAGTTCGCTTACAATCCCCGAATTACAGACTGATGCATTCCAGAACGCAATATTTGCCTGCGGACTGGCTGCAAATGCTGTTGTACCATTCGCAAAGAGTGTTCCAACCAGTGTGAGCATAGCCATAAATCCTGCCATAAAACGCTTTAGTTTCTGTTTCATGTGCTCTTTCCTCCTTAATTTACGCATAAAAAAAGAAAGACATAAGTTTATGGCTTACATCTTTCTTCATTCTGCTTCTATTCGTTTTTATTTATCTGTGACATCGAAACTCGTAATAGTCTGTGCCGCCTGTCGTGTAAACTCCATCATAACTGATGTAGAATACCGGATCTGTTTCCAAAAGTAACATACTTGCAATATATTCTGCGATTGCATCCTCAGAGGATAACCGCTGTCCATCAATGGTACTTGCTTTGTTGAGGTCTGTCTCTACAAACACACTATAATAAGAGCCTTCCATACCATCGTAAGGATAATACTCATTGTACTCTTCCTGCGTGATACTGCCGTCATTCAGATGGTTCTGTAAATTCTGCTGTGTTGTGATCATCCCTCCAGCCTGACACTTTGCTGTTGCAAGTGACACAACATTCTGTGGACTGTATGCCACGGATGCAGGCTGTGGATTGCTCACATTGTCTTTCGGACTGTCTGTAGTCTGACCACCATTACCTGCATTACTCTGATTTCCGCCAGCTTCCTCATTATCATTTACAGGAGCTTTCTGTTCCGGCTCGTCATTCTGCTTTGGCTTTTCTTCCTGCTTTGAAGCAGTTTCATTATCAGCGGACTGGTTATCTTCCTTATCAGTCTTCTCTTCTGAATCTTTAACCTCGGCAATATCTTTGTCTGTCTCTTCACTTCCAGCTTCGGTTGTGACCTCTGTGACAGCTTCCGTTGCCATTGCTACTTCTTCAGTTGGCTTTACGCTTTCCGTCTGTTTCTCTGTCTGATTATCAGCCTTTTCCTTATCACCATTACAGGCTGCCATTGAAAAGACCAGTACTGCGGATAATAAGATAATACTTATCTTCTTCATAGTAATCACCCATCCCTTCTCCGCAAGAGGGACGGGCTTTGTGTTCCGTGCCATCCACCCTTGCGGTGAACTATTTATCTGTAATGCACGGGACACATAGGACTGTCCCGTATTCTGTGCATCTTAAACTCCTTTCATTATACCAGCTCTCTTATTCTAAAGAAATACTGCATAAGTCTTCTGTTTTTCTTGTAATTTAAGAATAAACCCTTTACCTGCATACGCTCACCTCCTCTCAGAATGTGCCCATTCTTACGAATGAAAGAAATATCCTTGCCACCATAGCGAATAGAAGAAGAATTATTCTGGCAAGTCCTAAGACCAGCTTCAACGCTCCAAGAATTATCCTTAATATCCATTTGAGTATCTCTAAAATTACTGTTCCTACGGCTCCCATAACTCTTCTCATAATAATCAGTCTCCTTTCGACATCCATCCCATTGCAAGTCCTGCAACATCTGCATCGTCCATAACATCTTCTGTAGGTTCTTGTGCTTCACTATTGGCTGCCTGCATTATTACCGGCTGACCAATATTCATCCCGGATATCACTCCGCCTAACAGCTTTATTACCTCTTTTCTAGCCTCATTGGTTGCTGCTTCTATTACCTCTGCCTTAATGTCCTCAATATCCGCTGACCGAATATATTCAGCCCTTTCATTATCTTTTTTCCTTGCAATAAAAGTCTCACTTCCATAATTGTCAATGTAAAACTTACATGCATCCAGTATAAACTGGTTCTTGGACTTAAAAATCTTTGGATCAAGATTCTGAATGACATTATTAATTAGCACATGGTCTGGATTATGCATATTTAGTCTAATTGTTGTTTTTACTTCATAATCAAACTGTTTTGCCATCATGCCACCTCCTAAGATAATCTCCTTGCACTTTTAAGCCCCATCGTAGCAAGCTGCTCATATCCTCTTGCATTTGCCTTTACATCAAGATTATAGGTAATGTTCTTGGCATCGTGACTACCAAAATTCTTCATCACAACTGCCCCGCCTCCGACAAATACAATCGGTGTAGTCTTTAAGTTATACCCAAACTCACGGATTGAGTTATATACCTTATCAACAAAATCCTCTATCTCTGCCTTGATAATGGCAAAGTATTCATCATCAATATCTGACCTGCCATATCGCATGATGTTTTGTATCTCTGACTCGTCTACCTCTCCGTTAAGCTGTCTTACACACTGCTCATTGATAGAACGCATACAGGTAATAAGACCTTTTGGAATCGTCACACACTTTGATTCATCCGGTGACTTGTTGATTACCGGCATAATGTCGATTGTCCAGCTTCCAATATCAACAATCAATGTCTTCTTTGCCATAGCAGGAATCTTGTCCACTACTGCTGCATAGCACTGAGGGAATACTGCCACATCATCAATTTCAATATGATACGGCTCATTCTCATATTTGAAGCTCACTCGCTTATTCTTTGTCAGGTACTTGATAAAATCATTCTTCTCTGCACCAAACCTTGTAAGTGGAAGTCCTACAGCAAGGAATACCTTTGCCTCTGCAAGACCTCTTCTTTTAAGTTCCTTAGCAACTGCTGCAAGAGTGAGAAGATAAAAGCTGTCATCTTCGACCTTTGTATCCTTTACTTCCTGCCTCACAGTTCCAACCTTATAGAACTTTCCTTCATACTCAAGTACATCTCCAAACAATGCCGGAGTAGTTGTAATCTCCTTTACTCCTGTGACAAATACCTGAGTTACTGTTTTCATCATCGACCAGCCGTGGTCAATTCCAATTATAATATCATTCCTAATCACTATTCATTCCTCCTTTATCTCCTGTTTGCTTGATTCTGATATTTCATTATCATTAAATTGTTTGATAGCTTTGTCAGATTCCGCTGACACTTTTGCACATGCAAAACAAAAAACTAAGTTTAAAATTATAACAACAATAATAATTGCTTTCATACAAATACTCCTTTCTTATATGTAAGAAGTACCTATGAATTAGAACTCTTATCTTAATATATATCTGGGAAATATATACAAAGATGTATGTATGCGTGATTCCTATGAATCCCCATTACGCCCGCATACTTGGAACTACCGTCTAGTCGCATATGCGTTCACGATACACTAATTATTAATCAGCATAATCTCCTCTTTTGCCTTCTGAGGATAAGGACTTTGACACCCTTTGTGGTTTATTATCCATCCGCCATATATCTTTCCCTGCTCGCTATGCACCTTCATCTCTCGATCCATCAATTCTCATCGCGTAAGCTATGACTGATATTTGTCAGGAACTACACCGGATTTTTACCAGAAGAAATTACTTTCTTTTACAGTAGTTGAATATTCAGTTGTATGCGATATTCTTACGAACATCGTAAACATATCTTAATACACTAGATGCATATTGTCGGTAACATCATATGCACTAAATTAATAAATTTAGTAACCTATTATGATTTTTATGCGCGCATATAAGTTCTCTTTTGTGAACTTATATTTTAATTATAGCTTCTAAAAATTTATTGTCAAGAAAAAGTTCCTTTTTGTGTTCTTTTGTGCTATCATATAATATGTATTTAATGTTTTTATTTGTGGAGGTTATTCAATGGAAGATATAGAAAGATCAAATCTAGCTAGAACAATAAAAAGATATAGAAAAGCTCGAAAACTTACTATGGAGCAATTAAGTGAAAAAAGTGGAATAAATTTATCAACATTAAAGAAATATGAAACTGATAATAGAAATCCTAAACTAGAACAGCTTTCTAAAATTGCAGAAGCATTAGAAGTAAGTGTATTTGAATTTTTAGACATAGAGGTAAAATCTGTAAACGATATTATATCTCTTGTTAATAAAATGAATATAGCTACTGATATTGATTGGGATATTGATAATGATAAAGTATGTATTTCTTTTAAGAATAAAGAAATCAATAATTGTTTAAAAGAATACGCTGTAGATTACAAAAAAGATAATATATTAATTGAAAAATCAGAAACTAATCATGAATCTACACTTACAAGACTTATGCTTATAAATGACAAGCTTAGATAAAAATAAATCATTACACAGTCGTCAAATTCTTGTGCAAGCACTGATCTTAACTTGTTGCTCACATAAACTCAAAAATGCAGTACAATCATCTCAGATTGTACTGCATTTTTTGAATACAGGTGGCTTTTTCATTTTTTGTTATAACTTAATGTAACTTATCACCAGTAAACAAGCAACTTAAAGCCACTTTTATCTAGTTCAGTTTTTTAAGCAGTTTGGTTCAGTTTTGGTTCAGATTAAAAACCAAACTGTAATAGTTTACACCAATTTACATTAAGTATTAGTATATACATTTTTTGCCAAACCGCTTAAATACTGCATTCTAATTTCAAGCAATTATACTATTCGTATGATTACATTCTGTCGTGGAATGTTCTGCTGATTACATCCATCTGCTGTTCCTTTGTAAGGTCGATGAACTTAACAGCGTAACCAGATACACGGATTGTGAAGTTAGCATATTCTGGCTTTTCTGGGTGTTCCATAGCATCAAGTAACTTATCCTTACCGAATACGTTAACATTGAGGTGATGAGCACCCTGATCGAAGTATCCATCCATAACGTTAACAAGGTTAGCAACTCTTTCTTCTTCGTTATGTCCTAAAGCATCTGGGTTCATTGTCTGTGTATTAGAAATACCATCTAATGCCCACTCGTATGGAAGCTTTGTAAGTGAGTTAAGTGAAGCAAGAAGACCATTCTGCTCAGCACCATAACTTGGGTTAGCTCCAGGTGAAAGTGGAGTACCAGCCTTACGTCCATCAGGCATAGCACCTGTGTACTTACCATATACTACGTTAGAAGTAATAGTAAGGATAGATGTTGTAGCTTCTGAATTTCTGTAAGTATGTCTCTTCTTAATCTTCTCAAGGAATGTCTTAAGTAACCATACAGCGATATCATCAGCTCTGTCATCATCGTTACCATACTTAGGGAAGTCGCCTTCGATCTTGTAATCTACAACGATACCTGTTTCATCACGTACTGTCTTAACCTTAGCATACTTAATAGCTGAAAGTGAATCTACAACATGTGAGAATCCAGCGATACCTGTTGCAAATGTTCTCTTAACATCTGTATCAATAAGAGCCATCTCAGCAGCTTCATAGTAATACTTATCATGCATATACTGGATAAGGTTAAGTGTATTAACATAAAGATCAGCTAACCAATCCATCATAGCATCAAACTTATCAACAACTTCATCATAATCAAGATATTCTGAAGTAATAGGCTTATAAGCAGGACCAACCTGTTCTCTGTTCTTAACATCTACACCACCATTGATAGCGTAAAGTAAGCACTTAGCAAGGTTTGCTCTAGCTCCGAAGAACTGCATTTCCTTACCTGTCTGTGTAGCAGATACACAGCAGCAGATTGAATAATCATCGCCCCATGTAACCTTCATAACATCATCGTTCTCATACTGGATTGAAGATGTATCAACAGAAATCTTAGCAGCATACTTCTTGAAGTTCTCTGGAAGTCTTGAAGAGTAAAGTACTGTAAGGTTTGGTTCTGGTGAAGGTCCCATGTTCTCAAGTGTATGAAGGAATCTGTAGTCGTTCTTTGTAACCATTGAACGTCCATCAATACCTGTACCACCAACTTCAAGAGTAGCCCATGTAGGATCTCCTGAGAATAATTCATTGTATGATGTAATTCTTGCAAACTTAACCATTCTGCACTTCATAACGAAATGATCAATAAGTTCCTGAGCTTCCTTCTCTGTAAGAGTACCAGCTTCAAGATCTCTCTGAATATAGATATCAAGGAATGTAGATACACGACCTACAGACATAGCAGCACCATTCTGTGTCTTGATAGCTGCAAGATATCCAAAGTATAACCACTGAACAGCTTCCTTAGCATTAGTAGCTGGCTTGCTGATATCATAGCCATAGCTTTCAGCCATCTTCTTCATACCTGCAAGTGCCTTATACTGATCAGATATTTCTTCTCTTAAACGGATAATGTCATCTGTCATTGTTCCGCAACCACAGTTAGCATGATCCTTCTTCTTTTCTTCCATAAGGAAATCAATACCATAAAGAGCAACTCTTCTGTAATCACCTACGATACGTCCACGACCATAAGTATCTGGAAGACCTGTGATGATGTGGCTGTGACGAGCCTTTCTCATCTCTGGTGTATAAGCATCGAAAACACCCTGATTATGTGTCTTATGATATTCTGTAAAAATCTTGTGAAGTTCTGGATCTGGTTCATAACCATAGTTCTTGCATGCTTCTTCTGCCATCTTAATACCACCAAAAGGCATAAATGCTCTCTTAAGTGGCTTGTCTGTCTGAAGACCAACAACCTTCTCAAGATCTTTCATAGATTCATCTATATATCCAGGACCATAAGCTGTAAGACCAGCAACAACTTTTGTTTCCATATCAAGTACGCCGCCCTTAGCTCTTTCTTCCTTCTGTAATTCCTGAAGTCTTCCCCAAAGCTTGTTAGTAGCTTCTGTAGGTCCTTCAAGGAAACTTTCATCTCCATCATATGGCTTGTAGTTGTTCTGAACGAAATCTCTTACGTTGATCTCTTCTTTCCAAAGTCTTCCTTTGAAACCGTTCCACTGATCAAAATTTACCATTTTATTGGTTCCTCCTTAAAAAATTGACTGTTAAATTGCATAATAGTTTGTACATTGTATACAAACTTCTGTAAAAATTTAAGCGAATCTGTTAAATTCTTAACTATCACTCGCAAGAAGTATGTTAACACCCCCACCAATATATTTCAATACATTTTTTCGTTGTTTTTAGTTTTATACAATGAATGTGTATATATTTAAAAACAATACTCTTAGTATTTACAATGTTATCCAATTGCATACATAATAAAATGTGAAAAATCAAAATATAAGCTTAATATTATAGGCATAATTCTTGTTTTTGCCTAAATATGTTAACCTCAAAAAACCGTTCATGCTTATTGATATTTATTATTAATTAGCCATTTGGCTTAAATAAATTCTTTAAGCCAAACGGTTAGAATTATTTTAGCTCTTACATCTTTAATGTATTAGTTATAAGAGTTATAAGAGCTTAAAATGATTCTTCTTATATATAATAAGTCCTTCTTTCTTCATTTTTCCAAGTTCAGACGACATGGCACTTCTGTCAACTGACAAATAATCCGCTAACTGCTGTCTGTTAAATGTGATATCAAACTCGTTACTGCCACTTCTGTTAGCTTGTGATGATAGATATGATAAAATCTTATCCCTTGTTGTTCTCTTTGACATATGGGTGATTTTTTCATTCATCATTATACATCTGTTTGCCAGCATATACATAAGATTTCTTATAAGTTTATTATGAAACTGGCATGATTCACTACATACAGTTATCACCCTGTATGTATCTAAATAAGCCACTATTCCTGATTTTACTGCCACTACATTTACATTGCTTACTTTATCATTGCTGCATGCATATGCTTCGCCAAACATATCCCCGGCTGCCGCCTGTGCCATAATATGTCTGTTCCCCCAGTAATCCTCCTGTTCTATACTCATCTCTCCCTCTATAACCATTCCTATTCTTTCTACAGGATCACCATCATGCAGTATATACTGACCTTTATCTATTCTTTCAAATCTTACATCCAGACATTTGACCATCGCTGCTGTCTCTTCTTTGCTTACGCCTTTAAACAGATTGCTTTCACTCATAATATCAATCCACTTGTTCATATCTGCTTTGTCATTCATATACTTTAGTTGTGTTGCATCTGCCATATAACTAATCCTCATTTCTTCATATATTTACGACACATTTACCATCTTCCTGAATTTTTTATTTTACATTGTTTATCAATTATCATCTTTATTGTTCATTATTTATCATTTCTATTATATTTTGTTGTATTTACAACATACATTTATAATATTACATAATATAATCCTTTTATGCAAAAGACAAAAGATTTAATACACTTTATGTAAAAATCTGTTGGCAGCAAATATTTAATATGAATATATTATAAAAGTTATAAAAGGAGTTTTAAACATTATGATTAGAAAAATAATAGAGATAAACGAAGAATTATGTAATGGATGTGGATTATGTGCTCACGCCTGTCATGAAGGTGCAATTGGAATTGTTGATGGAAAAGCAAAGCTTTTAAGAGATGATTACTGCGATGGATTCGGTGACTGCCTCCCAGCATGCCCTATGAATGCCATCAGATTCATAGAAAGGGAAGCGTCTGAATATAACGAAGCAGAAGTTCTTGCAAACAAAGCTACGAGTGGAAGCCAGATTAACAACTGGCCTGTACAGATTAAGCTCGTGGCACCTTATGCTCCATGCTTTAACGGCTGTGACCTTCTTATAGCTGCGGACTGTACAGCATATGCATATAGCACATTCCACCATGATTTTATGAGAAACCATGTGACACTTATAGGATGTCCTAAACTTGATATGATTGATTATTCCGAAAAACTTACAGACATTTTCAAAAACAACAACATTAAAAGCATAACTGTTACAAGAATGACTGTTCCTTGCTGCGGTGGTCTTCAGTATGCTGTTGAAAAAGCCATTGAGGCCAGTGGAAAGCACATACCTTTAAGAGTTGTCACCATTGGCACTGATGGTAACCGTGTTAACTAATTAATCTCATGATATTGAGTATACAAAATGTTTGCACATAATACAGGTCATAACATTATCAACTATTGCCTGTCTCTGATTCCAGATAAAATATATATCTGCATTACTATATAATGCAGGAAAAAGAAGCGTATCATCCTGTATTCAGGTGATGCACTTCTTTTCACTAAAACATTTCATTCAACGTATTAACAACATCCAGATAACTTACATTGTTGGATTCGCATATTTTTTTGACGCTTTCATACTCAGGATAACTTTTTTTGCTGCCATCTGGCAATTCACATACTTTTACATCAATCTCTCCATATGGGGTCATACATTTTTCCATATGGCGCTTAAGTATAGTTCTTTCCATGGCACATCTTCTTATTCCTATAGTTGTTGTCTCTGTAAATATTATATTCTGAAGTCTGTCTATATCTTTCTTTTCACATATTACAACAAGTTCATATGCTGGTCTGTTTTTCTTCATATATATAGGGATATAATGAACTTCCCTTGCTCCTGCTGCATATAAACGCTCCATAGTGTAGCCAAGAACCTCTGCTGAACAATCATCTATATCTGTTTCCAGCTTATATATGCAATCCTTCGTGTCAGCAATATCCGCATCCCCCGAACGTAAACAGTTTGCATTTTTTATGTTTCCTATATCATTGCCACATTGGGCACTCTCTATAAGCATTGCCCTTAACATGCTTGGAATCTCATACTCTCTTTTTCCAGCTCCATATCCAACTCTTTGTATTGCATATTTTAATGGAAGTTCTTCATCAGTTCTTATAGCTGCCACAATAGCTGCTCCTGTAGGTGTCACAAGTTCACCTTTAATATGAGCCTGACTTAACACAATATTATACTGTGATACTATATTACTTACTGCTGGAACTGGCACTGGTATAATACCATGCTGGCATCTTATAGTTCCATACCCTTCATATAAGAATGGAATATACACCTTATCAATCTTGAGTTCATCAAAACATACCGCAAATGCAACTATATCCACTATAGAATCTACAGCTCCAACCTCGTGAAAATGTACATGTTCTATATCAGTTGCATGAGCCTTTGCTTCTGCATGTGCAAGAATAAGAAATATCTTTTTTGCAAGAGCAGCCGCTCCACTGGTTAACATTGTCGAATCGATTATTCTGTTAATCTCTTCTAGCCCCCTGTGTTCGTGATGATGTTCATGCTGATGTGTAATATTATCATGACTATGTCCATGCAGATATTCCATATCATGATCATGATTATCGTTATCAAGTATAACATTAAAATCACATGCATCTATTCCACTTTTCTTAACATGTGTTATTTCAATACGATAACCACCAAGTGGCATTGTATTAAGTACTTTTCTAAGATGTTCTTCACTGGCACCAGCATCTAAAAGTGCTGCCACAGACATATCTCCACTTATGCCAGAATAACATTCAAGATATAGTTCTCTCACTGTTTCTCCCTTAACCTGTTTTATTTATAATCAGTTTTTACTGTGCTATAAACTGTTTAACCTGTTCTTTACCTATAAATCCAATACTTGTAGCTTTTACCTCACCATTTTTAAATAACATAAGTGTCGGTATTGATGCTATATTATATTTCAATGCAAGACTCATCTCCTTATCTGTATCAATCTTACATATCTTTACCTCATCCTGTTTTGCCGCCACTTCTTCAAGTATTGGTCCTAACATCTTACATGGTCCACACCATGTTGCCCAGAAGTCAACAAGCACTGGCTTGTCCGACTTAAGTACTTCCTGTTCAAAACTATCTGCTGTTACGTGTATAATACTGCTCATAACACATCCTCCTTTTTTATCTTCTTTTATGATATTCCATACTTTCTCTTTCCATCTGTGCAAGTATTCTTGCTATCGTCCACTGGCTGTTTGTACTGGTCTTAACAGCCTTGTAATCAACCTTGCTGCTTCCAGTCCTCATTTCAAACAAAAGTTTATCCATATGCTTATCTGTAACATCACAGAATATAACAATACCTGGCTTGTTTAAGGACCTTGCATAAAGTGTATCACCAGCTTTATAATCTTTGACATTAACAAGTATATCTTTTAAAGTAGCTGATAACATATCATCATCAATAACTATACTTTTAACCTTCATATTAGATGCACATTTTATGATATTTTCTGCATGTTCTACATTGTATATTACAATCTTTTCCATAATAATCCTCATTTTATTGTTTCAATCAATCTATATATATGGCTTTACAGACTTTAAAGAATGTAGTGCATATTACTTTATTAACTTCTTAATCTCATCTAATTCAGCTGTATGTTTTCTTGATACAGCTCCTGGATTACGCTTAACCATTCTGAATACACTCTTGTAACTCTTTTTATTATCTGACTTAAGATTAACCTTTTCATTTTCAAGAGTTTCCAATAACTGATTGGCAGCCTTTTCATCCATGAGCTTATTCTTAAGGCTTTCTACTATCGCTTCACTCATTTTCTGTAAAGTGGCAAGCTTAACTCCCTTTCTTTCATCCATATTCTTCTCAAATGTAAGTCTGCCCTTTGCCTTACTTACATTATTCATAACCGTTGCCCTGCCCTCGGCAAGCTTTTCTTTCATCTTATTATAATCATCTTCTGCAAATGCAGTTGCAACTTCAATTCTTTTCGCAATTGTCTTAATCTGCTGATTGCTGTTAGCAATTCTTTCAATGGTTGCTTTAAGATCCATAGCTTCATTGAATGACTGGGTGAAATCCACTGTCATAACAATAGCCACAACAAATGCAATAATATCTGCTATAGTTACCGGAAGCATACACACAACGCTCTCTATTGGTCTATGGACTATTCTTACAAGTAACACAGAAAATACGCCCCATCCTATTGAAGAAAAAAGACATATATGACCCATAATATTAAATGGTTTGTTACTGTAATCCCAGTATCTTACTCCAAACATACGCTCCATGCAGTATCCTGTGATAAATTCAAGTATTGTCGAAGATACCATACCTAAAAGGAATATCAGAGGTATCGAATTCCTAACGCCTATTGTACTGACAAGTATTACAATAGCTCCTGAACCATATATAGGTAATGCAGGTCCATGTAGAAAGCCTCTGTTAACCCATTTGCCTGACTTAGCTGATACATAACAGCTCTCCCATACCCAGCCTATAAAACAATATATAAAAAAGAATAAAAACCACTGTGATACAGTATACGTCTGCATTATATTCCTCTTCTTTCCAAGTATCTTAATGGTATATTATATTCATATATTATATACAACAGATATTCTATATTCATGAACTTTAAAATGGTACAACAACATAATGAAATATTTAATATCTGCTTACTATTAATGATACTTCTTTATTATTTATCTCTCATTTATATAGAAATATTCTAACACTTTCTTTGTTGTACTGTCAAAAAATACCTGATTTATTTTATTAATTTTACTTAATTTTTATATTTCCCAATTATTGTTTAAAGTCAATTTCTGGCACTTCATATAACTCTGAATATTAATATTTCATTTAGTATTTGTAACAATCTTTTTAAATAATATTTTTGTTAATTGAGACATATATTATCCTTGAATAAGG
>ERZ808240.4357-NODE-4357-length-12628-cov-3.421379_pt1 | contig 12628 bp, 12 predicted proteins | sample MGYA00521084_ERZ808240 | MGnify/ENA primary metagenome ERZ808240 (study PRJEB31516, sample SAMN03275571) | gut metagenome | biome: mammalia-associated habitat; material: feces | host: Papio cynocephalus | place: Kenya | collected 2012-08-06 ... | reverse complement strand
GGCGCTAATGCCGCACAATTTGAATACCGCCTCATCCGTCGGCCTTTGGCCGACAACTTCCCCTCAAGGGGAAGGCAGGGTGCGCCGCAAAATTTTTGCGCAACACTTATGGAATGCAAAATCTTGCGGTTTCGTCTGCATCTTCGATACCGGGCAAGCGCAATAAACGTATCCGTAGAAGTCTCAATGCGCCTCTAAAAAGCCTCTAAAATGTAGATTTCAAAGGTACCCTTGGCTGTAAGCGTTCCGTTATCGTCAAAAACGCAGGTCTCGACGACGTTTACGGTGCGGCCGGGCTTTATGATCTTCCCCTCGCAGCGCAGCCTTTTGCCCTTGCCCGGGCGCATGAAATAAAGGTTTCCGCTTAGTGTAACGAATGTCCTGGCGCGCTGACCGATCACAACTCCGGCCGCAACGTCGCACAGGGAATAGACAAAGCCGCCGTGCGCCATGCCCAGGGGATTGAGCGATTCCGGGCGCAGCTCGGCCTCCACGACGGAGAAGTCCGGGCCTATATCGGTCGTGTAGATATGATTATGCTTATTATACTCGCAGCGAGAGTTTACGAGCTTGAGATATTCCTGCTTTTCCATAGCTTTGCCTCCACAAGAAATACGGAAGCATTATATCTTAAAGCTCGGCCTTTGTCAAAACCAATTGGTCTCCGTCGAGCAGCGCCCGGACGGAGTCGCCGCGGCCGAGACTGCCCGAGAGTATGAGCTCGGCGGCTCTGTCCTCTATCATACTGCGTATCGCGCGGCGCAGAGGTCGCGCTCCGTACCTTTCGTCATAGCCGCGCTCGGCAAGATAATCGACCGCCGCGTCGGGCACTGTGAGCGTCATTCCCAGCGCCTTAAAGCGCTCGGCAACGGAAAGCAGCATGCGCTCGGCTATGCTGTGCATCTCGGATTTGCTCAGGCGGCGGAATACTATTGTCTCGTCGATGCGGTTTAAAAATTCGGGCTTAAAGGTCCGGCGCAGCTCCTCGTTTATCCGCGAGCGCATGACAGCGCTCCCGTCGCCGCCGTCGGGCGCAAAACCGAGTTTCGGCCGTCCGTCGCTTATGGCCTTCGCGCCGACATTCGAGGTCATGACGATGACGGTGTTGCGAAAGCTGACGACACGTCCCATGGAATCTGTGAGTCTGCCGTCGTCCATGATCTGAAGCAGGATACTCCACACGTCCTCGTGCGCCTTTTCGATCTCGTCGAACAGAACGACCGACCACGGCTTGCGCCGTACGCGCTCGGCGAGCTGACCGCCCTCGTCATAGCCGACATAGCCCGGAGGCGAGCCGATGAGCTTGCTGACGGCGTGCTTTTCCATATACTCGGACATGTCAAGGCGTATCATTGCATCGGACGCACCGAACACGGCCTCGGCGAGGGCGCGGCATAGCTCCGTTTTTCCCACGCCCGTCGGTCCGAGGAACAGAAAGCTCCCTATCGGGCGGCCGGGGTCGGAAAGCCCCACACGTCCGCGGCGGATAGCGCGCGCCACGGCGGTCACGGCCTCATTCTGGCCTATCACGCGGCGGTGCAGGACGCTTTCCATGTTTTTAAGGCGCTTTGTCTCATCGGCACTGAGGTTTGCCACGGGGATGCCCGTCCACACGGAGACAACCTCCGCAATGTCCTCGGCCGTGACGAGCCCGCCGCCGGAAACGCGTATGTGCGCCGCCGCCTCGTCGATGAGGTCGATGGCCTTATCCGGCAGAAAGCGGTCGTTTATATACCGCGCTGAGAGGTCGACCGCCGCCGTGAGCGCAGCGTCGGATATTTTTACTCTGTGGTGCTTTTCAAGGCTCGTGCGCACACCGCCGAGCATCAAAAGGCTGTTTTCCCTCGTCGGCTCCGTGATCTTCACCGGCTGAAACCTGCGCTCGAGCGCCGCGTCCTTTTCTATGTGGCGGCGGTATTCCTCGGGCGTCGTCGCGCCGATCATCTGCACCTCGCCGCGGCCGAGCGCGGGCTTTAGTATATTTGCCGCGTCTATCGCGCCCTCGGCGCTGCCCGCGCCGATCATGGTGTGCAGCTCATCGACGAAAAGTATGACGTCGCCGGCTTTTTTCACGTCCTTGAGCACCGCCTTGACACGCTCCTCGAAGTCGCCGCGGTACTTTGTTCCCGCCAGAAGCGCCGGAAGATCGAGCGCGACAAGGCGCTTTCCTGCCATGCTTTCGGGCGCGTCGGAGCTTGCTATATATGACGCTATGCCCTCGGCGACGGCAGTCTTGCCCACGCCCGGTTCGCCGATGAGAACGGGGTTATTCTTGCTGCGGCGCGAGAGTATCTGCACGCTGCGTCGTATCTCCGCCTCGCGGCCGATGACGGGGTCGAAGCCCCCGGCGGCGGCTATCTGCGTAAGGTCGCGGCTGTACAGATCCAGGATGCGCGTTTCGCTGTGCCTGACCGCGGCCTTCGGCTGCACGGGCTGCTGCTGAGAACGCGGCTTGAACGAGCCCGCGCCGAAAACGGCGAGAATGTCGGTATATATATCGTTAAGGCTCAGCCCCGCGGCGGTCAGCGCCCTTGCGCCGCCGCAGTCCGGCTGGCGGAGTATGCCCAGAAGCAGGTGCTCGGTGCCTATATAGCTGTGGCCGAGACGTGCGGCGTCAGAGGCCGCCTTTTCTATCGCCTGCCAGGCGCGCTTTGTAAGCCCCTGCGTCGGAGCGCCGGGCTCGCCCGTTCCGCTTTGACGGCTCACCGCATCCTTGAGCCTGTGCTCGTTTATACCCCGGTCACGCAATATTCGCGCGCCGAGTCCGGCCTTTTCGCGCAGGATACCCAAAAGCAGATGCTCGGTGCCGACATAGCTGTGGCCGAGGCCGAACGCGGCAAGTCTCGCCTGCTCGATCGCGCCCTCGGCCTTTTCTGTGAATTTTTCGTTGTTTTTCAAGGTCTCTCCCCCTCGTACACATATTAATACATCGCCAGTGCCGATACTGTCGTATACAGGATTATTACCAAATTGCAAAATTTATAGTTATAAACTTCAATTTACATTTGCATTTTTTAAAATATGTGTTACAATGCACTTGCAAGACATAGGTAAGACCTGAATTCCTATTGAGCGAACAAAACATATGGAGGTTACATCATGGCTTTTGTAATTACCGACGAGTGCCTGTCCTGCGGCTCATGTGCAGCACAGTGCCCCGCTGAAGCTATCTCTATGGGCGATCTTCACTATGAGATCGATCCCAGCAAGTGCATTGAGTGCGGTGCTTGCGCAGCACAGTGCCCCGCAGAGGCTATCAAAGCGGAGTAAGCCTGAAAAGCTTGAAAAAACGCGGTATGGAAAAACCATACCGCGTTTTTTTAGTGGCGAATTAAGGCTGTGCTTATACGTTTATTGCGCTTGCCCGGTATCGAAAGTACCGACAAAACTACGAAACTGCCGCCCCCAACACCGCACCTACGGAAACGGCAGATTTCCGGTTTTGCCGGCATTCTCGATACCGGGCAAGCGCAATATATGTATCGGTAGAAGCCTTAATTCGCCACTAAAAATGTGTGGGATTTCGGGCGGCGGCGTGTATAATGGAGTAAGAGAGAAAACTACGGGGAGGCGGAGCCGTGGACGAGCGCGAAATAATGGAGCTCATCGCGAAGAGCGACGAGCGCGGTATGACAGAGCTGCAAAAGCACTACGGTGCTCTTCTTCGATATGTCGCGGCGCCGATTTTGGGCAGCGACGCGGCTGTTTCCGACTGCGTTTCGGAGGTGTATATGCGTGTTTTGGAAAGGTTTGCACAGTTTGACCCCGAGCGCGGCAGCCTCGGCGCATGGCTCACTGCGATTGCGCGCAACACGGCGCTGAACATCGCCAGGCGCGGCAAAAAAGACGCCGATGAGGCCTTGCGCGAGGATATGTCCGACCCTGCGCCGACGCCGGAGGAGCAGCTGCTGTTTGCCGAGCGGAGAGGCGCGCTCGCACGAGCGCTGAAAACGCTCAGCTATTCCGACAGAGCACTGTTTTACCGAAAATATTACTACATGCAGCCGATGAGCCAGATCGCGGCCGAGCTGGGCATGACAGAGCGCGCTGCCGAGGGGCGGCTGTACCGCATACGCAAAAAGCTCAGAGATTTTTTGGGAGGTGAAGGCTATGGCAGGCAATGAATTTGACGGGCTCGACCGTCTGATAGAGGACAGCCTCGATTCTCTTCCGCCCGATGACGTGGTAGACCGCGTTTCCGCCGGGAAAACGGCCTTTGACCTCATCATTGCCGGCCTTGCGCTGAGCACGATAACGCTCGATATTCTCGCGCTCGGCTATATCCTGCCGATGATCGGCGTTGTGCTCCTGCTGCTGGGCTTTCGCCGTCTTCGCGGCGAGAACGGCTGGTTCAAGGCATGCTTTGTTATCTCGGCCGTGCGCTGTGTTTCCATCGCTGTGCAGTGCATTATCGCCGCCACCGTCTATCACAGCACATTCACGTCCTCCGGCGCGGCAGATATCACCGCTTCGGTGAGCGTGGCTCTCGTTTTCGTGCTTATCATCTGCCTGCGAGAGGGCATACTTTCAACGCAAAAGCACGCCCGGCTCGAGCCGCATGCCGGCGGCGCGACGGCGCTTATCATCTGGTATGCCGTCGTGTGTGCCCTGGCGCTTGTGAAGTTCGAGGGGCTCATCCTCGTTGCGGGCCTTGTGATAGGCTTCATATTCATCCTGCGCAGTCTGGCAAAGCTTGCGCGCGAGCTTGATGAGGCAAGCTACGCCGTGCACCCCTCTCCTGTGCGCTTGTCCGATAAGTCGCTGTGCATCACGATATTTTCACTCATCGTTGTCGGCGTTGCCTGCGGCTTTCTGTTCCTCCAGCGCTTTCCGATGCAGTGGCAGCCCGAGCAGGAGACACAGACGATCGAGCTGCGCCGCGAGCTTCTCGAGGCCGGCTATCCCGAACGGGCGCTGAGCGATCTCAGCGATGAGGATGTTGAGCTGTGCAGGGGCTTCACCGCAGTCTATACCAACGACGGAGATCAGTTTGACAACGGCAGCGGAGTAACGCTCATGACCGTCGCTGTGAAGCTCGATGAGTCCGGCACACGCTACCGCGTATTCACCCACTTTGAGTGGCACGGCGCGCACTCGTGCGGCACGGAGCTCCTGCGCGTTATACCTTATTATATGCGCTACGGCGCACGGCTCGACTGGTCGCCCGAGGGAGAGGTCACCGGCCGCGTGCTGTATGACGATGGCGACACGACGATGGTATCGCCTTACTATAAGCTCGACGGCTCGGGTACCGGCAGCATCAGCAGCAGCTTTTTCGGAACGAGCGCGCTCGGCATACTCGGAAGCTTTTCCATGCCGGCGGACTCCGAAAACCAGCGCGGTTACATCGCCTACGGAACGCGAAGCGGCGCAACGGAAACCGATGAGCTTTATATCGCCTCCGACGCGAACTACGTTCACCAATACAGCGTGCTGCAATTCCCCGTTCAAACCGCCGAGGAATTTGTCGGCTCCGGCAGCTTCAGCGAGAGCTTCGTAACCGTTTGGGATTCTTTTTCAGTAGCGGATTAAGGCTGTACCTATACGTATACTGCAGTTGCCCGGTGTCGAGACAATGGCAGAAGCCATAAGCTTTCGCGTAACGTAAGCGCAGCGCAAATTTTGCAGGCGCCCGGTTCGAATTTGATCTGCCGACACATAAAAAACCTTGTCTTTCAAGGCTTTTTGCGAAGCGCCATTTTGAAGGATTCAAAATGGCCGGCGGCATTAGCGCGGTCAAAAAAGTTCGCTTTGAACCTTTTTGACAAGCTGAGCGCCCGACGAAAGTCGGGCGCTTTTTCATTCACAGCATCTGCGTTTTTGCAAGCTGCTTATTTTTATATTCGGGCTTTCCGGTGACCTCGCTTATGATCTCGATCTCCGGCGGGGCGCTGCGCTCGGGCTTGTCCGAATACAGAAACATCACGGCGCGTTCGGACGAGAACGGGTACACGTCGATCTCAAGGCGGCAGCTGTCGTAAACAAAGCGGTACTTCGTCTTGCTCACGCTTTGCAGCGCGGGGTCGGCCTCGAGCATATATCGGCCGTACTCCTTCTCTGTGATCGGGCGCTCGGTGTCCCACTTCGTGCCGTCGGGGCGAAAGTGCTTCTCGGTGTAAAAATACAGCTCCTCTTCCCCGTTTCGCTGCCGCCGGACGCGGCGTTCGATGGCGGGGTTTGTCATGGCAAGATAGGTCTGCACCATCTCTATGCCGTATGCGCGATAGCGCGAGCGCAGAAGCCCGATATCAGGCATGGCGACGAGGTATTTGCGCTTTTTGACCATGGGCTCGGGCTCGCCGACAGAGCGGTATATCTCGCGCAGGGCGCGGTTTATCTTGTCCTCAAAGTCGACGGAATTATCTATAATGCGCAGGTTCTGATACGCGCTCCACGCGCACAGGGTGCGGTCGTCGATCTCGCGCGCGTACTCGATGGATTCGCTGCGCGCGGCGTTGCCGAGGTTATAGGCAAACTCCGCGCCCTTGGCACAGGTGACAAGATAAATTACCGCGTCGTAGCCCGCGAGCACCTCGCTCTCCGTTTTTCCTCCGACGCGCATGAGCGTTTCGGCAAAATCCTCGTCGGAGATATACGCCTTATCGTCCAGAAGCGCACGGTCGTACACGATGAGCACCTTCTCCTCCGGCACGACCTCTGCGGCGCTGAGCGCGAGCTTTTCCTTGTGTATCTGATCGGCGATGACGAAGTCCTGGAACTTGAGCATGGACATGCACACGCCGAACGGGTTTATGCCGAAGCCCGAAATGAGCTCGGTCGCCGTTTCGGGTATGGTTATGACGCGCCAGCCGTCGTCCTGCTTGAACTCCTTGAGAATGCGGCTTATGAGCGTCGTTTTGCCGGAGGCAGGGCCGCCGGTCAGCACAACTCGGTATATCTTCTTGCTCATCTTCATTTCTCCTCGCCGAAAAGGAAGCCGGAAAGCCCGGCGACCGTTTTGAAGTATTTATCGCAGTTTGCCCGCATGAAGCTCTCGATCTCCGGGATGTCGTTCGACCATCCGGCGGCGGCGAAATCCACGCCGCAGCTTTTGGCCATGTCATATCCGGGCTTGAGATCGTCGAGCATCAGAAGCTCCTCCCGCGCAAAGCCGCCGCGTCGCATGATCTCCTCAAGCGGATAGGGATTGGGCTTGCGCTCGTGCGCGGGGCTTTCCCAGCCGAACACCATATCGGGCTCGGGCAGGCCGTTTTCGCGGTAGTCGCGCAGGATATTCTCCGTGTAAGAGTGCGAGACGACACACAGCGTGCCGCCGGATCGCTTATGCCTCCAGAGCAGCTCTCGCATGCCGTCGTAGGCGTGCGGAACGTGGCGCTTGACGTAGTCGTTCCAGTAGCGCTGCTCGCGCTCCATCTCAGCCTCGCTCATGCCGATAATATCCCGAAACAGAGCGACAATGCCGGGATCGAAGTTATCCTTTATGTACTCGTCGAGCGTATAGTGCACCTCCGGGTGGTATATGCCGGTGTACTCGACGAAGCAGGGGTAGTGGACCGTGGCGGTGCTGTCAACGACCGTATCGTCGTGGTCGACCACCAGACAGGGGTATCTCATGGCTTTCCTCCGTGGGGTGAATATCATCCTTATTATACCGTCTTTTCCCCGCCCCCGCAAGGATTTTTAGTGGCGCTTTAACACCGTACCTATACATTTTCGACACCGGGCAACCGCAATCAACGTATTCGTAGCAGCGTCCGTGCGCCACTAAAAAAAGAGTGCGAACTTTCGTTCGCACTCTCTTTTGGGCTTATCACGCGTGTTTTTTGCGGTAGCGCTCAAACAGATAGCCGATGAACATAACGGCCGTGAAGAAGATCAAAAAGCCTACGCACTGCTTCCAGCCGTAGCCCGTCCAGATCGCATAGCAGAAGAACAGGCAGCAGGCAACGCCCAGGATCGGCAGCACGAAGCGCTTTACAGGGCCGAGCTCCTTTGCCTTCACCATGAGGCCGATCATCATCGGGATGTACATGAGATACAGGCAGATGATGCCGATCTCATCGGGCTCCCAGGCAAACCACTCCGACGAGTGGACAGCGCCGAACAGTCCGGGGCCGCCCATCCACATCATGACCGTCCACGCATACCAGAAGCCGGCGAGCATCATGCCGACGATGGAGGACTTGATAGCAAAGTTATTCTGATCGTCGATGTTGCCGAAGAAGCTCGGCTGCGGGCCCATGCCGCGTGCGGAGACAGAGTACATGCTGCGGCAGGAGGCCATGATAAGTCCGTTCATAGTGCCGAGGCAGGAGATGGTGATGAAAACATAAACTACCGTGCCGATGACGTTACCGAACAGCTTCGAGAAGGCGATACGCGGCAGGCTCTCGCCGAACGGCCATGTGGAGATGATCGTGTTCACATCGCCGACGATGCTCATCGCCCATATGTACAGCGCATAGAGTATTATCGTCACCAGCGCGCCGATAATAAGTGCGCGCGGCAGATTTTTCTTGGAATCCTTAAGCTCGGAGTTGATGCTCGTTGCGAGTATCCAGCCCTCATAGGCGAAGGCAAAGCCGACGATAGCCTTGAAAAAGCCCGTGCCGTCAACGGCGACATAGTCGGCGGAATTGACATAGTCGAGCACCTCGAGGGTCGTTCCGTTAACAAGACCGGCGATAGTTCCGACGACGCCCATGAGAACGAGCGGAATTAGCTTTATGACCGTCATGCCGACCTGGAGCTTACCGGCGATCTTCGGGCTGAGGGCATTGATGCCGTAGCCGATCATAAGGAAGCCCGCGCCCACGCCGATTGCTACGGCGTTGACCTGGCCGTTTGCAAAGTCGATGGCGGATATGCCGAACAGCTGCAAAAACATCATAGCCGAGAAAAATGCCAGCATTGAGGCCAGCGCCGGCGTGTATATCGTCGTCATGAACCAGCCGACATAGTAAGCGTACTTGGGGCCGAGCGCAAGCTCGGCGTAGTCAACGACGCCGTTGACCTTCTCGTACTTGCTGCCGAGGGTCGCGAAAACCAGCGAGCAGATGATGCATATCAGGCCGACTATTCCGACGACCGCTATGCCCTGCATGAGGTTGCCGCCTGTCAGCGACAGCACCTTACCGCCCTTGATGAAGACACCGGAACCGATGACGATGCCGATGACCATGGAAATCGCGGTTGGCAGCCCATACCTTTTTTCCATTTTGTTTTCCATTACTTTCTCTCCTGTAATTACTTTTTAAGTCCGTCAGCTTAGCCGGCGCATAGTGATCGCCACTCGCGCACGCCGACTTACCTTCGATTGACAACCGTATGTGCTCTTGTTGATCAAAGGTACTTTTTGCATTTAAAGCAGCACACAAATAATACGCCATTTCAGTAAAATTGTCAATATAAACGTGAATAAATTGTAAATAAACCGAGCTCGCGAGTTTTTCTTGTACGCAGACGTACAAGTTCAGGCGGAAAACAGCCTATGGGTGAGAGGGCTGCCGTTCGACTAAGCTGACGAGAGTCGAAGTGGCAGCATACAATAAGCCGAGGAAAGGAATGATCGAATTGAAAATATATCTCTCCCCATCGGATCAGCTGAGCAACCCTTACTCTTACGGTGGGACGAACGAGGCGACCCAGTGCCGAAGGATCGCCGCCGCGTGCAAGGCGGCGCTCGAGCGCTGCGGCTTTGAAGTAAAAACCAGCTTCGCCGACGGCGAAAACGCGATGTACGACCGCGTGCGCGAGTCCAATGCCTGGGGCGCGGATCTGCACCTGTGCATCCACACAAACGCCGGCGGCGGGCGCGGCTGCGTCGTGTTCGTCGCCTCAAAAAGCTCCGAGCGCATGAAGTACGCACAGCCGGTTTTCGACGAAGTTGACGCGATAACGCCCTATCGCTCGGTCTACGGCATACGCGAAAAGCAGTTTTACGAGATGCGCAATACAAATTGCGTCTGCGTCTACTGCGAGTGCGAGTTCCACGACTCGCCGCTCCTTGCGCAGTGGATAGTTGAGCACACGGACGGGATCGGCGAGGCACTGTGCCGCGGCATATGCCGTGCCGCCGGCAAAAAATATATTGAGAAAGGAAGCGAAGAGGATATGGAAAGATGGAATAAGCTTGAGGATATTCCGTCCGGCTACCGCGAAATGGCTCAGCGCTATGTCGATGCGGGCGCACTGCGCGGCAAGGACGGCGGAGCGCTCGATCTGACGGAGGATATGATCCGAACCATGGAGATCATGCGCAGATACTTTGAAGGGGAGGAATAGGAGAATGAACGCCCCGGATAAAGCCGCCGAGATAAAGGCCGCGGCGGCCGCGCTTATCGCCTTCGGAACGGCGCTGTTCGGCTGGGTCGGCTGGATGGTCGTGCTGTGGCTCACAGCGCTGCTGATGGACTATCTGACGGGCACCTTCGCGGCGCTGTACAACAAAAGCTGGAGCAGCGCCGCAGCCCGTCAGGGACTGTGGCACAAGCTGGGCAGTATAGTCGGAGTGCTGGTCGCCGCAATGTGCGACCTCGTGCTCAGGCTCGTCGGCGATAACTTCGGCTTTGAGCTGCCAGTGCTCGGCCAAAGCTGCCTTATAACCCCCGTAGTCACCGCGTGGTATTTCTTCACCGAGCTCGGCAGCATCGTCGAAAACGCCGCCGCAATGGGCGCGCCCGTTCCGGGCTTTCTGAAAAAGCTTATCGCGCGCGGCAAAAAGACCATTGACGGCAAAACCGGCAACGGCGATAATTGATAAAAACATCAGGTGCAGACTCCGCACCTGATGTTTAATTATATTAAGGTGATCATATGCAAACATACGGCTACGCTCGCGTGTCGAGCACCGATCAGAACGAACACAGGCAGCTGCTGGCTCTGCGAGCCCGGAACATTCCGGAGGAGAACATTTTTGTGGATAAGCAGTCGGGCCGGGACTTCATCCGTCCGCAGTACGCCGAGCTCATTGTGCGCCTGCGCGAGGGCGACCTGCTGTACGTTCTGAGCATCGACCGTCTCGGGCGGAACTACGAGGAGATACAGGAGCAGTGGCGCTTTCTGACCAAGGAGATCGGAGTCGATATCGTCGTTATAGACATGCCTCTTCTCGACACGCGTCAGGGCAAGGATCTCATGGGCACGTTCATCGCCGACCTCGTGCTGCAAATACTCTCCTTCGTCGCGCAGTCCGAGCGCGAGAGCATCAGACGCAGGCAGGCCGAGGGCATCGCGGCTGCAAAGGCGCGCGGCGTGCGCTTCGGCAGGCCGGCGGCTCCTGTGCCGAAAAACTTCGATCAGCTCATCGGCGCGTGGGAGCGCAAAAGCATCACCCTCCCCGAGCTGCTGGAGCAGTGCGACGCCCTCAGCGAATCAACCTTCTTCCGCCGTCTGCGAGATATCCGCGAGGAGGAGAACAAAAAAACAGCTGTCAAAAGATATACCTTTTGACAGTCTGAAAGGCGAGCGCGGATTTTTGTCCGTGCTCTCCTTTTTCAGTACGTGTGCGTCTATGCCACGATTAAATTTCCTCATCCGTTGCCGCGGCAGTTTCACGGTTTCGTCGGCATCTTCGATACCGGGATACCGCAATAAACGTATCCGTAAGTGCGTCAATTCGCCACTAAAAAGACGCCTGTGAAAAAGATTGAAAACACAGCTCACTTGGGCTATAATTATTCTAATCTTTCCGCTCGGCGAATTGACAGACGCCGCGCAGCGTACAGCTTTCGCACGCCGGCTTGCGCGCCGTGCATACGGCGCGTCCGTGCAGCACGATGCGATGGCAGAAATCAGAGCTTTTTTCCGGCGGAAGCTGCCTGCGCAGCTCCTGCTCGATCTTGACGGGGTCTTTGATGTCATCTACAAGCCCCAGGCGGTTTGATATGCGGATGCAGTGCGTGTCCACGACCGTCGAGCCGGGCACGTTGAAGATATCGCCGAGAATGAGATTTGCGGTCTTGCGCCCGACGCCTGGCAGCTTGAGCAGATCGTCCATATTCCCCGGCACCCTGCCGCCGAAATCGCGCATTATCATCTGCGCAGCGCCCACTATGTCGCGCGCCTTTGCCCTGTAAAAGCCGCAGGAGCGGACATATTCCTCGACCTCGGCGACGTCTGCCCCGGCAAAGCTCTCGAGCGTCGGAAAGCGCTCAAACAGCGCGGGCGTTATCTCGTTTACGCGTGCGTCCGTGCACTGTGCGGCAAGCCGCACCGAGAACAACAGCTCATAATCCTTTTTATAATCAAGCGTACAGTCGGCCAGGGGGTAAGCCTCCTCCAGAAGCCGGACTATCTCCAGAACCTGCTGCTTTGTGCGCATAAATATCACCTCTTTACGGTATTTTAGCACAGCCTCGGCCGCTGTGCCACCGCAAATGCGGGTGACCTCGACATTCTTCGGAGGAAAACCAATGTACAAACCTCTTGCAGACGAAATAAGACCGCACAGCCTCGATGACGTTGTCGGTCAAACGCATATCCTCGGACAGCGCGGCCTGCTGCGGCGCATAGTCGAAAGCGGCAGCATACCCAACATGATATTTTACGGCCCGTCGGGCACGGGAAAGACCACCGTCGCGCGCATAATCGCGGAAAAGACCAACCGCACCCTGCGCAAATTAAACGCAACGACAGCGGGCCTTGCCGATATAAAGGAGATCATCTG
>ERZ808240.4356-NODE-4356-length-12629-cov-6.467154_pt1 | contig 12629 bp, 12 predicted proteins | sample MGYA00521084_ERZ808240 | MGnify/ENA primary metagenome ERZ808240 (study PRJEB31516, sample SAMN03275571) | gut metagenome | biome: mammalia-associated habitat; material: feces | host: Papio cynocephalus | place: Kenya | collected 2012-08-06 ... | reverse complement strand
AGCACGACCTTGCCAAGGTCGGGGTCGCGGGTCCGAGTCCCGTTTTCCGCTCCACATTAAACTGTAGAAATACAATAAACGAATATTTAAATTATTTGTTGTGGGAAGTTTTATTAAAGACAATTGTTTGTTCTCATATGCAATTTAAATAGGGATTAAACTTGGAGAGGTGGCGGAATTGGTAGACGCGCTACTTTGAGGGGGTAGTGAAAATTGCTTCGTGGGAGTTCGAGTCTCCTCCTCTTCACTTTCTAATAGCAGCTTGCGGAAATAGCTCAGTTGGTAGAGCACGACCTTGCCAAGGTCGGGGTCGCGGGTCCGAGTCCCGTTTTCCGCTCCACTTACAGTAAGAAAATACAACATGAACTTATATATCAGATATTTTGATAAAGAGACATTGGTAACCAATGTTGATGATGCCATTGATTTTTTAGCTTCTATTGACGAGATTGGAATGAATCGCGAATTGGAAAATGACATCAGAGAATATGTTGCCAGTGATGTTTATTATCCCAAAAGATACAAAATCAGACCTCGTGTTTATTTCATTATCATAAAGACTGAGGCTGCCACTATGCTTGACTTCAAGCAGAAAAAAGCTTTGCGCTCCAATGTTCAAGGCAACGAGGAATCCCGAGACATGGTTACTCCTATCATTGCGCGCCTCAATGAAGAAAGGCCCGGATGGTACGAAGGCACACTCGACTTTAAGCGCGTAGTGTTGGTGCCCGTAACCGGTAAGCACGAATATAGAGATACACATTTTGTGGTAGACTGCAAAGCAATGTCAGGACTTGACTGCTACAACCGCATGGTGGAACACCTGCGCAGCAGAGTCGACAACAGAAGCCAATTCCCGTCGGCCAAAGGCAAGAACTTCAAGTTCAGATACCTCGGCATGTGGAAGTAGCTATACGGGAAAGACAGCCACATCCCTACCGCACCTTCTGCAACTTGTTCATGAAGGTTACATACAGTTATTAATTCTAATGACAACGATACGATTATGAATAAAGTAATGCTTATTGGCAATGTAGGTAAAGATCCTGTGGTAAGATATTACGACCGCGACCAAGCCGTAGCCAGCTTTCCTCTGGCCACAACAGAGCGTGGATATACACTGCAAAACGGTACTCAAGTGCCTGACAGAACAGACTGGCACAATATAGTTTTGTCAAGAGGATTGGCTAAAATAGTGGAAAAGTATGTTCACAAAGGCGACAAGCTATACATAGAGGGACGCTTGCACTACCGCACTTACAGCGACCAAAAAGGCATAAGGCACAATGTAACGGAAGTGTATGCAGACAATATGGAACTGCTCACACCCAAGCCAACAGCCAACAACAATACTACCGAGGTGGCAGACAAGACATCCTCTGTCGGTGCCCCTACTTTCTAAATTCCATAAAGCAGCACTTATATGGATGTACATCAGCACAATACAGCTGTAAAGAAGGCCACTTCAGCATCAGCACTTGCTGTAACAAGTCAGGTTTTACACATGTATTTATAAAAAACAACAACAGTGATTAGCTTTCTATTCTTATCTTTTTTAAATGGGGTTGAGTTCTATGCCCCATCCATAGGTGTAATAATAGCCTCATGTCTCACTGTGATATTATTGCTACTGTCAGGTTTTGCCAGTGGCTCAGAGATAGCTTTCTTCAGTCTTTCGCCATCAGACCTCAATGCTATGGATACAGAGCGCAATGATGCCGACAAGAAAATACAATTGCTAAGAGACGACACAGAACGCACATTGGCCACTATCCTCATCACAAACAACTTTGTGAATGTTACGATTATTATGCTTACCAACTATATTTTCGGCAAGCTGATTAACTTTGGCAATTCTTATGTGCTCCAGTTTATCTTCACATCAGTATTGCTTACATTCCTTCTGCTGCTCTTTGGCGAGATTATGCCTAAAATTTTTGCCCGTCAAAATCCATTGAAGTTTTGCCGTAGTGCAGTAAAAGGTATCTTCTTCTTTCGCAAGATATTCTGGCTGCTGGAAAGCATTCTGATGAAGAGTGGCGTCGTAGCAGAAAAATTGCTATCCAAAGAAAATCATGTATTAAGCGTAGACGAGTTGGGACAGGCACTTGAACTGACCGACAAAAACGATATAAAAGAAGAGCAAAGCATGCTGCAAGGCATCATCCGCTTTGGTGATGAAACAGCCAAGGAAGTAATGACTTGCCGTAAAGACATTGTAGACCTCGATATAAATACTACTTTTCCTGAGGTGCTGAAATGCGTGATTGACAATAATTACAGTAGAATACCTGTGTACAAAGACAACACAGACAATATCAGGGGTATTCTATACATCAAAGACCTGCTGCCCCATCTGAAAAAGCCCAGTACCTTTAGATGGCAGAGCTTGATACGTCCGCCTTATTTCGTGCCGGAAACCAAGAAGATAGACGACTTGCTAAGGGAGTTCCAAAACAACAAGGTGCATATAGCCATTGTGGTAGACGAGTTTGGAGGCACCAGCGGCATCGTTACCTTGGAAGACATTTTGGAAGAAATTGTCGGCGAGATTAACGATGAATACGATGAAGAAGAAAAAAGTTTTATACGCATCAACAAGAATACCTACTTGTTTGAAGGCAAGACACTGCTCACCGATTTCTGCAAAACGCTGAATATTGATGAAGATTTCTTCTCGGATATAGAAGGCGAAGCCGACACTTTGGCAGGATTGATGCTGGAAATAAAAGGTGACTTTCCTAAGATAAACGAGAAACTTGCTTATAAGAATTATACCTTTGAAGTACAAAGCATTGAAGAGCGACGCATTTCAAAGGTAAAGGTTGTTATTGGTGAAGCACTTGAAAAACCATCCAAGAAAGAGGAAGAATAATTACTGTTATGCCCCTTTTATCGATTGAATATATCACCTCTGATGTACGCTTGGCCACATGGAAAGCAACAGAATCGACAGCAGACTTGTATGCCCGATACCCTATGCTGGCATCGTTGCGCTCTGCTTTCAGCCAGCTATACAAGTCTGAAAGCAGACATAAAGAGGCACTCACAGAACACATTCTTCTGTTTTTGCTCTACAATAGGCCAACAGTCTCTGACACAAAAGCTGAACTTGCTCTCCACACTGCAACCATTGAAAATCAGCAAGAAGCAATACTGTTAAACCATCATGATGATGGAAGCCCTTATCTCTCCAATGGTCATTATATAAGTATCAGCCATACAAAAGAGTTGGTAACTGTTATTGTATCCACTCATCATGCCGTTGCCATAGATGTAGAATACCAGTCAGACCGCGTGGCACGAATAGCTCCAAAGCTGTTGCGCCCAGATGAAACAGCCTCATCTATCCTGCATTTGCTGCTGCACTGGTGTGCCAAAGAAACACTTTACAAACTATTGTCTGCCCAACATTTAGGATTGAACCAAATGCGCATACAAGCCATTACCGGCAATAACACTGAAGGGCAAATAGAGATTGAGAATCTTGTACAGCAGCAAGTGTTTACTCTCTGCTATAAGATAAAGCTTCCCTACATTATGGCCTATGCCATTGTTTCTCCACATGCCATAAAGTAAAGAAGCTCTGCCTCACATTATCTTGCACCTCTCTTGCAATGCTTTCTCATGTCTCTCCGCATCTTGATGGCCTCAGGACTGTTATTACCATGAGGTCCTTTAGGTTCATCAAAGCGAGGTGGTCTGGATTCATCAAAGCGAGGACCTTTGTCATGTCCACGCTTAGGAGCATCAGGATATTTCACATAGATGTTATGAACATAAGTGCCTCTCTCCCATCCTATTGGCTGATAAAAGTAAGAAGCATTTCTATACCTTTTCCACTGACGGCTATTTAGCATTTTCCTGATTTGCTTGTTGCGGTATTTCCATGCCTTGTCATGAATATCACGATAACCGTTAATACCATTCAGATAATCGATATTCAGCTGCAATATACTGTTGCGCTGAACGGTTGTCAATCCTAACTCTGCCACCATCTTGTCTGTTATATACCGAGCTTCTACTCTAATATTCTGTAATTTCTGTGCACAAGCTGACGAGAAAGTCAACACTATTGCTACGATGGCTAAAATTGTACGTTTCATGTCGTTTACTTTTTAAGGGGTTAAACATAAGGTTTCTGATTGACGATATTGTACAAGCACCTTGGCTCAACAACGGCCGTCTGTCTCAACAAAAGATGCTCCATACACAGACAATAGCTACCGCTATCACAGTTAAGCAACTTTTCTGTATGCAAAGATAAAACATACATGTCTTTAGTTCAAAGGAAAAACCATAAATGAAGATATGACAATCCCTATTCTTGAAGGATTATCCCTATTGATTATCTTCGCTTGTTGCAAATTTGTCAAGTACATTACACCTTTATTTTAAATTATTTTTATGCATGAAAATATCTCTTTACGGCTGATCGTGAGATGTTCATATAGAAGAAACGCGAATTGAAATGCCATACAATCAGTACAAAAGCAAACATAGTACGTCTTTTAAAAGTAAAACATAATCAAAAAGAATGAAAAGACAATGGTATTTATTCGCTGCACTACTTCTGTTTATCGCATGCATTACACTGCCTGAAGCCATCATGGCACAGCCACGGTATAAAATAGGTGTATGCGATTGGATGGTACTAAAGCGACAGAAATTGGGTGAGTTCAAATTGGCCCACCAGTTAGGATGTGACGGCATAGAAATGGATATGGGCGGACTGGGGCGCCGCGACTCATTTGACAACAAGATGCGCAACCCTCAGATGGTGCGTATCTTCAAGCATACAGCCGACAGCTTCGGCATAAAGGTGGGAGCAGTAGCCATGTCGGGATTTTATGGCCAGAGCTTTGCCAAGAAGCAAAGCTGGCACTGGCTGATAGAAGACTGTCTGAACACAATGGATGCAATGGATGCCAAAGTGGCTTTTTTGCCTTTAGGGGGATGTGGAAACAACTGGACAGACTCGTTGCCGCTAAGAAAAGAAGTGGTGGAAAGGCTACGACAAGCCGGCAACATGGCTAAAACACGTGGTAAAGTGATAGGCATTGACACGCCATTAGACGCAAAAGGCAACCTGAAGCTGCTGAAAGAAATAGGGTCTGACGGAATAGCTATATTCTATAAATTCCAAACAGCCGTAGAGCATGGACGCAATATACCGAAAGAACTGAAGAAATTGGGCAAGCAGCACATCTGTGCCATACATGCAAGCAATACCGATGGCGTGTGGCTGAGAGACGACAAAGCCATAGACATGGCTGCAATAAAGAAAGCACTCGACAAGATTGGATGGGAAGGATGGCTCTTTGTAGAGCGCAGCAGAGATGTAAAGCAGGTGCGCAATGTAATAGTCAATTATGGTGAAAATGTTAAATACTTAAAAGAAATATTGCAATGAAAAAGATTTTAGCTATTTTTGTATCAATTATTGCCTTTAATTCTGTTAATGCACAGAATATAGAATTAAACTCGCAAGGTAGACCAGCTGACTATATACAGACAATACTCAACCGCTCAGCCAAAGTAACAGATGCCTTGAAGCTAACGGGTACCGACAAAGGGATACAAGTAAGAAACATCGTTGCCAACAGATATTTCAAGTTAAACGATATCTATGCTGAACGAGACAGTTTGAAAGCGCTGTCAAAAACTATGACAGGAACAGCCAAAAAGCAAGTTGCCGAATTTGCAGAGGCTCAAAAAGACATGAAGCTCTACCGCTCGCACTTTGGCTTTGACGCAGACCTGTCGCTCTTTCTTACAGCCAATGAGATAGAAACCGTAAAAGACGTGATGACCTACAATGTGGTAAAGGTTACTTACGATGCACAGTGCGATATGATACCTACCTTGAAAGAGGAAGAAAAAGCACAAATATTAGCATGGCTGAAAGAGGCACGCGAGTTTGCCATTGATGCAGAAAACTCTAATAAAAAGCATGCTGCATTTGGCAAATACAAGGGTCGCATCAACAATTATCTGTCTAAACGTGGCTATAACTTGACCAAAGAACGTGAAGAATGGGCTAAAAGAGTAAAAGCACGTGGCGGTACCTTATAATAAAGAGTAAATGAGAGGCTATTACTTTGCCAAGCAATAGCTACCACATAGGCAATAAGTCAGGGGCTCTCTATTGTGAGCTTCTGGCTTAGTGTGTTTAGGAAATATGCCAAATTGGTCGTGTTGAGACAACACGAAGTATCAAAAACAAATCAAAAAAGAAGAAAACAATTTATATTTTATGAAGAAAACATTATTGATAAACCTTTTGCTGGCCACAGCGGCAACACCCGTTTTAGCGCAGCAAAACGGCATCACCGACACTGGCAACAGCAAGTTTGCCGTTGTTTCATCGACACCCGTAAGCGCGGTAAAATGGACTGGCGGCTTCTGGGGGGAACGCTTCGGTGTTTATAGCGGAACATCCGTGCAGAGCATGTGGGAAACATGGAAGTCTGACAAGGGCAACGGCTGGAACAACTTTTTGATTGCTGCCGGCAAGAAAAAGGGAAAGCGACACGGGCCTCCCTTCCACGATGGCGACATGTACAAATGGCTGGAAGCATTGACCGCGGTATATGCTATCAATCATGACCCGGAGGTGGGCAATATAATGGACCAGTTTATAGAACTGATTCAAAAATCGCAGCGCGCAGACGGCTACCTGCACACTCCTGTTATCATTGCAGAAATGAACAAGCAAGCCACGGCTAAAGAAGAAGCCAAAGAAAATGAAACCATTGGCACCAAGGTAGGCACAGGAAAAGACGGAGCGTTTGGCAATCGGCTGAACTTTGAAACTTACAACTTGGGACATCTCATTACAGCTGGTATCATGCACAAGCGTGCCACCGGCAAGAATACACTGTATAACTGTGCGGTAAAGGCAGCAGACTTTCTTTATGACTTCTACAAGCGCGCTTCTGATGAATTGGCACGCAATGCGGTGTGTCCATCTCACTATATGGCTATAGCCGAGATGTATAGGGAAACTCACAATCCTAAATATTTGGAGTTGGCACAAAAGCTGATAGACATCAGAGGTATGGTGAAAAATGGTACAGATGATAATCAAGACCGTGGGACATTCCGTCAGCAACACAAAGCTGTGGGACACTCTGTACGCGCCAACTATCTCTATGCCGGCGTGGCTGACCTGTATTTGGAGAATGGCGACCAGCAGCTAAAAGAAAACCTTGATGATATATGGAAAGATATTGTTACCACTAAAATGTATATTACAGGAGCTTGCGGCGCACTCTATGACGGCACTTCGCCTGATGGCACCGACTACAAACCTGACAATGTACAAAAGGTACATCAAAGTTATGGACGCCCCTACCAGTTGCCCCACTCTACTGCCCACAACGAAACCTGTGCCAATATTGGCAACATGCTTTTCAACTGGCGAATGTTTGCTGCTACTGGGGAGGCAAAATACACGGATATTGTAGAAAACTGCTTCTACAACAGTATTCTTCCCGGTATAAGTTTGGACGGTAAGCGATACTTCTATACCAACCCTATGCGCCTGTCTAAAGATCTGCCTTACAAATTGCGCTGGCCCAAAGAGCGAACAGAATACATCAGCTGTTTCTGCTGCCCGCCTAATACTTTGCGCACACTTTGTGAAGCGCAAGATTATGCTTACTCGATAGAAAAAGGTGGCATCTATGTTAACCTCTATGGCGACAACACGCTCAATACTACCATCACTGGTATTGGAGAGATTGCTTTAACGCAGCAAACAGAATATCCATGGGACGGAAAAGTAAGCATTACGGTAAACAGGCTTAAAGGTAAAAAGCAGTTTGAAATCAAATTACGCATACCTGATTGGTGCACAGACAGTGCCACTATTCTGGTGAATGGACAGTCCGCAGGAACTGCTACCCAAGCAGGAACTTATGCTTCTATCAACCGCACGTGGAAAAAAGGAGACGTCATCACACTTGACATGCCTATGCGCACACGATTGATAGAAGCCAATCCGTTGGTGGAAGAAAGCCGTGGACAAGTAGCTGTACAGCGCGGACCTGTAATATACTGCCTTGAAAGCAATGACCTTAACGGCCTTTCTATTGACAATATAGCTATCCCTGCCAATGCCAAGTTTACACCGGTAGACATGACAATAGCCGGCAGCAAGATGAAAGCATTGGAAGTTGAAGCTGTAAACAGAACAGAAGATACATGGAAAGACGTGCTTTATCGTGAAGTGAGCACTAAAAAGAATACAGTAAAAATTCGTCTCATACCCTACTATGCCTGGGGAAACAGAGGAAAAAGTGAAATGACAGTATGGATGCCCGTAGATTTATAATAACCATCATGGCAGCATTGGCTATAAGCAATGCTGCCAAAGCCACAGACATCATCATAAAGCCAGGACCTTATGCCTTGGAAAAAGGTCTGCAACAAGCGCGTGAAGAGCGCCGGCTCAATGGAGCCACAGATGTGTGCCTACGGCTACAACCTGGCACTTACAGGCTCAATCAACCTGTAACAATACGTCCTGAAGACAGTGGCACGCGCATTGTAGCAAATGGTCATGCTGTAATAAGCGGAGGTGTACGCATTACTGGCTGGAAGAAGCAAGGAAAGTTGTATGTAGCTGATGTGCCAGACTTTAACGGCAGACCATTAGAGTTTAGACAGCTATGGGTGAACGGCCGCAAAGCTGACCGTGCACGCGATGTGGAAGACTTTGAAAAGATGTACAGAATACGCAACATTGACAAAGCGAAAGAGATTATTTATGTGCCTACGGCTGCTGTAAAAAGGATAGTCAACGCCCGATATGCAGAAATGGTAATACATGAAATGTGGTGTATAGCCAATCTTCGCATCAAAGGTATTCAAATTCAAGGCGACAGTGCAGCAGTTACATTCCATCAGCCAGAAAGCCATATCCACTTTATGCATCCTTGGCCATCGCCAATGGTAACCACTGACGGACACAATTCTGCATTCTACTTGACCAATGCGCGTGAACTGCTTGATGCCCCCGGTGAATGGTATCTTGATGCACGTTCCTCCAAAATTTATTATATGCCACGTTCTGGCGAAAACATGAGCACAGCTGAAGTGGAAGCACCGGCAGTGGAAACACTGTTGAAGGTAGAAGGAACCCCTGACAATCCTGTAAAGGATGTTACCTTTCAAGGTATCACCTTCTCCTTTGCCACATGGATGCGCCCCTCTATCAGTGGACATGCTCCACTACAAGCAGGCATGTATATGACCGAAGCCTACAAACTAAAGCCCAAAATGATACGCCCCAACGGCGATCACAAGCTCGACAACCAAGGCTGGGTAGGTCGCCCCGCGGCTGCTGTCAGTGTGAGCTGTGCAGAAAACATCAACTTCACTCAATGTAGCTTTTTGCATAATGCTTCCACTGGCATTGAATACAAAGAATATACAAAAGGTGGAAGCATTGACAGATGCACAATGCAAGACATTGGTGGAAATGGAATATTGGCAGGAAGTTTTGGTCCAGAAGCACATGAAGCCCATCTGCCTTATAATCCAAGCGACAGCCGCATCATCTGCACAGGTTTGTCTATCACCAATAATCTGATAACAGATGTAACCAATGAAGATTGGGGATGTGTGGGCATTGGAGCTGGTTTTGTGAAAGACATCAAGATTTGCCATAACGAGATAAGTGAAATATCCTACACAGGAATAAGTATGGGGTGGGGATGGAACCAACAAGCATGCAGCATGTCTAACAACTTGATACAAGGCAATCTCATTTATCATTATGCAAAACACATGTATGACACTGCCGGTATTTATACGCTCGGCTCCCAACCTCATACATTAATAGAAGGCAATGTAGTGAAAGACATCTACAAACCTGGTTACGCTCATGACCCTAACCATTGGTTCTACCTCTACACGGATGAAGGTTCGTCATGCATTACCGTCAAGAACAACTGGACACCAACAGACAAATATCTGAAGAATGCCAATGGCCCATGCAATGTATGGGAAAACAATGGTCCTGCAGTGGCAGACAGCATAAAGGCCAAAGCGGGCATTGAAAAATAAAAAGAAGTTTATCTTTGCAATCAAAAGCGGGCATTTTATCTCACAAAGAGATAGAATGCCCACTTTTGATATATACATGAACGGTTTGTACATCATCAAACTATACACCCACATTGCAAAAAACAGTTTGCATAGTAAATATTAGCAAGAAACAGTCATTCCAAAACAAAGGAAAAATACACGGCAACATAAAAATAATACGCCTTAACTATTTATTATCTCAAAATTTATGAATATCTTTGCATAGGAAAAATGTTAACTTGGCAATATAGAAAGAGTTCTATTGCGCACAACTTACATTCTTTATAAGAAGAAGAGAAGAATTTATATTCTTAATATATATTTAGCGACGAATTCAAGTATTCATTAAACAAAGTAAGCGAATATGATTTATTCAAAAGAAGTAGACAACATGTGCGTTGTCGCCAAAGGCCCAAATCATGGACCAGCTCCAATTCCTGAAGAAGGAAAATGGATTAAGGCAAAAGAGATTGCTGATATCTCTGGTTATACTCACGGTGTGGGTTGGTGTGCTCCTCAGCAGGGTGCTTGCAAGCTCTCTCTGAACATCAAGAATGGTGTTATTCAGGAGTGTCTCGTTGAGACTATCGGCTGTACAGGTATGACTCACTCTGCTGCCATGGCATCAGAAATTCTTCCTGGAAAGACAATCCTTGAGGCTCTTAACACAGACCTTGTTTGCGATGCTATCAACACCGCTATGCGTGAACTCTTCTTGCAGATTGTTTACGGACGTTCACAGAGCGCATTCTCAGAAAATGGTCTTGTTATCGGTGCTGGTCTTGAGGATCTTGGTAAAGGTCTCCGCAGCCAGACTGGTACACTTTATGGTACTGTAGCCAAAGGAACTCGCTATCTTGAACTTACAGAAGGTTACATCACCAAGATGTTCCTTGACAAAGATAACCTCGTTTGCGGTTATGAGTATGTACACCTCGGCAAGATGATGGAAGCTATCAAGAACGGTATGGACGCTAACGAAGCTGTTAAGAAATTTACAGGTCGCTACGGACGCACCACCGCTGAGCAGGGAATTGTTAAATCTATTGATCCACGTAAAGAATAATAAGGAGACACAACAATGATTAGAAAAGTTCAGTTCGAAAGTGAAGAGCGTCGCATGAAACAAGTGCTGGCAGCTCTCAATGAGAATGGTATCAAGTCTATAGAGGAAGCTAATCAGATTTGCGAAAACGCAGGTGTTGATCCTTATAAGATTTGCGAAGATACTCAAGGTATTTGTTTCGAGAATGCAAAATGGGCATACGTATGTGGTGCCGCTATCGCTATTAAAAAGGGTGTAAAGACAGCTGCAGATGCTGCGGAAGCTATTGGTATTGGCTTGCAAAGCTTCTGTATCCCAGGTTCTGTAGCAGACGACCGTAAGGTAGGTTTGGGCCATGGTAACTTGGCAGCCCGTTTGCTCCGTGAGGAAACAGAGTGCTTCGCTTTCTTGGCTGGCCACGAGTCTTTTGCAGCAGCAGAAGGTGCTATCAAAATCGCAGAAATGGCAAACAAAGTACGTAAAAAGCCATTGCGCACTATCCTGAATGGCCTTGGTAAAGACGCTGCACAGATTATCAGCCGCATCAATGGCTTTACTTATGTAAAGACTCAGTTTGACTATTATACTGGCAAATTGAACATCGTTGAGGAGATTCCTTATTCTGATGGTCCTCGTGCAAAAGTCAAGTGCTACGGTGCAGACGATGTACGTGAAGGTGTTGCCATTCTTTGGCATGAGAATGTAGATGTTTCCATCACTGGTAACTCTACTAACCCTACTCGTTTCCAGCATCCAGTAGCAGGTACTTACAAGAAGGAACGCGTATTGGCTGGCAAGCCTTACTTCTCTGTAGCTTCTGGTGGTGGTACAGGTCGTACACTTCACCCAGACAATATGGCAGCAGGTCCTGCTTCTTATGGTATGACCGACACAATGGGCCGTATGCACTCTGATGCTCAGTTTGCAGGTTCTTCTTCAGTTCCAGCTCACGTAGAGATGATGGGCTTCCTCGGTATGGGTAACAACCCAATGGTAGGTGCCACTGTTGCAGTAGCAGTAACCGTAGACATGGCTCTTAACAAGAAGTAAATAAAATATTTCATAGCATATACCAATCCTCCATAGTCTTTAATGACTATGGGGGGATTTTTATTGATTTCTGTTAGGAAACTCACCTTAGTTGCAACCCATTTGGCAAAATATATAAAATGGCTGCAATTGTACGCTAATTACGTAATGTACATCTACTTACCTTAAAATAAAGATAAATCATTCCGCAAGGATTTACTTCTTTGTGCTTAATCCCTGATTATCGGGTGAACCATTTCTGAACGCCAAGGAAACAGAAAAAGCTGGTAGAAAAAAAATATATTCCAAACCACGTACTATGGTTTGGAGCATAGTAGAAAATTACTGACAGAGTTTGAACATCTACAAACTTTTAATTTGCTATTTTAATGGCTTCTAATCCCGCTATAGAGTCAACCAGCAAGTGCAAAATTAAGAATAAACTCTGAAGAACTCTTCT
>ERZ808240.4353-NODE-4353-length-12632-cov-4.641170_pt1 | contig 12632 bp, 9 predicted proteins | sample MGYA00521084_ERZ808240 | MGnify/ENA primary metagenome ERZ808240 (study PRJEB31516, sample SAMN03275571) | gut metagenome | biome: mammalia-associated habitat; material: feces | host: Papio cynocephalus | place: Kenya | collected 2012-08-06 ... | reverse complement strand
GCGTCCATAGACAACGCTACGCCCAAAAGGACGATCTCTACGATGCTCATGTTCGGTTGTTCTTTCGAAATAGGCTCCCGGGCGCCCGCCCGATTGCAGCGCACAGGCCACCCCGCCTGCCGCCCGCAGCAATGTGTTCCCGAAATTCTAGCATCGCCATCGCCTGAAACGCGAAAACTCCACCCGTTGCCCGCGGAGAACAGCGAGCGCCACCGCGATGCCAGCACCCGGGCCCAGCACCCGCGTTCAAATCAAGCGCCCGCTCCATGTTCGCAACCTATCCCGCAAGAAAAACAGCCCCCAATTGGCAAAAATTCCGAGTTTTGCAGCGAACCTCGAGCCCATTCTGCCCGCTTCGCTCGAATCCAAAAGTTTCCTCCGGCTTTTACCTGGGAATTCTTGCGTATTGCATCGTCAACGGAACGCTTCATCGCAATATTCAGCTGCAAAACTCGGGATTTTTGCCATCCGACAGCCGAAAATCTTGCAGAGTGCAAAACAGGGGCCGTTCCGCAAAGAACGACCCCTGTTTGCAATCCACAGGATAACGGCAAACTGCCACATGCCCCGAGCATTCAGCGCATCAGAGCGGCGAACCGTTACACCAAAGCAACCGGCAGCGCTGCCATCACAATGAGGAAGCGCAGCAGGAAGCCGCCGATAAGCACGCCCGCATCGGCGGCAGCGCCAATGTAGTGCGCCTTCGGAGTTTCCTCAAACGCGGGCTTTGCGAAGAACAGCAGCCACGTTTCAATAGCGCTCGGAGCGACCAGGCCCACGATGATGAAGCCAAGCCAGAACACCAGCGCCCAGTTGCCGCACACGAGGCTTGCAACCGATTGCGCGCCGGCAACCGAGTTGTAGCTCGTGATGAACAGCAGCGAAGCCACCAGCACGATCTCGACGATCGGGAAGAAGTAGTGGAACTTTTTCAGCTTCACGACTTCATTGAACTCGTCGCCGAACTTCAGCGCGCCAACGAGCAGCACCGAAGACAGGCCCGTGGAAACCGCCGAAACCAGGAACAGAATCGGCAGCAGCGCGTTGTTCCACAGCGGGAACGTTTGGCACACGCCGAGCAGAGCGCCGGTGTAAGCGCCGACGCACACCGCGAACACCGAGCCCACAATCTCAAGCCACGCCGGCACCTGCTTTTTCAGGCAGTCGAGCAGAAGCGTGATGAGCGCGATAATCACGAACGCCGCCAGGAACACAACGCCCCAGGTCATAACCGAGAACGGGTTATGCAGCAGCAATACGAAGCGCAGCGGGTTGTGCAAGCCGGCCTCGGCGTCGAACATCAGCAAGAACAAACCGATGATAACGACGACAGGGGCAATGATGTGGCCGGCGAAGCGCATGCCGCGCGCCTCGGGATGCTTGAAACGCAGAAACGTCGAAGCGATGAACGCGCCGCCGCCCAAGCCTGCGAGGAACAGATACCACGCAATGGGGGCGCCCCAAACTGGTTCAAAAGACATGACACCCACCTTACCTTACGTAGAAGATCTTCGACTTGGTCGCGTCGCCCAAAAGCGGGGTCGCATGCGTGGCGGCCAGCACCTTGGAAACCTCGGAATCGGGGTCGTCCAAGTCGCCGAACGTACGCACGCCAGCCGGGCAGGCGGTCACGCAGGTCGACATCTCGGTACCGTTCAGCGCGCTTACCGTGCAGAAGCGGCACTTGTCGACCGCGCCCGTGCGCTCGTCAACGACACGCGCCTGGTACGGGCAAGCGGCCATGCAATACTTGCAGCCGATGCAACGGCCGTGGTCGATGCACACGATGCCGTCTTCGTTGGTATAGGTCGCGCCGGTGGGGCAAACCGCCTGGCACGGGGCATCTTCGCAATGCATGCACTGGGAAGGCACCACTTGCAGCGAAGCCGTCGGGTACGTGCCCGTCTCGGCTTCAGAGAATTTCACGAACGGCATGTTTGCCAGCAGGTCGTTCTGGTTTTGACACGCCAAGCGGCAGGCGCCACAGCCGATGCACTTGGTCGTGTCGATCACCATTCCGTATCGGGCCATAGCTTATGCACCGACCTTCCTGATCTCGACGGGCACCTCGCATACCATGCCCGCGCCGGTCGCCTGCTCGCTCGCGCGAGGAACCAGGTTCCACACGCGCACGCCGAAGCCAGCGGCCTGGGCCATTGCCTTCGATTCGACGCCATAGTGCGGCGGCAGGTACACCGCTTCGGGGTTGATGAGCTCGGTGACGCGAATCGTCGCGCGCACCTTGCCCGTTGACGTGGACAGCTCGGCCTCGTCGCCATCGGCGATGCCGAAGTTCGCAGCGGTCTGAGGGTTGAGCCATGCTCGCTGTGCCGCCATGTCGCTGGCGTACGCGGCAAGCTTGGGGGCGTCGGCCGTGTACGTGCGCGTCTGGAAGCTCTGCGCGCCGGTAATAAGGCGCGGCATATGGTCGTTCGGCGCAACCGTTGGATCGGCGTACTGCGGAACCTTCGACAAGCCGGCCTTCTCGAACTCGCTGCTCGCGAACGGAATCTTGCCCGACTCGGTAGCGATGGCGGGCTCGTCTCCCGCTTTGACATCGCAACCCGGAATGGACGTGCAACCCGTGTCGTGCAGGCCGGCAAGCGTCACGCTAGAACCGTAAGCCTCGCACAGCGCGCTGTTCACGTCGTCGAGCTCGAAATCGAAGTCGTCGCCCTTGCCGCAAGCCTGGGCGATGTCCTTGATAATCTCGTGCACCGAGCGAGCCTCGCCAGCGGGCTCGACAGCCTTGTTGCGCATCTCGACGATCGACCACTCGGCGGCAGCGGGCGCAATCACGCTCGAAGCCTCCAAATACGTCGCAGCGGGAAGCACGTAGTCGGCCTTCTGCGCGGTGTCGGTAAGCACAGAATCGATAACGACCTTGAAGCCGATGGAATCCAGGTTCTGGCCCACCTTGGTGGTGTCGGGCCAATCGGCAACCGGATCGCTTTCCACGAACAGGGCAACGTCGAAGCCGCCCTTGTCAAGCGCCTCCTGGCAGCTCGCCGCGCCAAACGCGGGAGCCTCGGCAGCAGCGCCCTTGGCCTCGCTCACCTTGGTGAACGAGTCGACATCGAACGCGCCATCGACAGAGGGAACCTTCGAGATGAACATGCCACCGGCCGCATTCGCGGTGCCGAGCATCGCGTTGATGAGCACCGCCGTGCGCACCGTCTCGAAGCCATTGGAGTAACCGCAGCCCAGAAGCGCGCCGGGGCGCACGTCGATGTGGCAATGCGGCGCGGCATCTTGCAGGCCCTGCGCAACCGCGGCGATCTTCGCCTCGTCTACGCCGCACTTCGTCGCAGCCCACTTGGGCGTGTACTGCAGCATGGCTTCTTTGAATTCGTCGAAGCCTTCGCCGTATTTCTCGACGAACGACGCGTCAAACGCGCTGCTCTTAACCAAATAGCCCGCAACGCCCAGCAAAAACGCCAGCTCGTAGCCTGGGCGGACGGAAATCCACTCGTCGGCCAGCATATCGGCGCCAGCCATGCGGGGGTCGATGGCCACCACACGGCCGCCCGCCGCCTTCGCGCTGGCGAATTCCTTCACCTCGATGGGGCGCACGGTTTCATCGCCGCTCGCGCCAAGAATCGCGGTGAATTTCGAATTCGGCGTGTCGTAAATCGGGGTTGCACCCAACAGCGCCTCATACGCCGCATCGACGTCGGCGTTCACAAGCGCCGAATCGTCGTAATAATTGGCAGAGCCAATGGCGTTCATGAAACGCTTCGCGTACCACGCGTCGGTCGCGCGGCCGTCCTGGAACAGCGCCACCTTCTGGCCCGCGCCGGAAATGTGGCCTGCGATGTCGGAAAGCGCATCTTCCCAGCTGACCTTCGTGAAGCCGCCCTTGCCATCGGCCTTCATAGGCTCGATGACGCGGTCTTCGGACGTGGTAAGCGACGGCAGACCTTGGCCGCGGCCGCACATATACCCGCCGGAATGCGGATGGCCCTCGGCGCCCATGAAGCGCCAGAGCTTTCCGTTGCGCACCCACGCTTCGATGCCGCACTTGTTCGCGCAGCCCGCGCACAGCGTTGAGGCCGTGTAGGTAACCGAAGCATCGGTGCTCAAGGGTTCAGTTTGCGAGGAAGAACAGCCCGTCGAAGTGCCAATGGCGGCCAATGCCGCACAGCTGGCACCCGCGGCGAGGAATCCTCGCCTCGTCATCATGTTGTCCATGATGCGTCCTTTCTCAAGCAAGTCGGATGGAAATCGGAGCTACTCTTCGGTAGCCTCGGGAATAAGGGTGGTCGTGCGAACGACGCCCTTGTCGATTGCCTCTTGGGCGATATCTTTCCAATCGACGAACTTGATGGCCCCATTGGGGCATTGCACGGCGCAGCGGCCGCACGCGATGCACTTCGTGGACTTGCCGATGACCGGGTCGATCTGAGGCATATTCCACGGGCAGGCCTCGTGGCACAAACCGCAGCCGATGCATTTGTCGGTATCGACCACGCGCGCGCCCGTATCGGGGTCGGCGTAGATGGCGTGCACCGGGCAGTTCTTCATGCAGGCAGCGTCTTTGCATTGCTTGCAGTGCTCAACGGTGAATTGGCAGTTGCGATAAATGCCGTCGACTCCGCTGGAGCCTTCACCGAAGTTATAGTTCGGCCACACGCGAACACGCGCGGTGGTCTGGCACACACGGCCGTCGTTGCGCAGCGAGCACATCATTTCACAACGCTGGCAGCCCGAGCAACGGGCACGGTCGGTGACAATAAGCTTGGTAGGCGTGACGTTCACGGCAACGCGGCCGCTCGCGATCGTGTCTTCGATGACGCCCCATTTTGCCAAAGCACCACCGGCAATAAGACCAACAAGTCCAATGCCAATGCCTCCGGCAACAACCTGGCGGCGAGTGAAGCCCTTGGGCGATTCCTTAGCTGCAGTTTCGGCCTGCGGCTCTTCAGTTTGAATCGCTTCCCCCTTCTTCTCGTCCATCGAGAGTTCCTCCTTTTGCATTCTCTTCGATTGACGCACTATATGTCTTGCACGCTTCGCACATTGCATATAGTGAAGGGCACGCAACGGGGGCACGTCCCCTAATTAAGGATAAAACGCCAGCTGAAACCACAATACCCCGCAACAGGGTACACGCTTTTTAGCGCGTAGGGCATAGTACGGATGACCGCAAAAGGGGGTCATCGCACGCACATGTCATTTGCACGCACCGCTTCAATGTCAGTGTTAAGGCTTGGAGATTAGACATGGCTACTGAAAAAGTCTCCTACGGTTGGCAGGGCAAGATTGCTCGCGTCAACCTGACCACGGGAGAGGTCACCACGCAGTCCACCGATCCGTACAAGTACTTCTTGGGCGGCATGGGCCTCGCTAATAAAATTATGTATGACGAAGTGCCCGAGGGCACCGATCCGTTCAGCGAAGAGAGCAAAGTCGTTATGGCAGTCGGCCCGCTGACCGCTTCGGGCGTGCCGCTGGCTGGCCGCACGACGTTCTCTCATCTGTCCACCTACACCACCGATCACTTGGTTGTCGATTCCCATTGCGGCGGCATGATCGGCGCTAAGCTTAAGTTGGCCGGTTGGGACGCGTTGATCATCGAAGGCAAGTCCGACAAACCAATCTATATCAAGATTCTGAATGACCAGATTACCCTTGAGGATGCTTCCGACGAATGGGGCCTCGGCACCCGCGCTACCACCGAAGCTATCTGTCGTCGCGAAGGCAACCGCTTCTGCGTGGCTGCTATTGGCCCCGCAGGCGAGAACTTGCTGCCGTACGCATGCCTCATCAATTCCCGCAACCACTCCGCAGGCGCCGGCCTGGGCTCCATCCTGGGCTCCAAAAAGTGCAAGGCCATCGTCATTGAAGGCGACGGCAGTGTGAACGTCGCCGACCCGAAGGCCGTGGCCGAGCTTTCCGACTACATGATTTCCGACATCGTGGGCTCCAACAACAACCACGTCGTGCCCTCTACCCAGCAGGAATGGGCCGAGTACTACGACAAGGGCAGCCGTTGGACCGCGCGCAAGGGCCTGTACTGGGCTCAGGCGGAAGGCGGCGCCGTCGAGACCGGCGAGCCGAAGCCTGGCGAGCTGAACACGGTCGGCTACCGCTGCATGAAGTCCACCAAAGACGACGGCCCCGACGCCGAGAAGTACACCATCAAGATGAACGGCTGCCACAGCTGCCCGATTCACTGCTACTCCGACATGCGCATTCCCGGCTCCGCCGAGAAGGGCGGCTACGAGATCACCGGCAACACCTGCGTGCCTAACTTCCCATACCTGTACATGATTCCTATTTTGGGTGAACAGGCCGGCGGTGTGAAGAACAACTCCGAGGACGGCGTCATTTGGAACCAGGTCATCGGCTCTACCGTTGACGACCTTGGCCTGTGGTGCAACTACGCGCAGCTCTACCGCGATATCGCGCACTGCGTGGCAAAGGGCATCTTCAAGCGCGTGCTGCCCGCAGAGGAATACGCCATGTTCGATTGGGACGCGTTCAAGAACAACGATCCGTCCATCATGCCGAAGCTGCTGCGTCATATCGCGCAGAACGACAACGAGATGAGCTACATCGCGCACGGCCCCATCGTGTGGTGCAAGCGCTGGGACGACATGGAGTGGTTCGACACCACCGCGAGCTGCTTGATCAACTACCGCGGCTGGCCCGTGCACCATGCGCACGAGTGCTTCGGCCAGGTTGGCGCCGTGTACAACATGATGTTCAACCGCGACGATATGATTCACTCCGCCGTTAACTTCCAGGGCTGCGGTCTGCCGATTGAAAAGAAGCGCGAAATCGCCAAGGAAGTCTGGGGCGGCGAAGACGCCATCGACGAGGACAAGAACTACACCCCGATGAACGAGCACAAGGCGAAGTTCTGCTGGTGGTCCATCGTCACCGACGTGCTGCACGACTCGCTCACCCTGTGCAACTGGGTGTGGCCGATGACCATGAGCCCCTCGAAGACTCGCGATTACCGTGGCGACCTCGACCTGGAATCCAAGTTCCTGAAGGCCGTTACCGGCGAGGATATCTCCACCGACGAGCTGTACAAGCGCGGCGCCGCCATCATGACCCTTCAGCGCGCGAACACCATGCGCGGCATGAAGACCAACGACTTCCGCGGCGTGCATGACGTGTACACGCAATGGGCGTTCACGAAAGACCCGGACATCCAGCCGTTCACCGCTGGCACCGACAAGATGGAAAAGGAAGACTTCCAGACCGCTCTTACCATGGTGTACAAGCAGTTCAACTGGGACGAAAAGACCGGTGCACCAACGGCCGATTGCCTCGATGACTACAACCTGACCGACGTGAAGGAAGACCTCCAGTCGAAGGGCCTGCTCTAACCAACCCCCGCAGGCGGCAAAACCTCCCCATTGCTGCCTGCTATCTCCTCCCCAATAGCCCTTTCGCGGTGCCTCAACGAGGCGAAATCGCGAAAGGGCTTCTTTTTTGGCAAAATAGGTCGGTTTTAGGGCGAATCCATCGATGCCAATACGTCAAAAAGCCCCATGATGCAAGGTTTACTTTGCATCATGGGGCTATAGCCTAGACATGCAGGGCCCAAAGAAGGCTTACAACAGCGAAAAGACGCCCGAGAGCATTCTTCCCCGCCCTAAAACCGACCCATTTTGCCAAAAAGGAGGCAATTGACGGATTGACCACTTTTCAAAGAGGCCGATTGCGCAGAATTGCGCGCATAACATCGACGTTGATCAAGGGAAGAATCCCCATAGTTCACCATAGCTCATAAAGCATGGAAGGGCGGGCGCGTACGTCGCAGGGACGCTTGGAACGTTGCCCCAGAGACGTGCGCACCCGCCCTTCCGTAGACGAGCCACAATAAAGGTTAGAAGCTCGAGAGATCGATCAATCCGAAATCGCGCAGCTGGTTGACGCAAGCGGCCAGCGCGTCGACTGCAAACGCAACATCATCGGCCGTGGTTTCGTCGGAAAGCGAGAATCTCACCGCGCCCTGAATGCGCGCCACGTCCAACCCCATGGCCACCAGCACGTGCGACAACTCGCCTTCGTGGCTCGAGCAGGCGCTGCCGCCCGATGCACACACACCGTGCTCGTCGAGCAATTCCACCAAGGCGGCGGAATCGACATTGGGAATAGCCATGTTCAGCGTGCCTGGCACGCGCGGCCCTATGCCATTCACGCAAGACCCGGGAATGGCGGCAAGAATGCGCTGCTGCAAATCGTCGCGCAGTTCTGCGATGTGCATCGCATCTTGCTCCATGCGCTTGCACGCAGCCTTTGCTGCCGCAGCCATGCCCACAATACCGGCCACGTTCTCGGTGCCGCCGCGCAGGCCGCTTTCCTGATGGCCGCCATCCATAAACGGCTCGATGGACGCGCCTCGGCGCACATACAGAAAGCCGATGCCTTTGGGCGCGTGGAACTTGTGGCCCGACACGCTGAGGTAATCGACGCCCAGTTCATCGACATTCACAGGAATATGGCCGAATGCCTGCACCGCATCGCAGTGGAAACGCGCACCCGAGCTATGAGCAATGCGCGAAAGCTCGGCAATGGGCTGGATGGTGCCCACTTCGTTGTTCGCGAGCATGGCCGATGCCAAATCGGTCGAAGAGCTGACGCGGGCCTCAAACGAGCCCCTGTCGACGAAACCGCGTTCGTCAACATCCGCGTACGCCACATCGAAACCGTCCTCGGCAAGCGCTCGAGCGCTGTTCAACACAGCAGGATGTTCGAACGCTGTGGTGACGAAACGCCCCTTGCGGCCGCGCTCGCGCATGCGAGCACGCATGCAGCCTTTGATGGCCCAATTATCCGACTCGGTTCCGCACGATGTAAAAAAAATCTCGTCGGCATGGGCTCCAATAAGCGCAGCGATTTCCGCGCGCGCCCGTTCAACGGCCGCGCGCGTCGTGCGCGCCTCGACATACAGTGCCGAGGGGTTGCCGAACTCGCCGCGCAAATACGGCTCCATGGCGGCGAACGCCGCATCGGACACGCGCGTCGTGGCGGCGTTGTCCAGGTACACCCGGCGTCCTTCGCATACGGCAGCCATGACGCTACTCCTTGGCCTCGGCCGCACGATGGCGCGATTCGATTCTCAAATCCACCATCTGGTCGCGCAACGAGCAATTTTCGCACAGCACGCAGTCGATCGACATATCGTCGCACGCATGCGGGCGGGCCAGCATATCCTCGTAAGTCGCGCCATTGCGAATAAGGAAATCGCCGCACATGCCCCGCACCGCGCACGTCGCATAGCGAGCGGTGTACGACTTGTCGCGCGGCACCGGGCCGCGCATTTCGGCAAGCCCCTCAGCAGTAAGAGCGGCAGCCTGCTCGACGGTTCGACCCTCTACCCAATGGGCAGCAGCGCAACCCGAGGCAATCATTGCCAAGCAGCCATGGGCGCGATACCCCGCTTCTTCGATCACGTGCGTTTCGGGATTCACGCGGGCGAACAGCTGCACGGCAACGGTGCCGTGTTTCGCCGAGCCGGCCATGCCGATGGCGTTCGCGCCCTCGGGCACGCCCGTTTTCTCGGTTTCGGCCACCAAGGCCAGCGCCTCTTCGGAATAGCCCTCGGTGCCGCGGTCTTGGTCGGTTTGGAACACGTCTCTCGTGCGAATATAAGGTTTGGCTACGGGCGCTCCACCCAGCATGTCTTCAGGTTTCATTGTCTCCCCCTTGATTATTGCAGTTCCTTGCGTCTTACACGTTCATATAGCGCTCGACCGAATACCATTCAGCAAGCGCTTTCGCCTGCGCATCGGACAAATAGTCGGTTGAATAGAAATAGTTGTCGCCATTGCTGGCTGAACACGTTTTAATGTCGGGGTATGCGCCCGATTCCTGAATGGAATTCCAGGCCGCCTCGATTTGCTCGCGCGTCATGAAATACGGCTTGTTCATGAGCGACGACGCAAGCATCGGGCGCGGATACAGCCGCGATTCGCTGCGCGCATTGTCGGCAAGCGTCAGCGCGTCGTCGCCCTCTTCGGCGAGAAACGCCCAGTGGGCATACGTGTCGGTCATGTAGTCGGAAGAATACAGGTAGGTCTGCTTGCCTTCCAGCACTTTGATGTCGTCGAGCTGCCATTCGGGCTCGTCGAGCTCATCGGTTGTCTCGGCGACTTCGGCAGGCGCTTCGTCCTGGGATGACTCGGCCACATCACCGGGCGCTTCGTCCTCGGCATCGCCTGCGGCCGCCGCATCTTCATCCGAAATCGCAGCCTGCTCGCCATCGCCGCTGGCGGCCTTCTGCTTTTCAGCGGCTTCTTGCGCGGCAGCCTCGGCCTCGGCAAGCTTCTGCGCGCGTTTGGCCGATTCCGCCTGCGCCGCGATAATCGCATCGAACGCGATGTCGCAGAAATCGACGGGCACCAAATGATCGGGCACCAAGCCCTCGGCCGCCCATGTTCCAGGCGTTGTGAGCTTGCCCGCATTGGAGCGCGAGCGAATCATGGCAAACGCCGCCGCAAGAGCATCGTGCTCGGCCTTCGCCTGGCGCTCTTCGGGCGACATTTCCTCGTAGGCTTCTTCTTCCTCGGCCTGCTTTTGCTCGGCCGCTCGCAAATCGGCGATGTCTTTGTCGGAAAGAACCTGCATCAGGAATTCTTCCTCGGGCGTCGGCGCGGCGGCATCGCCCACGTCGGCGGCACCCCCCTCGGCAACAACCTCGGGCGCATCGAATTGCTCGGCCCCCTCGGCCGTATCGGTCTGGGCCACATCCATGTCGGCCATACGAATCCCCCTTGAATCGCGTTGCGCGCAGTGCGCACCCCTTTTATCTAATAAAAATATAATCTTCTCCCCATAAAACGACGTGTACCCTCTTTTAGGGCATTTGTGAGGGTACAAATAAAGCACTATAATCGACGAGTTTTCAAGCCCAGGGTACGCGATAAGTACGCCGAATAGGCGTGCAAGGTACGGGGAGGGGATTATCGTGAATCGGGGACCGAAGAAAGCAGACGGCTTCAACACAGGGGGGTTCGCCGTCAATGTCACCAAGGAACAACTGAACGCGCTGTTTCCCACCGCATTGGGGCTCATGTTGGCCCGCACCGGCATGATCGTGGGAGCCTACGGCGGCTACGCAAGCACCGACGCGGGTATTTACACCGATGGAGCCTCGTTCATCTCGCTCGTGCCGCTCGTCATCGTGATGATATTCTTGGGCATCACCGAGAAGAAGATCCCCAAACGCGCCATCTTCCACATCACAAACGTCTGCGTTGCAATCGAAGCCGTGGGGCTTATCGCAGTCGGCCTCATAGAATGGCAGCCAGTCGATTATTTATATATGCATCTAACCGCAGCCACGCTGGTTACGTTCTCGGCCTGGATGTGCATGTTCTACTGGCTTCGCCGCTGCCGCGGCACGTCATGCGCCACCGCGATCATCATCGTGCTGGGCGCCATGATCCTCAGCGAAACGTCGCTGTACGTCTTCTCGTTCGTGCCGCATTACATCGAATGCTTGATCTTTGCCGGGCTTGTGCTGTGCCAATATCCCGCCGCAGCAGCCGCCCGCAAGCGAGCCTTGCCCGCCGACGCGCAGTTGCCGTCGGTTTCGCGCGGATATTTCCACTTTGCGCAGAAGAACGCCGACAGCGTGCGATTCCTCGCAATTATTGCCGTGGGGTCGTTCGTCATGTCTATCGCCATCGGCATTTTGAAAGGTTTCCCCGACGGCGCAGCCATCCCCTTCACGCCCGTCACGCGCTTCTTCTATACACTTGTAATCGATGCCGTGTTCATCGGTCTACTGGTAGCAACGCTTATTGGCCGCAAAAACACCATGACTATCGGCACATGGCTCATCCTGCAAGCGCTTGGCACCATCGCCTTGATTTTGTTCGCAGCATTCCCCGACAGGCTCGACCTAGGCGCAGTTTTCGGCAATTCAATGAACGTCACCATGACGGGCTTCATCCTGTATCTGATCATCGCGTTTTCAAGCTACGGCCACCGCGACACCTACTATTACGCCATCGCAGGCTGGTCGGTGTTCATTTTGCCGCGCTCGATCATGCGCGTATCGAGCCTCGAGATATACGAAAGATTCCCCTCCGACGCATTCCCCGCAGTCATATGCGGAGCCCTCTTGCTGCTGTCGGCCCAGTTCATTTTCCTGCAATTCCTCATGCTGGAACGCGACGAGACGGCTCAGACGAAGGCGGCCGCGATGAGCGTTCAAAAGCTGCTTGGCATTAAGGAAAAGGCCGCTCCGGCTTCGGAAATGCGACGCGCCATTACGGAAGAAAGCGCACGCGCCATGCAAAAGCAATTCCTGCTTTCCGACCGCGAAACCGAGGTGCTCACGCTGTACGCCATGGGCCTGACGCAAGCCAAAATCGCTGAGAAACTGTGCATCGCGCAAGGAACCGCGCACACGCACATCAAACGCATCTATTCGAAGACCGACCTGCACTCAAGGCAAGCCCTCATCGACTATATCGAGCAATACGCCGACTAGGCTGGCGCCAGCCCCAGGCGCCTGAGGCCAAATGGACAAGAAGTCTTCCCTCCGATTCGCGCCCCTGGCCGAGGTCACCGGTGTTCATATTTGCTTTTCATTTCAATACGAAACGCAGCCTTCAACATGCCTAAATGGCATGTTGAATACCTTACTATGCGGCCGAGCGGCC
>ERZ808240.4352-NODE-4352-length-12634-cov-3.589634_pt1 | contig 12634 bp, 10 predicted proteins | sample MGYA00521084_ERZ808240 | MGnify/ENA primary metagenome ERZ808240 (study PRJEB31516, sample SAMN03275571) | gut metagenome | biome: mammalia-associated habitat; material: feces | host: Papio cynocephalus | place: Kenya | collected 2012-08-06 ... | reverse complement strand
ATTTACCGCGCGTTCAAAATCTCGCGCGGCGAGCCCTACCATAAGTAAGTTAGGGAAAAGATGCTGGTCGGAGTGCTGTCAGATACGCATGGGCGCCTTCCTGAAGATGCCTACGCGGAACTGGCCGATTGCGATTTCATTATTCATGCAGGCGACATTTGCGACCCGGGCATTTTGCTGCAGCTTGGCGAGTTGGCGCCGGTGTGCGCCGTGCTTGGAAATAACGATTATCCCGAGTATGGCGAATCGGTTCGAACGGTGGCGACGCCGCGAATCGGCGGTGTGGGATTTTTGGTGACTCATACGCCGGCCGATTTGCGTGCGATACTTTCGGGTCGCACGCAGGTACTGAAGCCGGGCGACCCTGTGCCGCGCGTGGCGATTCATGGGCATACCCATGTCCCTGAACTGTTGCGTGGGCCGGATGCATCGCCGGCCGATGTGGTGTTGTGCCCGGGGTCGGTAGCGCGTCCCCGGGGCGGCTCGAAACGCCAACTCGCCAAAATCGAAATCGAAAACGGTGCAGTGAAAGAAATTCGCTTCGTCGAACTGGGATAATTTTAAAAGTCGAACCTGTGTTCGATGATATAATGCGCCGTGGTAGTGCTCGCCGATTCCTGCGGGTGATGCTCCCTTCGAGAGATGAGGAGCTGAACCATGGAAATAGTGATGACCATAGCAGCTTGCTGCACAGTCATTGGTTTTATTGTTGATTGCGTCGAACGAATCCAAAGCAGGAAGAAACGAGAAAAGAAAATGGTGCCTAGGGAATGAAAAAGCCGGTCTTACGACCGGCCCGACATAAACGAAAGCATCACCCGTAGCTAACGAGACTGGAAACCGAGTTAGTCCGGCGGGCGCTGCCGTCTACTGGATTATAGCACGGTTCTAGCCGTGGAAACAATTTGTAACGAAGGATGCGCTATGCAGCTTGATCATGCTGAATTGCAGGAAATGATTGCGAACGACCCGTATATGCTGTTGGTCGATGTTCGCGACCAGGAGGAATTCGACGCGGGACATATTCCCGGCGCTGGCAATATGCCGGTCGACGATATTACCGACTGTCTGTTCGACGAAGCCATAAGCGAGCGCGGTTTGGATGCTATCGCCAACGGCAAGGGCATGGAAATGGCCGACGATGCATCGGTCATCGTGCTGTATTCGAATGCGGGCGAGCGTTCGGCGCGCGCGGTGGAGCATATGGAATCGCTCGGCTATGTGAACGTGTACAGCGCGCCGGGCATTTCCTCGTGGCCCTACGATGTGGTGACGACGGCGGAAGAAGCGGCCGTGGCTGCTGCGCTGGCGCAAAACGGGGCCGTGGCCGTCGCCCAGCCGATGCCTGCGCACGGCGATTGCGGTTGCGGCCACGATCACGGCCATGGACACGACCACGATTGCGACTGTAAGCACTAATAGAACGTAACATCATATGATGGGACAGGGGACAGTTCCCTGTCCCACGGGGTTGCGGCAAGGCGCATAATAAGGGGCTCATCGAGCCCCTTATTTGTTATTCGCTTTTAGCGGGCAGATATGCCTTCGTGTTGTTCAGGCTGTACAACACCGTCGAGGCATTATGCAGAAGCGACGACGTTTGCGGCGTAATGATGCCAGCGATGCCCAGCGCTAGCAGGGCCGAATTCGTTACCATAACCTTGCTGTACGAACCATTCAGGCGGTCGACCAGGCCTTGGCTCATCTTGCGCAGACGAACGACGGCTTGCAGGTCGGTGTCGGACAAAATAATGTCGGCCACCTCTTTGGCAATGTCGCTGCCGCCGCCCATGGCCAGCCCCACGTCGGCGCGGCCCAGTGCGGGCGAATCGTTCACGCCATCGCCCACCATGGCAATATGGCGGCCTTCGTTTTTTGCGCGATCGACGTAGGCGTATTTGTCTTCCGGCAGCAAGTCTGCATGGAATTCGTCGACACCCGCCTCTGCGGCGATGCGCGCTGCGGTGCGCCCGGAATCGCCCGTGAGCATAACCACATGCTTCACGCCGAGCTTATGCAGCTCTGCAATGGCTTCCTTAACGCCGGCCTTCAGCGGGTCTTCGATTCCCAACACGCCCACCACTTCGCCATCGACGGCCAAATACAAAGGCGACAGGCCTTCCATTTCGGCTTCGACGCGGGCAATGGCCTCGGAATCCAGATGCGCGTTCTCGTCCTCGAACACGAAATGCTTCGAGCCGATAACCACGCGCTTGTCGTCGAGCGCCGAGGCAATGCCGTGCGCCACGATATATTCCACGGCGGCATGGCGCTCGCGATGCTCAAGGCCGCGCTCCTGTGCGGCATTCACCACGGCGCGGGCGACGGGGTGGGGGAAGTGCTCTTCCAGGCATGCGGCGAAGCGCAGCACTTCTTCCTCGCTCCAGCCATCGGTGGAAAGCACGCGTGCGAGCTTGGGCTGGGCTTCGGTCAGCGTGCCCGTCTTGTCGAACACGATGGTGTCGGCCTTGGCGAACGCCTCGAAATACTTCGCGCCCTTCACCATAACGCCGGCCTTTGCGGCATTGCTCATGGCGGTCATCACGGCGATTGAGCCGGTCAGCTTCAACGCGCATGAGTAGTCGACCATCAGGGCGGCCGAGGTTTTGACGAGGCTGCGCGTGGTGAGCGCCACGATGCCGGCTAGCAGGAAGTTCCACGGCACGATTTTGTTAGCCAGGTTTTCCATGCGCGACTGGCCTTCCGATTTCAACGAATCGGCTGCTTCAACCAACGACACGATGGATCGAAGCTTGGTTTGTGACGTGTTCGCGCGCACGCGCACCAGAATGTCGCCATCCTCGACCACCGTGCCGGCGAACACGTCGTCACCCACGGTGCGCTCCACGGCAAGCGGCTCGCCGGTAAGCGTGGCCTGGTTCACCATTGCGGTGCCGTGTTCAACCACGCCGTCGATGCAGATGGACATGCCGGTGCGTACGGCCACTAAATCACCCGCGACCAGCTCGCTTGCCGGTACGCTGGTTTCGGTGTCGCCAACGACTTTCTGTGCTTTGTCGGGCACGTCGAGCAGCGAATTGATCAGCTCGTTTTCGCTCATGGCGCGCGTGTAGTCTTCAAGCAGCTCGCCCACGTTCAGCAAGAATTGGGTTTGGCCTGCTGTGTTGAAGTCGCGCTTCGCGAACGAGATGCCGATGGCCGAGGCGTCGAGCACGGGAACAGTGAGGCGTGAATGCGAGAGTTCGTGCAGCGCCGCACGCAAAAATGGCATGAAGCCGGCTACGACGAATATCGCGCGGATGGGCGCCGGCAAAAACCATTTGCGCGCGTAGCGGGCGCCAATCAGCATCGCCAGGTCCATGAACAGCGCATGCGTGCGCGGCTCGAGCTGCACCGAATAGCCGGTTTTCGCGTCGGCAATTTTGTCGGCGTCGATTTCACACAGCGCGTCGAGCACGTTGGTGCGCCTGGACGCGTCGAAATCGACCGACATCTGACCGATGCGGCCGTACAGCTGCACGCGGCGTACGTCGTCGATCTCTTTCGTGAGTTTGATGAGTGCGTCGAGGTCCCCTTCAGGCACAGGGCCCGCCAATTTCAAGCGGGCCCTGCCGGGAATCTCTTTGATTATCGAGAATTTCATAGCGGATGCCGCGAAACGCTATTCGGCAGCAGCTTCGGTTTCGGCTTCGTCGGCCTTGGGCTTGCTGGTGAGGTAGGTCGCCTCGGCAACCATGTCGTCGACCTCGGCCTTGGCCTGCTCGACCATATCCTGGTAGCAGTTCTTCGCACGCAGGCCGCATGCGATACCCTGGACATAGGCCTTCTTGGCGGGAGCGCTGGTGAGGGCCTTCACGCCTGCGGTGCCAAGCAGGAAACCGCCACCGACGAGCAGAGCGTTGAACGTGGACTTCTTCATGATGATCCTCCTTCGTGCCGCGACATTGCCGCGGACTCAAGCTTTGCAACGCGCTGTGCGTCGCCCGATGTTTCCGCGCGAGCGCAATGAATTTGTTGCGCTTCGGAAAATTATGCTTGGACTTTACAACCGTTTCGATAAACACGGGGTTAACAATTTCGAAGCGATTCGCGCTTCATAAAATTGCCTCACGAAACCGTTCTCTACCTTTTTATGGACGCTCATCTGCGCATTCATTCACTCGTTGCGCTTTCGTCCAAAAGTTCAGAAGAGATATTCCATTTCGTGTTCAATATACCCGTAGGGGGTATATTTTCTGTGCAAATCCAAGCATTTGTTAGATTAGTGATACACTCTGCCGAAGTCAATGAAGGGCAACTTCTTGGCTCTGTATTTTCATAGTGGAACGAGCGGTCGTTTGCGACGCTACAATTGTGCGTATACGGCACGGGCGCACATTGGCGCCATGTTTTCGCTCTGGAAGGAGGGGCCGATGAAGAAGCATAAGTTTTGGGCTTGGGCCATGGTGTTCTGCGCGTTTATGACCATGTACACCGGGCATAAGAAGGCCTAGGAAAGGTTCGCGCATGAATATTCAGACGTTCGTTTTGCTGGCCATCATCGTAGTTGGAATGCTGTTTGCGCTGCGCCGCACGTACCGTGTGTTCTCGTTGAAGGATGATTGCTGCGGCGGTGGGGCGAAAGATTCCTCGAAAAAGTTCAAGGCCGTGAAGGTCGAAGATACCGACGAGGCGAATTACAAGCATGCGCTTGATGTGAAGATTGGCGGCATGACGTGCGAGAAGTGCGTCCAAAACGTGCAAAACGCAATCAATTCCATCGGCGAGGGCGACGTGTGGGCGCGCGTGGATTTGGATACGAGAATGGCGCACGTGCTGTCGAAAGAGCCAATCGACCAGGCTGCTGTTGAAGCCGCGGTCGAACAGGCCGGCTATTTCGTGAGCCATCGATAGTTAAGACGGGCCAAAGGGGCAGCCCCCTTGGCCCAGACGCGGCAAACGCTCTGGGCATTTGACACGTCCTTCGTCGTCTTATTGGTTGTCGCACATGAGCAGCCAGGCGTTGTTGGGCGCCATGGCGCGTTTGCAGAAGGTGCACGGTTTGTCGGCGCACAAAGGCTCGCTGCGCCAGATTGCGGGATTGTCCCACTCGGCGAGCAGCTCGGCGGGAAGCGCGCTTTGCGGCACTGTGGACAGGCCTCGGTCGCCGGTGCCGAGCGCTGCATCGATTTCTGCTTCATGCTCCATCGCCCAAACGAACATGCCGGCTAGCTGTCGCATGCCGCGCGCTGTGGGGTGCGTTCCCTCGATGGCTTCGTAATCCATGCCGCAGGCGAACGCATCGGCCACGTGGGCGCCAGCTCGGCGGGCGGCGCGGCGGATGGCATCGTTGAATGCGGCAAACGGAATGCCGCGGAAGTCGTAGGCGAACTGCGGTTTTGCGTTGCCTGCGATGCGACCCGGCACCAGCGTGACGCACCAAATTTCAGCCTTGGGGCAACGCGCGCGCAGGCGTGCGAGCATCGAGGCGTACGATTGCTCGAAGCGCTGTGCCTGGTCGGGCTGCGCGAGTTCGGCGATAACCTTCTCGGTGGGCGCAACTGCGGCCAACTCGGCCGGGGTGGCCGATCCGTGCCCGTCCGCGTTCATCTTTGCGCCGCCCCAGCCGTAGTCGTTGATGCCGATGAAACATATGATGACGTCGGGCGTCTCGCCGCTGTCGCCCAAAATCGCGTTCGCACGTGTCTCGGAATCGCCTGCGGGGAAAAAGCCGCCTTCCACCAGGCTCCCCGAAAACGATCCGTTTTTCAGAAGCGTGTCGCCAAAATGCTCGACAAGCAGCTGCCACCACGTTTGCTCGACGCGGGTGACACCGGTTTTCGCCAAGCGTTCGTCGGAATAGAACACGTCGAAGTCTGGTGGGTTCCAGCCGTCGAATGTAGAGATGGAATCGCCCAGAATCGAAAATGCTTTTGCCACTGGTTGCTCCTTGGGTTGGTTGCGATTGCCGGTTGCGAGCAATGCGGCCCGCGCTGGTGTGGCGCGGGCCGCATTTACGAATGCGGACGCGTGCGGCATTCGGGCGAAAATCGCACTTGATATGCGAACGTCTTACGCGAACTTCAAAAAAGCGCGGTAGGCCTTCAGCGCCTCATAGATGTCGGCCTTGTTGATGACCTCCCACGGCGCATGCATGGAAAGCACAGGCACGCCGCAGTCGATGACGTTCATGCCGTATTCGGCCAAAATGTATGCGATGGTTCCGCCGCCGCCCACGTCGACCTTGCCCAGCTCGGCGGTTTGGAATGCCGCGTCGCCCTTGTCCATGATGGCGCGAATCTTGGCCATGTATTCGGCGTTCGCGTCGTTGGAGCCGCTTTTGCCGCGCGCACCGGTGAACTTGTTGAACACCACGCCGCGGCCCAGGTAGGCGGCATTTTTGGTTTCGAATGCGGAAGCGTAGCTGGGGTCGAAGCCGGCAGACACGTCGCTCGAAAGCATGCTGGAATTCGCGAGGCAGCGGCGCAGCGGCAAATCGCCCGCCTGGCCGGCAAGGTCCATCAGCTCGGCGATGGTGTTCTCGAAGAACATGCTGGTCATGCCCGTGGCGCCCACGCTGCCGATCTCTTCTTTGTCGACCAAGATGCAGATGCCCGTTTTCTCAAGGTCGTGCGCCTCGAGCTGCGCCACCAGGCTGGGGAAGGCGCACACGCGGTCGTCGTGGCCGTAGCCCAGCACCATGGAGCGGTCGAAGCCCAGCTCGCGTGCGGGGCCGGCGGGCACGACTTCAAGCTCGCTGGATAGGAAGTCTTCCTCGTCCATGCCGTATTTCTCGGCGAGCAGGCCCAGCATGGTTGCCTTCACGGGTTCCTTTTCGGCGAGCTTTTCCAGCTCGGTTTTGTCGGCGTCGTCTTTGCCGTCGGCTTTTTTCGCGGGGCGGCCGCCGGCAAGAACATCCAGATTTTCGCCTTCAACGACCTCGGTGGCCTTCTTCTGCATTTGCGCGTTGGCCAGGTGAATCAACAGGTCGGTAATGCAGAACACGGGGTCGCCCGCGTCCTCGCCCACGTTCACGCGCTCAACGGTGCCATTTTTTTTCGCGATAACGCCGTGAATGGCGAGCGGCAGCGTGACCCACTGGTATTTCTTGATGCCGCCGTAGTAGTGCGTGTCGAGCAGCGCCAGGTCGCCCGCTTCGTACAGCGGGTTTTGCTTGATGTCCAGGCGCGGGCTGTCGACGTGCGCGCCCAGAATGTTCAGGCCGTCTTGCATGGTGCGGCTGCCGATGTGGGCGAGGATGATGGTTTTGCCGTACAGGTCGGCGTACACCTTGTCGCCGGCGACCAGCTGCTTGCCGGCAGCGCGGGCCTCGTCAAGCGAGATGTAACCGGCCTCGCGCGCCTTGGCGATGGCGGTGGCCACGCACTCGCGCTCGGTTTTGTTGTGGCTGATGAAATCGATATAGTCGGCCGCGAGCTTCTCCAGCTCGGCCAGCTGCGGCTCGTCGTATGCGAGCCATGCGTTCTTGTGTTCCAAAGCAGGTCCTTTCCACTTGGGATTTCTCACACGGGTGATTATAGAAGGGAAGCGCCCGAGCAAAGGGCCGAAGCGCCCGAATTCAGAGAGATGGGAGAAGCGGCGGGGCGGCGCCTGTCCATCGTGCGGTACACGCGGAACGTTCAAACCGTTCAAGATGTTGCACAACGGATTTCGGAAAAGAGGTAGTAGTCTGTTCTCATCAAGTTGAGGGAGGGTCTACGTTGGTGCTTTTTGGACCCGTGGAAATTCTTCCCAATCTGATAAAACTTGGCTTAGCGCCGAGCTAAAGAATTCGAGGGAAGGCAACGTTATGATGAGCAAAGAAAAAGGCCCTCGAATGAAGGCCTTTGGCGAATCAACGTGCCCCCTACGGGGCGTTCCCAAAGGGAACATTTTTGGCTAAGCCGTATTTTGACTCGCAGTGACGTCCTGACTGGTATCAAGACGACATCACTGTAGCACAGGAAGGGGGATTCGTCGACATGAATCTTCGCAATGTCAAGGGCGATTACAACATCGGCCTGGATATGGGCACGGGCTCGGTTGGTTGGGCGGTGACCGATGAGAAAGGGTCGCTGTTGCACTTCAAAAAGCAGCCTACCTGGGGAAGCCGTCTGTTCGATAGCGCCGAAACGGCTGCGAGTGCGAGAATTCCTCGTGGGCAGCGCAGGCGCTATGTTCGTAGGCGTTGGCGTCTGGATTTGCTGCAGACGCTGTTTCAAGACGAAGTGGCAAAGGTCGATCCTGAATTCTTTATTCGCCTGCGTCAGTCGCGTCTTCTGAAGGAAGACCGTGCTGAAGGTTATGCCGACTATGTATGGCCCCTATTCAACGATTCCGACTTTACGGAAGTCGATTACTACAATCGCTTTCCAACCATTTACCACTTGCGTAAATGGCTCATCGAAACCGACGAAAAGGCTGATATTCGCCTCATTTACTTGGCGGCGCACAATATCGTGAAGCATCGCGGCAATTTCTTGCGGCAAGACCAAACCAACCTTACGGCGAAAAGCGCTAGGCCTACCGATGCGCTTGAGGCGTTTCACGACGCTCTTGTTGGGTGGTGCGACGAATTGGGCTACGCATGCGGGCCAAATAAGTCGGCAGTGATTTTGGGCATTCTGGAAGATGACCACATGGCAAACTCCGATAAGAAGAAGCAAATAGCGGGGCTTATCGGCGTTGCGATGGACGATATGGCTGCGGAAAGCAAGAAGTGCAACGAGGCGCTTGCGGCAGGCATGGTCGGCTTGAAAGCTGAATTCAAAAACGTTTTTGGCGAGATTTCGGCTGAGCAAACCTCCATCTATCTTTGGAATGATGAAGCCGTTGATGCTTTGCGCGAGGGTATTCCCGACGAGGGACTCGATTTGTTCAACGCACTGTGCAATGTGTATTCGGCTTATGTTTTGCAAGGCTTGCTGTCGTATGCGCCGGGCGAAATGATATCGGCGAATATGGTGAAGAAATACGAGCAGTATGGCGAAGACCTCGCTTTGCTCAAGGCGCTTGTGCGCGAATATGCGCCGAGCGAGTACGATGTGTTCTTCCGTGGCGAAATGTATCCTGGCACGAACATCTACAACGCGGCGAAGGCCGAGGGGTATACGAAATACAATCTTGGTCCCAGCAAATCGGCCTATAAAACGAAAATGCCTTACGAGGAATTCGAGAAGGCGGTAAAGAAACTTTTTGCGGGTACGGCCGCAGAAGAAGATGCTCGTTACCGGAAAATGATGGCGGCATTCGGCAAGCAACAATTTCTGCGTCGTTTGAAGACGAGCGACAACGGCAGCATTTATTACCAGCTCCATTTGGAAGAGCTGCGTGCGATTCTCGAAAATCAGGCGAAGTGGTATCCATTCCTTAAGGAAGACGCCGCCAAAATCGAATCGCTCGTGTCGTTCCGCATTCCGTATTACGTCGGGCCGCTGACGAGCAGGAACGCCGCTGTCGACCATGCGGGGAAGCAACGTTTTGCATGGTCAGAGCGCAAGCCTGGCATGGAAAGCGCGACCATCGCGCCCTGGAATTGGGACGAGGTTATCGACCGCGGTAAAAGCGCCGAGAAGTTCATTATGCGGATGACGGGCATGTGCACGTACTTGCAGGGCGAAGACGTTTTGCCGAAATGCTCGCTGCTGTATGAGGAATTCTGCGTGTTGAATGAACTTAATGGCGCTCGCTGGAGCGTCGACGGCGACGACGAGCACCGCTTCGATGCGGCCGATCGCGAAGGCATTGTTGAGGACCTGTTTAAGCGCTATCGCACGGTATCGTATAAAAAGGTGCAGGATTGGTTGGCTCAGCATGGGCAATCGCGTGCGCATGTGATTGGCGGCCAAGGCGCAAGCGGGTTTGAATCGAAATTGGGCTCGTATATCTTCTTCTGCAAAGACGTGTTCAATGTAGAGAAGCTCGATCGTGCCGATTACCCCATGATCGAGGAAATCATCCTATGGAACACGTTGTTCGAAGATCGCAAAATTCTGAAAGAGAAGCTTGTTGAAAAATATGGCGACCGATTGAATGCCGAGCAAATCAAAAAGATTTGCAAGAAGCGTTTTACGGGTTGGGGCAGGCTGTCGAGGAAATTTCTAACGGGCGTTAAGGTCGATACCGATTGCGGCCCCAAATCCATTATGGACGTGTTGCGCGAGGGCAATCCGAATGCGGGGCATCGTGGCCGCACGATGGTGATGATGGAAGCGCTTCGCGATGAAGATCTTGGTTTCCAAAAACGCATAGATGAGATCAACAAGGCGTTCTTCAATGTCGAGGGTAAGAAGCTCGAGGTCAATGAGCTGCCGGGCTCGCCCGCGATTCGTCGCAGCTTGAATCAGGCTATTCGTATTGTGGACGAAATCGTGAAGATTGCTGGGAAGGCCCCTGAGAATATCTTCGTCGAAGTAACACGCGACGATGAAGTCGATAAACGAGGTAAGCGCACAAAGCGGCGCTATGACCAATTGCAGACTGCTTTGGATAAGTTTAAGTCCGAACATGCAGAGTATGTCGATCCCGAATTCGAGAGTGAATTCAAGACGTGCAAACAGAATAGTGTCGATTTGGACGAACGCCTTATGCTGTATTTCATGCAGCGCGGCAAGTGCCTGTATTCAGGCCGGCCCATCAAAATCGACCAACTGAGCAACGCTGGCATGTATGAGGTCGACCATATTATTCCGCGTTCGTATGTGAAGGACGATAGTTTAGAAAACAAGGCGTTGGTGTATCGAGAAGAGAACCAAAAGAAAACTGACGCTATGCTGATTGACCCCGCTATTCGTGCGAAGATGCGTGGCTATTGGGGAATGTTGCACGATGCTGGTTTGATTGGCGACAAGAAGTTCAAGAATCTGTTGCGCCCGAGTGTCGACGACAAGGCTATGAAGGGCTTTATCGCGCGCCAGCTGGTTGAAACAAGCCAAACGGTGAAGTTGACACAATCGCTGTTGGCAGCGCGGTATCCCGAAACGAAGATTGTGCCAGTTAAAGCCAACATGTCGCACGATTTGCGCCTGGCTGCCAATTTCGTAAAATGCCGCGAGGCGAACGATTTCCACCATGCTCACGATGCGTTTCTGGCTTGCCGCATGGGTCTGTTTATCCAAATGCGCCATCCGGGCGTATACGATAATCCCATTGGCATGACGCACGTCATGCGCAAGTACGCCCGCCAGCAATCTGAATACTTCAAGCGTCATCATCGTGTGCCCGGTACGAGCGGTTTCATCGTAAATAGCTTCATGACCTCGGGTTTCAACAAAGAGACAGGTGAGATATTCCAAGATACGTGGGATGCTGAAAAAGAAGTCGAAAGCATTCGCAAAGCGCTGAATTACAGGCAGTGCTTCATTTCCAGGATGCCCGTGGAAGATTCAGGCGTGTTTTGGGATGCAACGATTTACTCGCCGCGCGATGGCAAGAAACTTGGTCTGCCTTTGAAGAAGGGGCTCGACCCGAATAAATACGGTAGTTTCTCGCGTGAGCAATTTGCTTATTTCTTTGTGTATGAAGCCAGGGACAAGAAAGGTAAACGCGTATTTCGCTTTGCTCAGGTGCCTGTATGGTTAGCGAGTAAGATTCGTAGCGATTCGAAAGCGCTGGAGCGCTATGCAAAGGAGCTTGCTGAAGGCGAGAAGCTCGAATTCGTCAGAATTGAACGAGCGAAGATTCTGAAAAAGCAGCTAGTCGAGATTGACGGTGATTTGTTTTTCATTACAGGCAAGCGGGAGATGCGCAATGGTAGGGAAATTGCTCTATCGCAACAAGACATGGGAATATTGAACGGTAATCTAGGTGACTGCTCGTTAGATATTTTAAGTCAGCATTTGGCAGATAAAGCGGGCGACGTTGGTAGGAGAATTTCAGATGCAATTTCATTGACATCTTTGCCTGAAATGACGGCTGATTTGCCGGAAGACAATAGACTTGTGTTAATGAGAGATGTTATTGCGCTAATTAACGGATCGAAAAATATGATTGATATGTCGTGCCTTGGTCGTGGGAAGTACTGTGGTGCGATTAATCCGTCATTCTCGAAAATTCTATGCGATATCAGTAGCCCATTCGTAATTATCGACCAGTCCGTAACGGGCATGTTCGAGAGGCGAACCAAAATTGGCCTTTAGAAGCGTGCTCATAGAAAGCCCTTGTAAATGCACCTACAAGGGAGGCTACATGGTTATTCGCAAAGAAGACGACACGAGGAAGGTCCATCTGTCGGAAGTTTCCTCGGTCGTCCTCCAGTCGAACCAGGTCTTCATAAGCGCATATCTTATGGCCGAACTGGCAAAACAGAAAATCTCGTTGGTTATCTCCGACGAAAAACAGAATCCCGTGGGGCAGTATCTGCCCCTTTACGGGGCTCATAACACCAGCAAGCGTGTGCAAGAGCAACTGGAATGGACCGAACCGGCAAAGAAACGTGTCTGGCAGCACGTGGTTCGCGATAAAATTGCGCATCAGGCAGCCGTCCTGAATGCGCGAGCTCAAGAAGACTGGGCTTCAAGGCTTAAAGAACTTGTGCCAGAGGTCCGTTCGGGTGACCCAACCAATCGCGAGGCTTATGCGGCTCGGGTTTATTTCCAAGCATTGTTTGGCGCAGGCTTTTCACGTGATGCCGATTGCTCGGTAAATGCCGCTTTAAACTACGGCTATGCCGTGCTGCTTTCGGCTGTAAATCGGG
>ERZ808240.4350-NODE-4350-length-12646-cov-45.264792_pt1 | contig 12646 bp, 10 predicted proteins | sample MGYA00521084_ERZ808240 | MGnify/ENA primary metagenome ERZ808240 (study PRJEB31516, sample SAMN03275571) | gut metagenome | biome: mammalia-associated habitat; material: feces | host: Papio cynocephalus | place: Kenya | collected 2012-08-06 ... | reverse complement strand
TCTTGACTGGCGGTTCCAAAACGTCGTAGACTTCAACTGCGATTTCTAGGTTGAATCTTGCCGTCCCTCTTCAACATGCAATTTCGGGGCTATTTTCCGGCCGCCAACTTGATTTCCACGGGCACGAACGTGTCGGGATTCGCCGCGCGTCGCAAAATCTTGTCGGCATACTCGTCCGAATAGTAACGGTCGGTATCTGTGCGGTCGCGGCGTCCGTTATAGCGGCGCAGGGCTTCTTTCCATCCGTCGAAGTATCCCTTCGGACGTTCCGCGGCGGGGCGCGCCGCGGCGGAGAAGCCCTTGCGCGACAGATACTTGATGGCGGCGCGAATGTTGCCTTCCGCCGTGCCGGTGTTGCGTCGAGCGGGTTTGGAGAGTCCGACGAGTTCCTTTTCCGCGCCCCAGTCTCCGGGGACGTTGACTTGCAGGGGGTCGACCGACCAGGCGGCGAGCGAACGCGGACCGTTGCCGCCGGACTCCTCGATCATATGCGCCTTGACGAGGTCGGGCGTCAAGTCGGCGATGCGCCGCGCCTGCGCGGCGGTTCCGCCGCACCAGGCGGCCTTGTCGGCGTTGAAATCGGCCACGAGCCGTGCAATCAGGGCGTCGTGCCGTTGGTAGCGCGCTTCCTCGAAGCCGCAAAAGACGGGCAGTCCCGCCCCGCCGGCATGTTGCCGCGCAACGCGGCGTTTGTCCGTCTGCCGCGGAAACCACTTGGCGATCCACCGCTCAATCGCCCGGACGGTTTTCATGTCCTCGTCCGACACGAAGCGGCGGTCGATGTAGAGTTCGCCGCGGTCGTTGAAGATGATTTCGCCCAAGCCCGCCGTATCGAGCACGTAGCGCGCGTTTTCCGAGGGCGGGACTTCGGCGATGCCCTTCCGGCGCAGGTCTGCGGCATGCCGCGCGGCGCGCAGGAGGGCGTCATGGTAGACGCGGGCGCCGGCGATCGCGAGCGGCAGGGCTTCCGCCACGGCGCGCGGATCGACCGAGACGGGCGTGCCGCGCACAAAGGGGCCCGGCGCGACCACCACGGCCGCGCCGGAGACCAACGTGCAGAAGAGGACGACAGACAGCAAGAGGATCTTCGGCATACAGCGACCGCGCCGCGGACGGGCTCAATATTGGAAGCCGGGGATGACGGTCTGCCGCGCCTTCTTCGCCGTATGGGGGTAGTCCAGCGTATAATGGAGACCGCGGCTTTCATGGCGCTTCTGGGCGGAACGCACGATCAGCTCCGCGCAGACGGCCAGGTTGCGCAGCTCGAGCGTGTCGGGCGTGACGAGGTATTTGAAGTAGTACTCCCGGATCTCGCGGCGCAAGGTCTTGATGCGGTGCGCCGCGCGCGCGAGGCGCTTGTTCGTCCGCACGATGCCGACATAGTCCCACATGAGGCGGCGGATCTCGTCCCACATGTGCGCCACGAGGACGGCTTCGTCCGGCGGAACGGCGTTGCCGATCCGCCACGGCGGGATGACGGGAGGAGTGGTCTGGAATCTGTCCGGATGCGCCCCGAGGCGTTTCGCGGTCAGGTGTGCGCAGACGAGCGCTTCCATCAGCGAATTGGACGCCAGACGGTTGGCGCCGTGGAGCCCGGTCGACGCACATTCGCCGACGGCCGAAAGCCCGGGGATGGACGTGCGCCCGTCGGTCGTCGCCTGGATGCCGCCGCAGGTGTAATGGGCGGCGGGGACGATCGGGATGAGGTCCTTGGCCATGTCGATGCCGAACTCCATGCACTTGTGGTAAATGTTCGGGAAGCGGTTCATCAGATAGGCGCGCCCCTTCGAACGGATATCGAGGTACATGCAGTCGTCTCCGGTGCGCTTCATCTCGGAGTCGATCGAACGCGCGACGATATCGCGCGGCGCGAGCGATCCGCGCGCATCGTACTTCTGCATGAACTCGCGCCCGTTCTTGTCGACGAGCACGGCGCCTTCGCCGCGCACGGCTTCGGAAATCAGAAAGCGTTTGGCCTGGGGATGGAACAGACACGTCGGGTGGAACTGGATGAATTCCATGTTTTCGATCGCCGCGCCCGCCCGCCAGGCGAGCGCGATGCCGTCGCCCGTCGCCGTGTCGGGGTTGCAGGTGTAGAGATAGACCTTGCCGCATCCACCCGTCGCCAATATCGTGTTGGGGGAGCGGATCGCATAGATTTCGCCTGTGGCCTTGTCCATCACATAGGCGCCCAGGCAACGGTTCTCGCCTTTCAGGCCGATACGCTTGGACATGACGAGGTCGATCACGATGGTGTGTTCGCGCAAGTCGGCGCCGCAGGCCCTGGCGCGACGGATTATCGCCGCTTCGCACTTCTCCCCCGTAATGTCGCCGGCATGGAAGATGCGGCGTTCGCAGTGTCCACCCTCGCGCGTCAAGTCCCACGACCCGTCCTTCTTCTTCGCGAATTTGACGCCGCAGTCGATGAGATAGCGGATGCCCTCCGGCGCATGCTCGCAGATTTCGCGCACCACGTCTTCCTTGCCCAGCCAGGCCCCGGCGACCAAGGTGTCTTTCACATGCTTGTCGAACGAGTCCGCCGGGTCCATCACGCAGCAGATGCCGCCCTGCGCGAAATTGGAGTTGCAGTCCTTCAGGCGCTCCTTCGTGACAAGGACGACTTTGCCTTTGTCCGCGAGTTGGAGCGCACAGACAAGCCCGGCCATGCCGGACCCGACGATAAAGTAGTCGCAATCTACGATTTTCATGGGCTCGAAGCCTCCAAGGGGAAGTATGGCGAATCAGAGGACCTGCACAAGACGCGCAATCGCCTCTTGCACGTTCGCGCGGGAATTGAACGCCGAAATGCGGATATAGCCTTCGCCCGCACGGCCAAATCCGGCGCCGGGCGTCGTGACGACGTTCGCTTCTTTCAGGAGTTTGTCGAAGAAGGCCCAGCTGTCGCCCTTCACGTCAACCCACAAGTAGGGCGAATCGGTCCCGCCCGTGACGGCAAAACCGCGCGCCGCGAGGGCTTCTTTCACGAGCTTGGCGTTCTCCAGATAGAAATCGATCGTCGCCTTCGTCTGCGCCTGCCCCTCGGGCGTGTAAACGGCCTCCGCGCCGCGCTGGGCGACATAGCAGGCGCCGTTGAACTTCGTCGTCTGGCGGCGCGCCCACATGGGGCGCAACTCGACCGCCCGGCCGGCCCGATCGTACGCGACGAGTCCCTTCGGTACGACGGTATAGCCGCACCGGATGCCCGTGAAGCCCGCCGTCTTGGAGAAGCTGCGGAATTCGATCGCGCAGGAACGCGCCCCGGCGCACTCGTAGATCGAGTGCGGTATGCCCGGCGTGCGAATGAACGCCTCATAGGCCGCGTCGAACAGGATGAGGGCTTTTCTGGCGTTCGCCCAGTCCACCCACTTCTGAAGTTGCTCTTTCGTCGCCACCGCGCCGGTCGGGTTGTTGGGGTAGCACAGATAGACGACATCCGCGTCCCCGGCGGCTTCGGGCTCCGGGACGAAGCCGTTCGCGGCGTTGCAGGTCAGATAGACGAGCCCCGCATAGCGGCCGCCCTCGTTCGCGCCCGTGCGTCCGGCCATGACGTTCGTGTCGACGTAGACGGGGTAGACGGGGTCGCCCACCGCGATCTTGACGTTTTTGTCGAAGAGCTCCTGGATGTTGCCGCAGTCGCACTTCGCGCCGTCCGAGACGAAAATCTCATCCGCGGCGACGTCGATGCCGCGCGCGGCGAAATCGACCGCGGCGATCTTCTCGCGCAGGAACGCGTAGCCCTGCTCGGGCCCGTAGCCGTGGAACGTCGCGCGCGCACCCTCGTCGTCCACGGCTTTGCGCATCGCCGCGAGGACGACGGGCGCGAGGGGTTCCGTCACGTCGCCGATGCCCAGGCGGATGATCTTGGCGTCCGGGTGCGCCGCCTGGTGCGCGTTCACGCGGTGCGCGATTTCCGTGAAGAGATAACTGGCTTGAATCTTCTCGTAGTTTTCGTTGACTTGCAACATGGGGAGACCTCCATCGTAAATTAGTTTCTGAAATCCAGCAAGTGCCCGATCAGCGCGCGCAGTCCGCGATAGTAGAAGGAGAAATCGAACAGATTGCGCGTCGTCGTCAGACGGTGCCAAAGCGCACGCGGCTGCAGAAAGCCGCGGTAGACGGATCTGATCGCTTCTTTGATCTGCGCCTCGGTCGCGTAGGGCGTCCGGGTTATCGCGCGGCGCATGTCGTACGCGTCCCAATCGCGCGTGGCCAGACCGCCTGCCGCGTCCAATTCGCGGAAAAGCGGCGTGCCGGGGTAAGGGATCGTCAAGGTGCACTGCAAAGTGGAGGCATGTCCATCGGCCAGCAGCTTGCGCGCCAGCGCCACCGTCTTCGCGATTTCCGCCGGACCTTCCCACGCATGGCCGAACATGAAGGTCAAATGCACGTCCAACCCCGCCTCGCTCGCCCACTTCGCGCCTTCCTCCACGTCCTTCACCGTGATCTTCTTGCAGAACCGGTCCAGCGTCTCCTGGTTGGCGGACTCCACGCCGAAAAGGACCAAACGAAAGCCGGCCTTGCGCATGAGGGCGTAATCCGCCGCCTTGAGACGGCCAAAACGCATGTTGCAATCGATGCGGACCTTGCGGTTGAGCCCGCGGCGGATCATCTCTTCGCAGAAGGTCCTCAGCCAGGACCCGACCGGAAACGACCCCGAATCGTCCATGATCTCCTTGACGCCGTAGCGCGTCGCGAGACAGTCGATCTCGTCCACCACGTCGCAGACGTTGCGCGTACGGTAGGTCGGATAAAGCGTCGTCCAGCTGCAAAAGGTGCATTTCGCGTGCCAGCAGTCGCGTCCGGACATGATGTAGGTGCCGGGCGTGCGGCGGAAGTTGCCGTTCTTCTCGGCGTACAGCTTCCAGTGCACGAGGTCGCGGTCGATCCACGGCGCGGAATTCAAATCGTGGTCGAGCCGGAATCTTCCCGTATTGCAGATCTCCCCCGCCGCGTCGCGATACCAGATTCCCGGCTCGAAATCCCGGGGGTCGAAGCGCGAACGGATCAGATTGGAAAGCAGGAAGTCCCAGTCGCCGCCCGTCAGAACGTAGTCCACGGCGCACGCGCGCATGGATTCCTCGGGCAGGGCGGTCGCGTGGTCGCCCACGAGCGCAACCCGGGCCGGGCTGCGCTTCTTGAAGGCGTCTATCCACCGCCAGTGTCGTTTGACGACGGGCGTCTTCGTTTCAAGGACGACCAAGTCGGGCGCGAACGCCGAAAGCCGCGTCTCGAACGCTTCCGGCGACAGCTCCGCGGCGATCCCGTCCAGGAAGAGCACGTCGTGCCCCGCCTTTTTCAGCATGGTGGCCGCCGTGGCCGGCACGACGGGAAAAATGTAGGTCGGACGCGAAAACCACTGGAACTGGCGGTTCTGGGTAAGAAGCGGGACTCCCTTCTCGCTCGCCAAAGGCGGATAGGCAATCGCGATTTTCATGCTTCGCCCTTACCACGCGTAGCCGAGACCGACTATGTAGCGCGTATCGCTCGACTTGCGCCCCACGCTCGGACGAGAGTTGTATTCCCATTCGATCTTCGCGACGAGGTTGAAGTCCATGATCAATTTCGTCGTGAAACCGACGTCCGCCTTGACGATGCAGTGCTCCCAATCGTCGACTTGCGGATAGTATTCGAGGTTGTGGAAGCCGTTCACGCCCTCGTTCCATTTCGGATTGTACTTGAGATGATGGGCGTAGCGTGCGGCCGCGTAGCCCGTGTCGCCATCCGCCGGGCGTTCCCGGTAGTCGTCGCGGAACCAGGTCGCGCCGGCTTCCTGGCTGAAACTCCAGACGCCCGTCGCCTCGAACCGCCGCGCATCCAGCCACTGGTAGCCGACGCCGGCGCCCAGCCGCACGCGGCTGTCGAGCCCGGCGATGGAATCTTCTTCGTAGCGCGCGTTTTCGAACGTATAGAACGCCGGCTTCCAGAAGTGGTCGTGCTGGCCCTCCAGCTCCCAGCGGTCCGTCGTTTTCTCGCGGTCGTTCTTGGACGTCCCCGTTTCCGTATAATAGTAGCCGAAGTCCGCGTTCACGCGATCCTTCTCCCAGCGGCGGTGGACATTCGCCAACAGCGAGGCGGAATTCTGGTAGGTGTTGCCGCGCGCGGCCGTATAGGACGCGTTGACGGAGCCGTGCCATTTCTCCTCAACGGGATCTATAGCCTTTATCTTCGCGCCGTCAAGAGGCCCTTCCGCGGCGATGAACACGCCGTTGGAGATCGTCAACGACTTCTTTTCCCGCGTCAGATCCGCATATTGCACCGTGTGTTCGCGGGGCGTATCGAGACCGGCAATCTTGGCGAGCGGCACTTCAATCTCGCCGAGATCGTCCGAGACGAACACAAGCTTGCCGTCTTTGACCGCGCCCGCCGCGCCGGAGAGGCGGGAGCCCGAAACCAGGGTCAACGAATCCGCCCGGACGGCGATGCCGGCATAGAGTGCGCCAATCAAAAGCAAAAAACGCATATCAATCATTCCTCGGTGCTGGATATTCCAGAAAAGGGAGCTTCAGGCTCGAAGTTGAAGTCGTGTTCGTTCGCTGGGGGTCCGCATACTGCTCCTCCAGCCCGCGCAAGTCGAGCGACTTCATGCCCTCCGAGCTTCTTATGCCGCGATCGCCGGGCTCTTGGCGCACGTCGTCCGTGTAAAGCCGCCCCAGGACCGCGTTCTTTGGCAGGCCGGCGTCTTTCTTGATGTGCTTCGGATCGATCAAACCGACCGTCACAAAGACGATGATCTCCGTCTGCTTCTTCACGCGCGTGCGCGAACCGAAGAGGCGAGGACCGATCCACCACAAATCGCGCAGCCAGGGGATGCCGCTGTCCACCTGCTGCTCGATCGTGCGCGAAAGACCGCCGATGACCGCCGTCGTTTCGCTTGCCATGTTGAATTCGGTTATCAGGCGCTGCACGTGGATGATCGGATATTTCGCCGAGTAATTCGCGTCCTCCGAAGACTTCGACTTGGAGCCGTCCTCCGTGCCCGCCGTCACAAAGTCCGTGCAGTCGCTGATCGTCGGCACGATCTGCACGTTTATGAGCCCGTTCGTGCCGATCCGCGGCGTGACTTCGAGCGAAATGCCCCAGCTGAAGAATGCTTCCTTGGCGAACATGAACTTGTCCTCTCCCGGAATCTGCGCCATCTTCATGTCCAGATCGGTGGAAAGCTGGTTGTTGGAGGAGAGCGTTTTCTTCGCGGCGATCGTCACGTTCGGATACTTTGTCGTCATGTCCACGATCGCCTTCTTGCCCGAGGTGACGATAATCTTCGGATTCGAGAACGTGCGCGCGTCTTCGTTCATCTCGAGCGCGCGCAGGATCACGTACAGTTCGCTCATCCCCAAAGTCGCGTTGAAATGCGAGAGGTTGGCGGTTTTCGACCCCATCCCCGAGACGAGGTTCCCGTTCGCGTCTTTGATCGGCCCCACCGTATAGTCGCCCGTGGAGGAATCGTAGGAGGAGATGCCCTGGAACTTGCGCTCGTTGTAACCCGCATCCAGCCCGATGGACCCGCGCATGCCGTCCAGCATCTGCCAGTCGATGCCGAGTTTGTGGGAGGCGTTGTTCGAAAGCTCCACGAAACGCGCCTCGATGTAGACCTGGCGCGGTTCGACGTCCACCTCGTCCACGATGCGCTGGCAGGTGTCCAGAACCATCCGCGGCGCGGTGACCATCACGGCGTTGGCTTCGGGGAAGGCCTGCGCCATTTTTGAAACCTTCCAGGACGTGCCGAAGTCGCCGCTCCAGGTCGCGTTGAACTTCTCCGCCAGCTCCTCGGCGTTCGCGTGCGCCAGGCGGAAGACGCGCGTCGAGATCCGCCGCTGGTCCAGCGCCGCTTCCGCCCGCTCGTTCGCGCGCGCTTCCGCGTCCAGCCGGGCCGCTTCGCTGCCGCGCGCGGCGGCTTCCAGCCTCGCCTTCTCGACCGCGTTGGACGCCGCCGCGCGGATGGCCGCCTCGACCGCCGCGTCTATCCCGCCCGAAGCGAGGGGGTCGGCGACCGCCGCGTCTTCCGCGACGCCGGCAAGGTCGTTTGTCGAAATCCGGACGATGGGATCCATCGCGACGCTGACGCCCGCATCCGCCGCTCCGAGGACGGACGGCAAGGGCGCGCTGAGCGCGGCGAGCAGGCTGGCGACGGCGCAGATCATGCGTTGATCAGACTCGCCAGGAAGGGGTCTTTCGCCTGGATTTCCTCCGTCGTCAGTCCCTCGATCTCGTGCGGGAACACGATCCAGTCGTTGCCGACGTCCTTCACGAAGTAGTCGGGGGTGATGTTCGTGACGTTTTTGCGGGGCTTCCAATAGACGCACGCCATGCGCATGTCGGCGCCGGTCTCGGCGATGCGGTTCTTGACGGCAAGCGCCGTCTTGCCCGTGTCGAACACGTCATCCACGACAAGGACCCTGTCGCCCTTGCGCATCATGGCGAAGATCTCCTCGCCCAGCGTGAAAACGACTTCGCCTTTGTTTTCGCCGATGCCGGTGTAGCTCGCGCACTTGAGCGGGATGTGCTGCACGTTCCACCCGACGGCGCGGAAGTATTCGTGGATCGAGACGCCCACCGCCGCGCCGCCGCGCCAAAGTGCGATCAGGAGGTCGGGCTTCCAGCCGGACTGTTTGACGGCCGCCGCCAGGCGCCACGAGTCCCGCAGAAACTCGTTTGCGCTCAAATAGTGCTTGGCAACATCTACCATGTTCCGCCGCCTCAGCTCTTGTAGGTCACGACGCCCGTGCCTTTGCGGATGGCGCCGATGACCGAGTAGGCCTGCCTCTGGGCTTTGAGGACGGCCTCGACGGCCGCCAGATCCTTCTTCGCGACGATGATCACGTAGCCGATGCCCATGTTGAACACGCGGTACATTTCGTCGCGGTCCACCTTGCCCTGGTTCTGGATGAACTTGAAGATCGTCGGCACTTCCCAGGCCGCGCGGTCGATCTCGGCGTTGCAGACCTTCGGCAGCACGCGCGGAATGTTGTCCGGGAAGCCGCCGCCGGTGATGTGCGCCATGCCGTGGATCTTGATCTTGCGGTCCATGATCTTCGAGACCGGCTTGAGGAAGCTGCGATGGACCGCGAGAAGCGCATCGCCGAACGTCCGGTTCGTCCCCGGGACCTTGTCCTGCCAGGAGTAGCCGCACAAATCGAATATGACGCGGCGCGCAAGCGAGAAACCGTTCGTCTGCAGCCCGCCCGAATGCAATCCGACGATGACGTCGCCCGCGCGGATGGACTTGCCGGTGATCAGATCGGCCTTCGCGACGTGCCCGACGATCGTGCCCACGAGGTCGTACTCGCCGAGCGGATACAGCCCCGGCATCTCGGCCGTTTCGCCGCCCAGAAGGGCCATCTTGTTCTCTTTGCACGCCTTGCAAAGCCCCGCGACGATCTGGTTGAACTGCCGCGCGTCGAACTTCGCCGCGCCCACGTAATCCATGAAGAAGAGAGGCTTCGCGCCCTGGACGAGAATGTCGTTCACGCAGTGGTTCACGATATCCTGCCCCACCGTGTCGTGCTTGTTCATCATGCACGCGATCTTGAGCTTCGTGCCCACGCCGTCCGTCGAGGCGACCAGAATCTGGTCTTTGCCCGCCGGCGCTTTGTGAAGTCCGCCAAAAGAACCGATGCCGCCCAGCACGCCCGGCGTCTTGGTGCTGCCGACCACGGTTTTGATCGCTTTGAGCGCGGCCATTTTATTGTCGATGTTCACGCCGGATTGCGCGTATGCAGACTTCGTCTCTGACATCTTCTCTTCTACCTTCAGGGAATAAACTTAAGTTCTTGTTTGATAAAAAAGAGCCGGACGCATACACGCGAAAGGTGTACGCGTCCGTCTCGCGGGATCTTAGAGCTTGTTGTTGGAGCCCAGGACCTTCACGATCTTGTGGATATAGAGCTTCTTCATCTCTTCGCGCGCCGGCCCGAGGTATTGACGGGGGTCGAACTGCTCGGGATGCTCGGCGAAGTGCTTGCGGATCGCCGCGGTCATCGCCAGACGCGAGTCGCTGTCGATGTTGATCTTGCACACCGCGCTCTTCGCCGCCTTGCGCAGCTGCGACTCCGGAATGCCCACCGCGTCCGGGAGCTTGCCGCCGTACTTGTTGATGGTGTCGACGTACTCCTGCGGCACGCTGGACGAACCGTGGAGGACGATGGGGAAGCCCGGGAGCTTCTTCTCGATCGCCTTCAGCACGTCAAACGCGAGCGGCGGCGGAACGAGCCGGCCCGTCTTGGGGTCGCGCGTGCACTGCTCCGGCGTGAACTTGTAGGCGCCGTGGCTCGTGCCGATGGAAATCGCCAGCGAATCGCAGCCCGTCTTCTGCACGAACTCCACGACCTCTTCGGGGCGCGTGTAGTGCGACTCCGCGGCGGAAACTTCGTCCTCGACGCCCGCGAGCACGCCGAGCTCGGCCTCGACCGTCACGTCGTACTTGTGCGCGTAGTTGACGACCTTCTTCGTGAGTTTGACATTCTCGTCGAACGGCAGGGCGCTGCCGTCGATCATGACCGAGCTGAAGCCCGAGTCGATGCAGCTCTTGCAGGTCTCGTAGCTGTCGCCGTGATCGAGGTGGAGCACGATCTGGGGCTTCTTGCAACCGAGTTCCTTGGCGTAGGCGACCGCGCCCTCGGCCATGTAGCGCAGAATCGTGGGGTTGGCGTACTTGCGCGCACCCTTCGACACCTGCATGATGACCGGAGACTTCGTCTCCACCGCGGCCTGAATGATCGCCTGCATCTGCTCCATCGTGTTGAAGTTGAACGCAGGAATCGCATAACCGCCCTTGACGGCCTTTGCGAACATCTTCTTGGTATTGACAAGACCAAGCTCTTTGTAGCTGACCATGTATAACTCCTTATTTTAGACCCCTCTCGGGGTGATTGGCTTAAATTATATCAAAAATACCCGCTCCATTGCAAGCAAAACCCGAATGCGCAATTCGCCGTACGGATTGCGTCATGTCCAAAAGACCAGGTGGACGCGCCTCGGCATCCCGCACGATCCGCAAACCGCCTTCACAGCGCATCCGGACATAGCGCGCCCCCGGAGACGCCCGATCACCCCGGACGCTTCGCCCACTCCACCAAAATCTTCGCGAAAAACATCTGGCGCTGGATGCGCTCACGCACACTCAGCGGCAACAGGCGCACGAGGAATCGTATCGGCCATAAAGCCGCCAGCAGACGCGAACGCGGGTGGACGGCCGACGTTCCATGCGCCACATTCCACCAGAGTTGGTACTGCGGCGGGTAGACCGGCGAGACCGTATCATGGAAATGCCGCCCCACGCACATGAGATGGTAGACCGCAGGCGTCCGCCAAGAGGGAAGGTCCCGAAACGTGTCCCAATAATCCGGCAGAAATCCGCAATCCTGATTGTAAATCACGTTGAGAATATCCTGATCCGCATAGGGCGGTGTCCCGCACCGACGCACGAGATCTATGGCACGCGCACTCAGATGCGTTGGCCGCATCTTCCGCAGATTCATGAGACTGATTCCCGCGCAACAGTAGCGCGTCTCGTCGAACGCAAGGCCTGTCTTCCGGATCCAAGGGCGAACGGCCCACACCGCACTTTTGAAATCGCGCACCCATTGGATGGAGACCGACGCATCGAAGAGACCGGCGAGTTCGCACACGTCACGGTTCCAGATCGTATCGACGTCGCTGTAGACGACCCAATCGACTTCTGGCAACAGTTCGGGCAGAAAGAGGCGCAGGTACGTCATCCGGCTCGTGTGGAAGCGATCGAACACCTCCACTCCCGCGAGATTCCGAAGCGCCGTCTCGTCGAAAACATGGAAAAACAGCCGTTCGGGCGTCGCACAACTCCGGAGCATGCTCTTTTTCGTCACCTCCAACCCCGGCGCATAGTTCGCGTCCGCCGCGAGGACAACGTGAACGGAGCCGTCCGCTTTGTCCGCGCCCGCAAATCCATTTCCGACCGCATATGAAACGCCTCGTTCGTGCGCAGCCGTTGCACCATAGCCCTTTTGTCTCATTTTCATGTCCCGTAGTCTAACATTTTTTCTCATGAACCGTCAAGCAGGCATCTAGCTGGAGTTTCCCCAAAATTTCCGGCTTGCCGCGGTTCGCCCCGGGGACGGCGCACAAGGTGCGCTCCCCGGGCATATTCTTCGGCCCTCGCCGCAAAGGAGCGATTTCCCCGTATGCCCCTCTGAGACGGGACGCAAGCAGGAAGGCAGGGCGCGCGAAGCCATTGGGCGAACCGTCGGGTGAGCCTTTTGCCGCCCCTCGGAGTTTACTCCATCGGCGCAACGGCATCACCGTTCCGGCGCAACGAGGTAGGCGTTCCGGCGCAACGGCATCACCGTTCCGGCGCGACGGCATCACCGTTCCGGCGCGACGGCATAGGCGTTCCGGCGCAACGGCATCACCGTTTCAAGGCATTTGAACACCCGGTCCGGACCTCCCCTCCCGTCTCCAGGGGGGGGCGGCCGCGGCGGTTCCGGCAACGTTTGCCGTCCTGGGCGCGCCAGTCGCGTTGAAATCCCGTAAAAAGGGGACAAAAGGGTGAGCTCTTTGCAGATTTTCAAGAAAGGTGACCACTAGGGGGGTAAAGTGGTCACCCAAACGACCCATAGTGGTCACCCCTTTGACCCAAAGTGGTCACCTCTTTTCGGAGGGGTGGTCCGGG
>ERZ808240.4348-NODE-4348-length-12652-cov-6.255299_pt1 | contig 12652 bp, 10 predicted proteins | sample MGYA00521084_ERZ808240 | MGnify/ENA primary metagenome ERZ808240 (study PRJEB31516, sample SAMN03275571) | gut metagenome | biome: mammalia-associated habitat; material: feces | host: Papio cynocephalus | place: Kenya | collected 2012-08-06 ... | reverse complement strand
GCATCCAAACTTTGTCTGGGTCCCCCGGTCGAGCCGTATGGCTCCCGGGGGATTCGTGTTTTTCTTGGGTTTTTGCTCCTTCCTCTTCCGGGTCTTCCGGCCGGATCCCCCCGCGTGGGCTCACGGCGTTTTCCGTATCTGTCAGGCCTCGCCCCGGTCGGTGTTGGCCCGGAATGGAGACGTGGGATTTCACCGGCCGGATCCGAGGGAATTGTCGGCGGCGTCACCGGCATCAGGCTGACGCCAGGCCTGCAATTTCATGTGATTGAGTTCGGTGTTCGGATCGTACGTATCGTCCAGTCTTTCCTGGTACATCGAGACCAATTCGTCGCCGCGGCCGAGCATCTCCAAAGCGGCCTCCCGTATCGTCTCCCATTCGTACGGCACCACTTCCTCAGGGAACATCACCGTGGTCTGGTTCGGCGTATCACGTTCCACCAAATCGACGAAATTCAGCAGATCCTGCCATCGTTCGGCGGCGATAAGGCGAGCCGCGTACGCGTCCGCAAGAGGTTCGGAAGTATGGTTGTCGCGCAGGAACCGGTCGGCCTCATCACTGTCGCCGCTGATCCGCATCAGATCGTGACGCAGAAACTGGACGGCATGATCGAACTGGTTCTGCGCGGTCTGCGCAAGCTGCCTTTGGGAAAGCAACGACGGGTCAAGCATCGCAAGATCGTTCAATTCCTCGGGGGAGAGCGCCGAAGAATCGCCCGCAACGGAACCATCGCCGTCACGTGCGGACGAATCCGTTCCATCCGCGTCTTTCGCACCATCCATGGCGTCCATATCCGTGCGGATGTCCTGCGATTGCGTGGAGGCGGTGCCGTGCATGGCCGTATCGTCCGCACTATTGCCGTTGCCGCTATTGCCAGTGCCGGATTTCGCCGCGAAATCACGCATCGCGGCGATGCCCTTGTTCAACGCGTCATACGCGAACATGCGTGTGTCATCCCACTGCGCGAAGGAAAGCCCGCAGGACAGCAACTCCACCATCTGCATGGCGTTAAGTCGGAAATCCTCATTGCACGCAACCTGCGTGACCATGCGCAACGCCTGCTCTCCGGTCATAGGGTCGGCATTGCAGGCGACGGCGTCCATGTACACGCGCACGGTCTGGATGAGATCCTTCAAATAGTCGAAGCCCTCATTGTCGCGGTCGGCCACGTTGCCGACGAAACGCGCGGTCATCTCCACGGCCTTGGTGAGATTGCCGACCGCGTCGAGCCATCGCGTGCTGATCACCGCATTGCCCACCACTGCGTCCACTCCGGACAACGCCTGCGAATCGATCGAGAACGTCGGCATGTCGATGCGTGGAATCTCCACGCCGCCATCGGTGCACTCCGCGGTGGGCACCATGGAGGCGAGTGCGTCGAAATACCACTGCATGGGCATGTTGATGACCATGTCGGCGTCGGAAAGGTTAGCGACCGGCACGTCGTTGCGCCGCTCGGCATCCTCTTGGCTCGCCTCGCGGATCATGTGGTTCCACAGGAAGGTCGGGCCGTCGAATTCGGCGGAGCTCAGCCACCCGTTGTTGACGTAGTCGATGAGGTCGTCGGCATCCTGCCTGCGATTGAAGCTGCCCATAGCCTGCCTTTGCCTACCTTTCCGTCCTGGAACACGTTATATCCTGGAACACGTCGTATCGCGATCGGCCGTCCGCATGAAAAAGCCGTCGCGTTTTTTGGCGATTCCGCCGCACCAAGTATAGGCGGCGTCGGCTACGTCCTCCTATGGAACCTTCCCGAGCGGAAGCTTGCAAGAACGAAGCATAAAGGAAACGGAATATGGAGAAAAGCGAAACGGTTTGAATACCGTGGGGGAAGAACAGATTATAATCATCTGCATATAACAAAACATCTTTTTTCAGCGCGTTCGGAAGGTTTTCCGGACGCGCTGAACTGTTTTTGGCGCAAAAATGAACGGAGGGCCAACACAAGATGAACTCACGGAAACTAGGTGCGGTGGCGGGAACCATCGCTTTGATCGTAGGCCTGTTCACGGGGTGCGGTTCATCGGAAGACGCGTCCGGCACGTCGACGGCCGACGATTCGGACAACGGCAAAAGCGTGACATACTCCGTGGCCGACTCGAAGGAATCCATACGTGTCGCCTCCGGATCGGAGAACAAGGAAGTGGCCGACGCCGTCAGACAGGCGGCCGAACAGGCGGACGTGTCGGTGACCGTCGACTACATGGGTTCGCTCGACATCATGGACGCGCTGCGCAACAAGGGCCATCATGCGGGACGGGACTACGACGCGGTATGGCCGGCCAGCAGCATGTGGATCACACTGGGGGACACGGGACACCTTGTCAAGGACCGGATCTCCACGTCCACCACGCCGGTGGTGTTCGGCGTGAAGCGAAGCAAAGCGGAGGCATTGGGCTGGACGAACGCGGACGGCACCACAAAGCCGGTGCCGACGAAGGACATCATGGACGCGGTGAAGGACAGGAAACTGTCGTTCGCCATGACGTCCGCTACACAATCGAATTCCGGCGCATCGGCGTACATGGCCTTCCTGACGGCATTGCGCGGCGGTGATGCGGCGCTCGCCGAAGCCGATCTGAACGACGCGTCGCTGCGATCGTCCGTGAAAACCCTGCTTTCGGGCATCGACCAGTCGTCCGGCTCATCCGACTGGCTCAAAGACATGCTGGTCAACGATCCGGATTCCCACGATTCGATGGTGAACTACGAATCGCTGGTCATCCAGGCCGATAAGGAACTGACGGCGAAAGGCAAGGAGCCGTTGCTGGCGATCTACCCGTCCGACGGCATCGCGGTCGCCGACTCGCCGCTCGGCTATGTGGACCGCGGGCAAGGCAAGGAACGGGCTTTCGCACGGTTCAGCAAGGCAATGACTTCGAAGACCGCCAAAAGGATATTCGAGGAAGCGGGGCGCAGAACCGGTGCGGACGGCGCGTTGACGTATGGGAAAGCTGCGAAAGTGAGGAATTCGTTCCGTGGGGAATGGGGCATCGATACGGACACTTCGGTGCTGAAGACCATCAGCATGCCTTCGTCGGACGTCATCGAACGGGCACTCGACCTATACCAGACCGTGCTGCGCAAGCCATCCTATACCTTGTGGGTGGTGGACTATTCCGCCTCCATGTCCGGCAAGGGCAAAAGTGGCGCGGTGAAAGGCCTGCAGGCCGCCCTCGACACCGATCAGGCAAGGGCCTCCCATATCGAGCCGGGCGACGATGACGTCAACGTGTTCATTCCGTTCAACGGGCAAGCCAAGGTGGAACAGACCGTGAAAGGCAAGCAGACCGCGCCATTGCTCGCTGCCGGAGAACGGAAGATCGCCTCGGGAGACGCCGACGTCTACAACGCGTTGAACGTCGCCTTGTGCAACCTGCCCGACAATCGCGACGACTATACGGTGGCGATCGTCCTGCTGACCGATGGCAGATCGAAGACCTCGAATCGTGATGGGTTCACACGCCTGTATGAGTCCGAAGGCAAGGGCGTTCCGATTTACTCCGTCATGGTCGGTGATGCGGATCGGAGCCAGCTTGACGATCTGGCCAAAATGTCGAACGGCAAGGTATTCGACGGATGCGACGGCGATTTGAGCGGTATCTTCCGCGAGGTGAAGGGATACAACTGATTTTTGCGGGCGATGGGGATAATAGCGCCGTGCTGCGGGTTTCGCCGGTTCATGCCGCTGGTCGCGTTGCTGTTTGTGGCATTGCCGGCGCGCAGTGTGCTGCCGCCTCGTTGTGAAACGCTGTGTGAAACATGTGCGGGACGCGGATGCCGGTCGATTGCCGGTAAAATGGTCCGTGGTGCCGCAATAGGGCGGACGCCTCGGGCCAGACCGAGTCCAGTCGAAAAGGAAACCATATGAAGGTCGCAAGCGGCAATGTGCTATGGCAGCAGCGTAAACGCAATTGGTGCCGTACTCCGTTCACATTCACCGTGTACACGCTCACCGATCAAGAGCTGAGCATCAAAACCGGCATGCTGAACGAGAATTTCAACCTGATCAAGCTGTTCCGCATCGTGGATATCAGCGTGGAACGCACGCTGTTGCAACGCATATTCGGTATGAGCACGCTCGTGCTGGATACGCGCGACCAGTCGTCCGGCAACGACACGGTGGCGTTGAAGAACGTGCTGAATGGCTTCGAGGTGCGTAAAGTGCTGCAGGAGGCGGTGGACGCCTCCCGCAGGGAGAACGGCATGTCCGCGCGCGAGTTCCTGGGCGGGCCGTCCGGCCCAGCCGGCCCAGGCTTCGGTCCCGGTCCTGATGGCCCGGGATTCGACGGCGACTTCGATGGGGCCGGTATGGGCGGTTACAGCGACGGGCGCTGAGCGGGTCTCGTGAACGTGGATTCTTCCGTCCATGCCGGCGATTGAAAGCTATTTGGCTTATTCGAGGCAAGCCGATAAGCCGAAAAGGCTGGTTTGGGGTATGAAACATACCTCAAACCAGCGTGTTGGCGCCAAGCGGGGCTGCCAAGGGTTGCCGACTTATTGCGCGGAATCGTTGTCTTGGGCGATGACCTTGCCGATGCGATGCGGAATTTCCGTGACGAGGGCATTGCCCATGCAGAATGCACGATGGCCGTCGGTCATTCCGTCGTCAGTCCATCCTTTCGGGAAACGCTGAAGTTGGTCCAGCTCGTCGGGGACGAGTCTTCTCAGACGTCCATTTTGCATCACCACGTGTTTGGTACGGCTGGCTCCGCGGCCGCCCTCTCCCGTGAGAATGGTACGGCTCGGCTTGTCCAGTGGGTCGGGGAAGGCGACAGGGCCCTCGGAATACACGTATTCATGTCCATTGCTGGCGGTGCGTTTTTCGTGTTTGCCGCCTTTGAGATATTCCCACGATTTGAGACTGTCTCCGGTGATGAAGAATTCGTCCGGAACCTGCTCGATTGGCACGAGGACTTCGCCCAGCGTATGTTGCGGACCATTGTAGACGGGCTTGACGCGGCGTGTGAACACCTTGCCATTCTGCATGACGCCGGCATCTTTGAAACGAGAGATTTTGTCTCCGATGCCGAATTCCTTCGTGGATTTGTAGGGATCCTTGCTGACGGAGAAACTTTCGGCTCCGAATCGCTCATCCGGTTCGACGGGGAAAGCCCGCGCCTCGACTCCTGCGTGGAAGAGCTGGTCCTCCAGATCCCACTTTGGGGCGTTGTATTCGGCGTAGATGTATACGCGACGGCGGCGTTGGGGCATGCCGTAGTCGGCGGCGTTCACCACATGCCATTCCACGGAATAGCCCAAACGGTACAGGCATGAGAGGATGATTGCGAAATCGCGGCCTCTCTGTGCGGTAGGGGATTTCAGCAGTCGGTCGACGTTTTCGAGAAGCACATATTTCGGATGCCTCATTTCAAGAATGGCATTGATGCTCCACCAGAGCACGCCCTTCTTGCCTTCGATGCCGGACGCCAAGCTCGCGGGCTTCGCGACCGAATAGTCCTGGCATGGGAAACCGCCGACGAGCATATCGAATTCCGGTAATTTGCGTTCACCTTTTTTGATTTGCTCGACAACGACTGCGATGTCTTCATTGACGCAGCTTCCTTCGCCGAAGCGCTTTTCGTAGCAACGCCATGCGAACTGCTTGGTAGGGCGTCCGTCCGGTTCCCAATTATTGGCCCAGACGGTATGGAAATTGCCGGCCGGCTTCATTTTGAAGTCCGGAAACTTTGGGTTGCTGTAGCCGTCGAGTCCAAGTCGGAATCCGCCGACACCGGCGAATAATTCGGCGACTTTGATTTCCTTGCTCATTGCAGCCCTCGCGCTCCTTTAGCTCTTGCGATCCGAACGATCGTTCGAGATAGTACTGACCAACATCATATCTAACCATGAGGAATCGATCAAGTTTAGTGTGTCGTGATGTTTGAGAGGATGCGTGGTGGTTGAATATAGGAAAGAGGGGCTTTGAAATGGTCTTCAGAAAAGCAGGAGCTGGTTCGATGTTGAACGAAGAACGTAGGTTTTCATCACTGGAAGAAGTTACGAAACTGTTGATTGGTGCTGAGGGAAAGACGTTTCGTGAACTTGATGAAACAGGTCGTGGCGATTCGGTGGGGAACAAGGGGTCTCTGGGCAATATTATTGAGGAATCTGTTCTGCATTATCCTGTCAATTCGGATGCCGAAGCCGATATTCTTGTCGGCAATACCCGATATGAGCTCAAGGTGACTCCGTTGAAGCACACCGGTAAAGGCATGCATAGGAAAATCGTTGCCAAGGAGAGGCTTGTTCTTGACATCATCAATTATGAGGATTTGCCAGGAGAGACTTTTGAAGATTCTCGTTTTTGGAACAAGTCGAAGAACATCATCATGGTTTATTACTACGATGACCGCGAAGATAAGAAAACACAATCCCGTTTGGATTGTATGGTGCTGAAATCGGTTATCCTGCATTATGATGAAAATGATTTGGCGATGATTCGAAATGATTGGGAGAAAATTCATGAGAAGGTTTCTTCCGGTCATGCTGATCAGCTTTCGGAGTCGGATACGAATTACCTTGCCGCATGCACAAAGGGTGCGAATGCTTCCAGCATGAGGGACGCTCCTGCTCCGCATGGGTCCGGTTTGAGCAAGATTCGGGCCAAGCAGCGTGCGTTCAGCTTCAAGTCATCTTTCATGACTTCGATTGCGGAACGGGCTTTAGTGAGCCGTATAGACGAATACAGTCTGCCAATTCCCGCGAATCAGACTCTTTCTGAGTTCTTGAAAGAGCGCATGAATCCATATATCGGAAAAACGGTTGATAATATTTCCCTTCGATTAGGCGTCCCGAAAACGGCATCAAAAGCCAATAAGAGCCGGCTTATCATGAAGATGGTTGGTGCGGATGGCCGTAGTGTTGACACGGTTGAGCAGTTCCGCAAGGCCAATGTGACCAAACTGAAGACGGTTGTGCAGTATCCGGATGGGCTTCCGAAGGAAAACATGTCGTTCCGTCAAATTACCGAAGAGGAATGGCAGGGATTGGCCTCCTTCGATGCAAAATGGGAAGATTCGTTTTTGTATGAGTATTTTGAAGAGAATAAATTCTTCATTGTCCCATTTGAATCGCCGGTGCCGTATCCGCAGCATGTAGCTGGTGAAGATCGCTTGACTGGAGGTTTTCTCTGGAATATGCCGGAGGCAGACATCGAACGGTATGTTCGCCCAGTTTGGGAACGGCTGCATGAATTAATGCTAAGTGGCAGATCCGTCCACTATGGACGGGGGACCAATCTGCTGCCTGGCGCAAGTTTTAACGGTGTTTGTCATCTGAGGCCGAAAGGGCGGAACAGTGACGATGTGGTGCGTCTGCCTAACGGTGAATCGATTACCAAGCAATGCTTCTGGCTTGATCGGCGGTATGTGGCGAAGCTGATTCGCGAAAACCAAAGTTGAAAGATGCGTAATGGTTGCGAGTTTGCGGGTGAGTGACAGCATTGCCGAGCATGCGCTGGGCGACTTTCTCGACGAGCATTTTTACGAGGTGCTGCATCGTCAGGATGCAGCTTTTGAGTATGAGCGAGTGCGGGATAGAAACCGGCAACTCAGGGGAATGGATGTGATTGTCAATTATCATGACAATCACATTGTCATTGATGAGAAAGCCGCTCTGCATTGGATTAACCAAGACCTTAGGACGTTTTCGTTTGAACTGTCATCGTTGCAGAGCGGCCATCGCGATTCGGTGCCGGGATGGCTCTACAACTCCAATGCTGAGACGAATCGATATCTGTTGATGTGGATTAAGGCATGGGACGTTCGGACGAAGCAGTTGAAGAAAATTCCATTGGGTGAAATGACTCCAGACAATTTCAAGGAAGTGGAATGTGTCCTTGTGGAGCGGTCGAAGGTCCAACGATATCTTAACCGTTGTGGTTGGAGTGAGGCTTTGCTGATGGAACGTGCCGAAGAGATTCGAAGAACCCCAAATAGTAAGCAGTTGTTGGGGACGTCCAATAGCCTGATTCGATTTGCGTTTTCGGGGAAACTGAGAGAGCAGCCTGTGAACGTGCTTATTGAGAGGGACGTTCTTAAAGCGATGGCATTGCATGTTTATACGGTTACCAGCGCCGGAATAGAGAGTGTCTCCTAAACGTGATTTTGAAGATTTGAGAATGCAGGCTGAGCCTCGATTGCTGAATTTTTAGGCCATAGTATGTTTTGATTGGCTGTCTATGGTTTTCCTAGTCTATGTATCATGCACGGGAATAGGCGTGGTTAGCTCCGGAGGCAACCCGGTTTCCATGTATTCATAAGGGTTTTGCTTGATTTTACTTAGCTTGCCGTTCGCATCTCTTACCCAGGATTGTCCGGTTGTGTCGGTGAAACTGATGACGGCAGCGAATTCCTTGCTCATGCCAAAATCGAGATGAGGGATATCAACTTGGTGTTCCCCGGGCGGCAGTGTTGCAATGACTGATGCGCGTTCGCGTCCTTTGCCCGATGCATCGCCTGCGCCAAAGATTACACCTGACGAAATGACCACATTGTATACGCTTTGAGTCGAGCTGTTTCTAATATTCACCCATTGTCTTTGTCCATCTCTATATGGATCGTTGTCTGGTGCCTTGAGAGATAGCCGGGCGGATACTTTATTCGCTTGGCTATCTTCATACAACGTGTGATTATATGCTTGAAAAGTCCAAATTAAAGAGATGCAAGTAGCTATTGCCGCCAGGACTTGCGTAGCAGAGCCCCATTGCTCGAAAAAAGAATGAATCATGTCGCAAAGCTTGTGCTTCATTACCTGATTGCCTTTAGATGGATGGGGAGACTTGCATCGATTCTGATATGAAGGATTGCGATGCTGCTTGTGACGGGTTGCAGATTTATGTTTCATGGTTTTGTTGAAATTAATTTTCAGCGTTGAGGGTATATGGGGAAGGCGTTCCTGCCTGATTTTTCTCTAGGAAAACCAGACAGGAACCTTCAAATCATACCTGAGAACTCTTGGATGCAGTGCTGTTAAGTCTGAAACCTGTTGCAGCGTCTCGATTATTTTCGGTATCTCGATTCAAAGGGGCATATTCTTGCTCATGATTAGGCGTGAGTCTATTACGTCCCTGACTGTTTCCCACTGTATTGTGACGGGTTGCGTTGTGCATAGCAGCATCGAGTTGTTCTCTGTCAATGAGTTCGGTTTTGATGTATTTGTTACGGTTTCCGCCGACAATACCAGCTTTTGCTGTAGCTGATTCGACGTCGGGTGTCAGTGTGTAACTTGACGGGCAAACCTGTACGTGGTCTAGCAGCCAGACCTCGAAGCAAGGTGAGTGTTTGTAGTTTTCAAGGCCACCGTTATTGCGCCAAAAGAAGGCCAGTGGCTTTGGAATGGTCCGCCACTGGCCTTTTTCGGCAATAACGGTGGCCTTGAAAGGGAATAATCAGTAGTCTTGAAAATTCAAATACTCACCGTCATCACCGTTACAGACTGTCTTTGATTTGATTGTAGAGATAGTCATTGTTGATCCACCATGCCTGCTTGGTTATGTATTCTTCCGTATAGCGTTCGTGGTCTTCCGGCCTGTTTATCCAGTGCGCCTTTGCGGGCAGCTTGCGTGAGTTCGTCTGTTTGAGAGCGGGAGCACTGTACTGCGCTACGCTTGCATCGGGCCGCATGTGAATGACGCGATGCGCCGCGGCTTTGACGAAGTTGTTGTAAACTCGTCTGTCCTTGTAGTTCAAGGTGACTCCGTTCCTAAGTTTCTCGGCGTCTTCTTCCCAGACTTGCCTAGCGATATCAATATCGGACGCGGGCATATACCAGAAGGCGGCTCCCCTGAAGTAGATGTTTTCGGGATTTTTGTCGTCTTTATCAGTGTTTTGATTGTCGAAAACAAAGATAAGGAATTTGGTGGTTTCCAGAAGATGATGCAGGGCGCACCCTTCGCTGTCCCATTTTTGGTTAACCATGTCGTTGAAATCGGGGATAGCCTGAATCTTAAAATGCTGGTTAAGTTTTCCATGGAAGAGTGGCAGGGTTTTGACTCGAATGCCTTTAAGCTCTTCGGCGTTGAGTGAATCAAGGTCGTCATCGAATTTTACAGAGCTATTTGTATTGAGACCAAGCATATGCTTGACCAGCATGAAATTAACTTGCTTGGGTGATGCACCTTTTCGTATGGTGAGGTGGAACTGCTTGGCGATTTCCGCAAAGGATTGCCCTTTAAAGGACTTGAAATAATCCAATATGATACTGTCGCAGCTCCTCTTTCGCAATTGCTCGATATCTTTGATGAGGGAAAGTGATTCGGACGTGCCGGGCTCATAACTCTGCAAGAGCGAGGTCATGAAACTTTGTTTGAAGCAGTAGGCTCTGGATTTCGCTTTAACCCCATTGCTCTGCCTACACGCCTGTTCGCTATTCTCTCCTTTGGTGCATGCCGCAAGGGTGTCGGTCATGCCTTCAGTCAGTTCATCCGCCCGGTTTTCGACTATGAGCTGATGAATCGTATTCCAATCCTGTTCGATTCTGAGCATGGTCGTCTCGCTGAAGGGAATGAGGCTGTCTTGCGGAAAGCCGGGTTCTGCGGGGTCATCCATGGCTAAAAGGTGGGCGTATTTGATTCTGTATTCATGCTTGTCCTCACGCTGCCCTTTTTTGAGGTGAGACGTCGTAGATATTGTATTAATTCAATGAATCTATTTTTCTTCCAGAATGAACTTGTTTTGAAATCGGCATTGCTTTCCTTGGAATAGTTGATGGAATTAAGCACCAGCCTTTCTCCGGCGATGTAGGAGTGATTGTTGTCTTTTCCTGTGATGTCGATTGGGGAAACTTTAAGCTCGACTTCGGCTTCGGGAAAATCCGGAGCGGAAATATTGTCGGCTGGATGATCGAACCAGATATGCTCGATTACATTTCCCGGGTAACTTTTATTTCTCGAATTCTCTCTGCCGCTGAAATCGATTTCCCCTAATGTCCTGCCGATTGCATCATTGGCGCGTATCTGGATGGCTGTTTTCGTCGTGTAATTCTTTTCGAAGAATGGAGACATGATGATATCGGCCATATTCTGGTCTTCAGAAGTCCACCTGTGATATGCCATCTCTTCCCGGGTGCGCCAAACGGGATGCTCTCCATTGGAGAGAATGTCGATTTCATAATCGCAATAGCAAAGATAGTAACGTGGGTTGGCGTTTCTTTCTTCGGAAAGTTTTCTGCCGATTGAGAGTTCGTCATTATGCGTGATTTCCAGAAGTCTTTCCAGTGCGTGCTTTATGTCAGATTGGCGAAAACTGGAGACTGCTGTTGATGGAAATTGCAGCGCGTTCGAATCCGGTGATTCGACGCACAGGATTTTGTCGTTCTTCCTGCAGACGGCTTTGACTATTTTCGCTGCTTTGGACATGTTCCTCCTCGTTGGGGATTGCTGTGATGACTAATTGTAGGGGGTGATTCGGATTTAGGATTGGTAGATATGCTCTCGATGGAATTCGAGGAATTCACGCGAGGGTTCGCAGACCGCGGGCATGGCTATGCGCTGTCCCTCATAACGGTACAGCCATTCGTCGTTGATTTCGGTGTGCTCGACGTGCGGCGAGACATGGACCGCAAAATCGTCGTCGAGCGTAATCAGCCCTTGGTCGAAGGCCCGGTCGTGGAACGCGTTCAGCAGTAGGCCGTTCGAGGCGGCCACCTTCTCCGTCGGCGACGAATCCTTCCATGGTTTGATGTGGCTGGCGATGAGCAACGGGTCGATCGCAATTCCCGTGATGCAGCAGCGGTCGTGGTAGTTGTGGACGAGCGTGTTGCGGAAATACTGCTGGTTGACCCGTTCCGTGACCGAAGCCGGACGGTCGTAGCCGATCCGCGGCGCGATGATTCGCTCCACGACGGAATCGGCGTGCGTTCCGGGACGGTCGTCCGCGCCGTTCAAAGCCGATGCCAACAGTTGGGCGGATTCGAGCACCAGGGCGTCGCCGCGCTCCTCGTACTCATCCCATATCTCCCGATCCAGCCTGCTGCAGTTGGTCAGCCCCTTGGTCGTCCTGTTCCTGTCGAGGGAGGCCAGATTGCCGAGTTTGAGCGCCACCGCGGAAGGTGAGCGGTGGATATGTTCTGCGAGTCTTCGGACGGTCGGGTTGCGCTGGTCCCATTTCCCGGAGGGCAGAATCCGGTACAGGGCGAACGCCATCATGGTCTGTTCGCGCGTCCAGTTGTTACGTCCCGCCATTTCCACCATCCTGTTGATTCCAGGATAAACGTTGCTTGCTCAATCTGGGTGAATATGCGGCGGAACATGTGGCAGGGGGTATGTAAGATGTGTCACGATTCCGATTTCGGAGCGGAATTTCGAATCGTGACACATAGCGGGCTTCACAAGTGCCCCTAAGTGCGTTTTTCGCGTGATTTTGGGCTTGAAAATTTGATTCGGGGGTATTGGCGCCGGGTGTTTGTCGCACGATTCTAAAAAAGGTGCGAAAAATGGAATCGTGCGACAAATACACGGCAAATGCGAGACGAATATGAGGCGAGCGTTCAACGAATGTCGATAAGTATTCGACGGAAGTTGGCAAGTACCTACAAATATGTTGCGAAGATGCGGTGGGTGGGGATGTTATGTCTTGGACGCGGGTTGCAAGATGGCATGACAGTGTTGCGAGGGGGATTCTGGGCGTGGTGCGGAGGGTGTTCTCCGCAAAC
>ERZ808240.4347-NODE-4347-length-12653-cov-6.661137_pt1 | contig 12653 bp, 12 predicted proteins | sample MGYA00521084_ERZ808240 | MGnify/ENA primary metagenome ERZ808240 (study PRJEB31516, sample SAMN03275571) | gut metagenome | biome: mammalia-associated habitat; material: feces | host: Papio cynocephalus | place: Kenya | collected 2012-08-06 ... | reverse complement strand
ATCTGCCCAGTATCATACCAAGAAGCATTAAAATATAATCACTTCCGGCCCCTATCACGATCTGCTCCGGTGAACAATTCACTCCTCTGGCCTGATACAGATAATTACAGATTGCATTCCTGAAGCCATATTCCCCCTGCGGATCTCCCGTACGGAATAATTCTGTCCTGTCATCCAGAAGAATATCCTTCGATAACTTTCTCCATACATTGTAGGGAAAGCTGTTCAGATCCACTCCATTCGGTGTGAAATCATAACGGTATTCTCTTTTCTTTACAATTTTTTTAGGAGATTTCTTTTCTCCTTTTTTTAATTGGTATAATTCATCAATCTGTGCTACGAAAAAACCGCGGTATGGTGCAGATTCTATATACCCTTCTGATAATAACTGTTCATATGCCAGTTCAACCGTACTCCGGCTGACTTCCAGATGCTTGGATAAAGCCCTGGTGGACGGGAGTTTCTCCCCGTAGGGGATCCTCCCATTCTGGATATCAGACTTGATATAATCATAAATCTGCTCATACAGCGGCTTCTTCGAACGACTGTTTAGATTTATCGTTAATTCGTTCATTTATTTTTCTGACCTTTATTTCTTTGGCAGTTTAAAAGAGCTCTTCAGAGATACGATACGGTTAAATACCAGATTCTCCGGAGTAGAATCTTTCGAATCAATACAGAAGTATCCATTTCTTACAAACTGGAAGCTGTCACATGGTCCGGCCTCATTAAAGCTGTCTTCTACATAACAATCTTTTAAGATCTGCAGAGAGTTCGGATTCAGGTTCAGGGAACCATCTTCTTTGTTATATACACCCTTTTCTTCATCAATCAGATTCTCATACAGTCTTACTTCTGCTTTCTTTGCCTGTGGTGCGCTTACCCAGTGGATTGTTCCTTTTACCTTACGTCCGGTAAAGCCGGTTCCACACTTGGTCTCAGGATCATAAGTACAATGTACAACTGTTACATTGCCTTCTTCGTCTGTCTCATAGCTTACACATTTTACAAAGTATGCATGCATCAGACGCACTTCATTTCCCGGGAAGAGACGGAAGTACTTCTTCGGCGGATCGATCATGAAGTCATTGCGTTCGATATAAAGTTCACGTCCGAACGGCACTTTTCTCATGCCCAGTTCCGGATTTTCCAAATTGTTCTCTACATCCAGATATTCGATCTCTCCCTCCGGATAATTATCGATTACCAGCTTGATCGGATCAAGGACAGCCATCATACGTGCTTTCTTCATCTTCAGGTCTTCACGGATACAGTACTCAAGCATTGCATAATCTACGGAACTCTGACTCTTAGATACTCCGCACATCTCAATGAACATCTTAATAGATTCCGGAGTGAATCCTCTTCTTCGAAGAGCTGCAATCGATACCAGTCTCGGATCATCCCATCCGTCTACGATACCATCCATAACCAGCTTCTTAATATATCTCTTACCTGTCACTACATTCGTCAGATAAAGTTTTGAGAATTCAATCTGTCTTGGAGCCGGGTCAAATTCGCACTCTTTTACAACCCAGTCATATAAAGGTCTGTGATCTTCAAACTCCAGTGTACAGATAGAATGTGTAATATGTTCAATCGCATCTTCTATCGGATGAGCGAAGTCATACATCGGATAAATGCACCATTTATCTCCTGTGTTATGATGTGTCATATGTGCCACACGGTAAATGACAGGGTCACGCATATTGATATTCGGTGATGCCATATCTATCTTCGCACGAAGGACTTTCTCTCCATCCTGATATTTTCCATCTTTCATTTCCTCAAAAAGTCGTAAGTTCTCTTCTACGGAACGGTCACGGTATGGACTATTCTTTCCAGGCTCAGTCAGCGTTCCGCGATACTCACGCATCTCCTCTGCCGTCAGATCGCAGACAAATGCTTTTCCCTTCTTGATCAGCTTCACTGCACACTCGTACATCTGGTCAAAATAATCTGACGCAAAATACAGATGATCGCCCCAGTCGGCTCCTAACCATTTCACGTCCTCTTTGATTGATTCTACGAACTCCATATCTTCTTTCATAGGGTTGGTATCATCAAATCTAAGATGAAATGTTCCATTATATTTTTTAGCAAGTCCGGAATTCAAAAGAATAGACTTTGCATGTCCGATATGCAGATATCCATTCGGTTCCGGCGGGAATCTTGTACAGACTTCACTGTACACTCCCCCTGCAAGATCTTTATCTATTTCCTGTTCAATAAAATTTTTGGAAACTGTTGTTTCTTCTCCCATAGTGTCCTCCTTAGGTCTTAACTATACATTATGCTCATTATCTTATCATAAAAAATATTATGAAACAAGGGAAGACCGGGGATTTTGGTTCTAAAAATTCTCACAATAATATGTAAACGCATCCAGAAATTCAGAATTACTTGGACATTTGATCGCACGGTAACCCAGAACCTCCATCATCAGATCCTTGTCCTCTTTCCAGCACTTATCCACAACCACACGGATACCACGTTCTACATTATAAAAATTCGTATCGTGCTTTTTACCAACCGGAATATAGATATCTTTCTGTGTCGCAAATGGCTTTTCATTTGCGTGAAATTCACTAATAATGTTCACTGCGTCCAGCAGATAATAATAACCTTTATAACCTGATGTAACTTTAAATCTTCGAAGTGTCTGTATTATAACATTCCTGTTCATGCTCATCTCTCCTCATTTTTCACTTTACATAAGATAAATCATTGCATGTCGTTTGTCAATGATTTTGATGCTAAAAACCGTATTTTTTTGTTTTTTAGACGTTCTTGTGTCGTTTTTTGTCTTTAGGATCATCTCCGAATTATCAAAGCGATGGATTTTCGTGAAAAAGTCATTGACAAGTTCAAGAATCTTATTGTATAATACCAACGTTGCATATCACTTATGCATGCTGCCTTGGCTCAGTCGGTAGAGCGTCGCCTTGGTAAGGCGGAGGTCGGCGGTTCGATTCCGCTAGGCAGCTTATAAGATAAGCAAGAAAAACCCCGTAAAGTCGCATAAAATCTGCGGTTTTACGGGGTTTTTGCTATATTTTATTATTATTTTATTTTTCTTTCTCCAGAATCTTCTGCATCTTTCCTTTGATTCTTTGAAGTGCATTATCAATCGTCTTCGGACTCCTGTCCAGAAGCTTTGCAATCGTCTTATAATCGGTTCCCATCAAATGCAGATACAGGACTCTTCGTTCCAGTTCACTTAGTTCTTTTTCCAGACGCTCCTCCAGTGTTCTGGCATGCTCCTGGCTGACAAGCAGTTCTTCCGGATTCGTCTCTTGTTCGGATTCCATCGTATCGATCAGAGAACCCTCTCCGTCCTCTTTTTCATACAGGGAAATGTAACTGTTAAGCGGACTATGTTTCTTTCTGTTCGAAGCTTCAATTGCCGAATAGAGCTGCCTCGTCACACATAACCTGGCAAAACTCGAGAACGAAGCCTCCTGATCCACATCATAATTCTGAACAGCCTTAAAAAGCCCGATCATTCCTTCCTGGATCAGGTCGTCCGTCTCTCCTCCGAGCAGATACATTGCATTGGCTTCTTTTCTGACCAGATTCTTATATTTTTCCATCAGATAATCGATGATCCCGGTTTCTCCTTTCCGGAGTCTTCGGATCAGTTCTTCATCTGTTAATTTTTTATATTCTGTCATATTTTCCTCCGGTATCCGCTCTTCATTCACAAATTTATCAGACATTATTTTCTCCGGACATTTTCTCCGGAAGAATCCATGTTTTTACTGCATACGCTGTCTTACAATCTCATATGCCAGCACTCCTGCTGCCACCGAAGCATTCAGGGAATCAATATCTCCCTTCATCGGAATTCTCGCAGTAAAGTCGCAGGTATCTTTTACCAGACGTCCCACACCTTCTCCTTCATTACCAATGACCAGGCCGATTGGTCCTTTCATGTTGACATCATACATCACATCTCCGTCCATGTCAGCACATACGAACCACAGTCCCTTTTTCTTCAGATCTTCCATCGTCTTTACCAGATTCGTTACTTTTGCAACCGGTGTATAGTTGAGTGCACCTGCGGAGGTTCTTGCAACAGTTGCAGTCAGTCCGACCGCACGTCTCTTTGGAATGATCACTCCATGTGCACCAGCCTGATTCGCAGTACGGATGATCGCACCGAGATTATGCGGATCTTCAATATTATCAAGAATGATCAGGAACGGATCTTCTCCTTTTTCTTCTGCAAGCTTTAACATATCTTCCACTTCCGCATATTCATATGCAGCGACACTTGCGATCACACCCTGGTGTTTTCCAGTCTCTGATAACTGGTTCAGGCGGTCTTTTTCCACGAAGTTCAGGATCGTATCGTGTTTTCGTGCCTCACGGATGATGGATCTGACCGCACCATCCTGACATCCGTCCAGTACATACAGCTTATCGACTGGTTTTCCGGAACGGAATGCTTCCATAACCGCATTCCTTCCCTCTATGATACTTTCATTTACTTTCTTGTCGTGTATATTCTTATCGTGACTCATATTGACACTCCTTATTATTCTTTGATACTGTCCAGTCCTATTTTAACCAGTTCCAGCATTCTTTTCCATTCTTTTTTCAGGTACAGATATCCAAGCAGTGCTTCAAATCCTGTTGCACGTCTGTAATCTGTGATCGACTGGTTCTTTGCAGGGGATACACTCTTGGCATTACGCCCTCTTTTATAGACTGCATGCTCTTCTTCTGTCAGATGTTCCTGCATCGCGCGCATCATCTTTGACTGCGCGGATGCCTGTACAAGTGAACTTGTCTTCTGATGCAGCTTCTGTACCTGTCTGTTTCCTTCATTGATCACCAGGGACTTGATGATCAGATCATAAATGCAGTCTCCGATATACGCCAAAGTAAGAGGTGAATATTCCTTGATATCCACCTCTTTCATCTGGAAAATCTCCTGCATATAAGTGTCAAATTCCCACTCTACGCTCTTTTCCATTGTACTCCTTCTCTGGTATCTTTTAAGATGATACCCTTCTCTAACAATTCATCACGGATTGCATCAGCTCTTGCAAAATCTTTTGCCTTACGCGCTGCCTGACGCTCTTCAATCAATTTTTCAATATCTTCGTCCAGAATATCTTCTTTTTTATCAACGATAATTCCCAGAACACTTGTAAGTTTTACAAGAAGATCTAATAATTTCTGAAGGTACTCTTTTGAACTTTCTTCATTTACTGTCGTATTGATAAATTTTACAAGGTCAAAGATTGCTGCGATCGCATCTGCTGTATTAAAGTCATCATCCATTGCTTTTTCAAATCCCGCAACAAATTCATCCGTCTTGGCGAAATTTTCTTTCTCTGCCTCTGTAATTGCTTCTGTCTTTGCATTTCCCATAAGGAATTTCAGATTGTCTGCCGCATTTACAATACGCTCCAGACCATTCTTAGATGCTTCCATCAGATCTGCGCTAAAGTTCAGCGGGCTTCTGTAGTGTGCACTCAGCATGAAGAAACGAAGCACCTGCAGGTCGTACTGCTCACTGATCTCACGTACGGTACGGAAGTTTCCAAGAGATTTACTCATCTTTCTGTTGTCAATGTTCAGGAATGCATTGTGCATCCAGTATCTGGCGAATTCTTTGCCGTTGGCAGCTTCACTCTGTGCAATCTCATTCTCATGATGTGGGAATATAAGGTCTTCACCGCCGGCATGAATATCAATCTGTTCTCCAAGGTATTTTTTAGACATCTCCGAGCACTCGATGTGCCACCCCGGGCGTCCTTCGCTCCATGGTGACTTCCATGCCGGTTCTCCCTCTTTCTTTGGTTTCCAAAGTACGAAATCCAGCGGATCTTCCTTCTCATCTTCTCCTGACACCAGAAGAGAACGCTCACCCGAACGCAGATCATCCAGGTTCTTATGAGAGAGTTTTCCGTAATCTTTGAACTTTCTTGTGCTGTAATATACCGTACCATTCTTCTCGTAAGCATATCCTTTATCGATCAGTGTCTGGATCATGTCTACCATACCGCAGATTTCCTCTGTAGCCAGTGGATTCTTGGTTGCCGGTTCAATATTCATACCTTCCATATCTTTCTTGCATTCTGCAATATATCGTTTGGAAATTTCATCGGCTGTTACGCCTTCTTCAATTGCTTTTTTGATGATCTTGTCATCCACATCTGTGAAGTTGGATACATAATTTACATCATATCCTTTATATTCAAAATATCTTCTGACTGTGTCAAATACAATCATCGGTCTTGCATTACCAATGTGGATAAAGTTATATACGGTAGGTCCGCACACATACATCTTAACTTTTCCTTCTTCCAAAGGTACGAATTCTTCTTTTTTCTTTGTCATTGTATTAAAAATCTTCATGTTCTAAATTGTCCTCCTCTTCTTCTTCCGGTATCGGATTTTCTTTCAGACACCGCATCCGTTTCTCCATCTCCTGGATCTGTCTGTGCATTCTTAAGTTATCTTCCTGCAGTGCCCTGATATCATTGGAAATCGGATCTGGCAGATGTACCTGATCCATATCAAGTCTTGGCATCTTTTCATCACCCATCTTGACAACTCTTCCAGGAACACCAACCACTGTACAGTTTGGCGGAACTTCTTTCAATACTACGGAACCTGCACCGATCTTTGAATTCTCTCCAATCGTAAATGAACCAAGTACTTTCGCTCCGGCACTGACCATGACATTGTCTTTTAACGTCGGATGTCTCTTTCCCTGTTCCTTACCGGTTCCTCCAAGTGTAACGCCCTGATAGAGTGTAATGTTATCTCCAAGTTCAGCTGTTTCTCCGATGATCACTCCGCTTCCGTGATCGATGAATAATCCCTTTCCTATCGTAGCCCCCGGATGGATTTCTATTCCGGTTTTTCTTGCTGCTCTTTGCGATACCCATCTGGCAAGGAAATAATGCTTCTTCAGATAGAGCTTATGTGCAATTCTGTAATGAAGAATGGCTTGAAAGCTGGAATAAAGGAACACTTCCATATTTGATTTGATCGCCGGGTCACGTTCCCTGATTACCTGAATTTCTTCATTGACATAAGATATGATGCCCATCTATGATCTCTCCTTTTTATAAGTTTGCCGCGCTGATATCAGTTGCATACAGAGAACTTGCCGCCGGCAGCTTCTCCTGCATACTTTGCTATAAAAAAACGCCTCCTGCTGCACGCAAGAGGCGAAATATATCCGCGGTTCCACTCTTTTTCAAAACACAGTCTATAATACTGTATTCTTACTCTGTACACGTAACGTGTGTAATCCCGGATCCGGCTGTGATAACTATATCTTTTTCACCGGACCGACTCCCGGACGCACTTCACAGAGCTTTTGTTCAAAACTGCTTTCAGCCGGTGACAGTCTCTCTCTTTTAACATACCGCATCTGCTACTCTTTCCGTTCAAAGTCTTTTCCATATAGAATATATATTATGCGATATCATCCTTTTTGTCAACCAGTTTCCACCGAATCTCTGCCTTAAAAAGATCTGCTTCTGTCTCGATCCAGAACTTTCCTTTCTGTATTTCTACAAAGCTTTTTACAATTGCAAGTCCCAGACCGGATCCTTCCGTATTCCGGGAGGCATCTCCACGCACGAAACGTTCCGTGATCTCTTCCGGATTAAATGTAAGCTCTGAAGCCGATACATTTTTCATCTGGAACACGGCTTCCTGTCCTTCTATGCCTATTCTTACATATACCCTGGTATGCGGCATGGCATATTTGGTTACATTTCCGATCAGATTCTCGAAGATTCGGTATGTCTTCTGCCCGTCCAGTGGAACGATCACCTTTTCTTCCGGAAAGTCCAGCCGGAAGTCCAGATTTGCTTCTGCAATCTTTTCATCCATCTCTAGTTTTACCTGTTTAAAAAGGTTCACAATATCTATATCTACGATATCCAGCTTCACCGACCTGCTGCTGGCCTTACTGATTTCGAACAGATCTTCGATCAGTGCTTTCAGGCGGAGTGATTTTCTGTCCAGTACATCAATATATTCTTCCTGTCTCTCTGGATCTTTATCAATCTTAAGGAGGCCTATATATGTGATAATTGCTGTCAGTGGGGTCTTCAGATCATGCGACACATTTGTCACCAGCTCCGTCTTCATCCGCTGGCTTTTTACCTCTTCATCCACTGCCTTCTTAAATCCGGACTGAATCTTTTCAATCTCTTCTTTAAATGGTTCGAATACCCCCAGATCTTCTTCTATCTTCACATCCAGATTGCCATCTGCGATTTCATTTGTTGCTTCCAGAAGTCTGTGATAATTCCTTTTTATTTCGTTAAAATACTTTTTCAGGACAAAATATAAGATTACCGAATAAACGATCAATGCCATTATTCCATAGAACCAGAAGGCACTTGTTACTGCAAGAATGATAAAATTGACCAGAACGATTCTTAAAATCGACCGGCTGCCCTTATCAGTAAAATCAATATCCGTAACCTTCTTGTATATCGCATGCAGAAGTTCTCTCGTCTTCCGGAAGATTCTTCCTATGTCCCTCTTTATCCTTCCGGCTGCTACAGGTCCTTCTTTTTTAAGCATACACCATAACCGGTAGAGAACCGTCCGTTCTTTTATATACCTGCGGATTCCGATTTTCTGGCTTTCTCCGATTGCCGCTGCAGCCCAGTAAGTAACAGAAAAGGCTCCTATCCAGATCAGAAAATCCACAAACTCCGGTCTTCCGCTCGTCCTTGTCACGATCCAGTTCAACTTTCCGTCTAATACAAACAGCATCGCAGCAAAGATACCTGCAGCCAGTTCGAACGGCTGGCAGAATATCTTCTTCCGATTAATTTCCAGAGAATCTATCTGCACAAAGATCCAAGCGCACAGAGCGATCGCCGCCATACACCCAAGCATCATATACCACGCATCATTCGGAGCATTGTCCCCATACCAGTATCTTACATTCAGATATTGTTCGATATTACTTTTGGTCATACCGTATATGTAAGTCCTGTCTTTCGGCGTTTTCATTGCGTTATCAGTATCCGTACTTACAATATCATCCCAGTCGTCAATCAGCTGTCGTAATACAACGCTTTGTTCTGCCTTTTCTTTTCCTTTTATGATCTTGACATCGATCGTTCCCTGCTCATTGTAACTGACTGCTATTCCCAAAGCATACTCTTTAAAGCTGTCATCATTTAAGCCTTTTCCTATATTCGCCGTACTTCTTCCCAGTACCGTACCCGATCCATCTTCGATTCTGTAATCCAGATAAGGAAATATCGTCTCATAGTCTTGCGACCACACCGATGCATCATCCACTATTTCTTCCCATGACATCTTAGGCTCACCGGTTTTCGTCGAATTCTCCTGATTATACAGAATATAACTAACCTCCAGAAAGCTCTCCAGAAAATCCCAGTCCGAAAGTGAAGATGTATATGTCTTTTCCGCCTCCCTGACTGCCTTTTTATATATCACGCTATAATTTCCCAGCATCACAACCGTAGGGATCAGTATCGTTAATATGGTCAGTACAATGCCAAGCTTACGCCTGCTTTTCAATTTTGTATCCAACTCCCCACACCACCTTTAAGTATTTTGGTTCTCTTGGATTTACTTCAATCTTTTCACGGATGTTTCTGACATGTACCATGATCGTATCTGTATTGATCGCACGTTCATTCCATACCCGCTCATAGATCTCCTCCGCCGAGAACACCCGTCCTGGGTTCTTCATCAGAAGCAGCAGGATCTTGTACTCGATCGGAGTCATCTTTACCGGTTCACCGTCAACGGTCACTTCCACATTATCCTCATTGATCTCCAACCCGCCAATCGTATGGATTCTGGCATTTTCTTCTTTATTTCCCAGTTTCTCCATAAAACGGCGGTATCTGCGCAGCTGCGAATTCACTCTGGCAAGCAGTTCCATCGGGGTAAATGGCTTTGTCACATAATCATCGGCTCCCATGTTCAGTCCCATGATCTTATCCACTTCTTCCGATTTTGCAGAAAGAAAGATCACCGGAAAATCATATTTTTCCCGGAGCTTTACCACCATCGAGATTCCATCCATCCTTGGCATCATGATATCCACGATTGCCAGATGAATTTCTTCTTTTTCTATAACTTCCAGTCCTTCTACTCCGTCGGCAGCCTGGAATACTTCATACCCCTGGCTTTTCAGATATATCTCCACACCTTTTCTGATCTCTTTGTCGTCTTCTACGACCAGTACATGATTCATCTCCATCTTATTTCTCATCCTTTTTCTAATTCCAGCTGTTTCCTCTGTAGTTGTTATCTTATCCAATATTTCTTAAGGGTGACTTCAGGAAATTCTAAAGAAAATCAAAAGACTTCCTTTTACACCGTTTCATTCAGATAAATCTTCGACAACGGAATGATTTTTCCAAGTTCTTCTTTCATGCGGTCCGTCATATCAACGCCATCTTCTTTGCAGATCTCCTCTATGCTCTTTGCGCCAAACACAAAACTTGCAAGGGCCGCCACCGTAATCGTTCCTTCACTATTTTCCGGTTTGCCGTCCATCAGCATTACGCCGGAGAATTCTGTTCCCGTGATCATGACACAGCGGTTATTCTCTTCTACAATCGGATCAGTTACCGTAAAGCATGTTCCCATAAATGATTTCAGGCGCAGGGACATCAGCATTCTGCGGATATCTACGATACGGATCATGATCTTAGGTTTTCCGCCATCCACTTCTTCGGCCTCCGCATCAATCTTTATATCCGTAATCTTACCATCTTTTCTATAAATCTTCAGACTGCCCCCGTCACTTGCATACTCTTTTATCAGTCGTTCATAATATGCCCCGCTTCGTTTTGCATACACCTGATACCTCTTCGCAAGCTTCTCTTCCATATACTCTGCCATCTCTCCGGCATCTTCCGCCTTTGCCTCCGTAATAACTGCATCTGTATTTGCGCAATCTGCCGCATTATAATATTCGCGGTTTTGTTCGCATACCGTCCGGAAATCAAATGGCAGGTAAATGTTCTCCGATGCCGGCATCAAAAATGTAAATGTCTCACCATCTGCATACATATCACGCAACGCTTTCTTCAAAAGCTCCGACATGAATCCGCGTTTTCTATAATTCTCTCTTGTCGCTACTGCAACAATATAATTCACATCTTTTTTGCTGCCATTTACCACAAGTTCATAAGGATTCAGATGCAGCATCGCCTGCAGTTTTCCATCTTCTTCTACAGCATATATCTGATTATCCTTCAGTTTTTCCTCATAATAATAATCCACAAAGCTTTTACTGTCCTCCGAAAACACTTCTTCGTACAGTTCTCTTGTATTTTGTTTTTCTTCTGTTTCCAGTTTTCTTATCTTCATCTTCTATTTCCGCTATCCTTTCATACATCCGCCACAACCGGCACAGCCTCCTTCTGCCGGTCCGACTCTGTAGCTATAATTAGCGATGGTATCCAGACTCGCGATTGCCTGCGAAGAAATCCCTTCTCCCGTTCCTGTAAATCCCAGTCCTTCTTCCGTCGTCGCTTTAATATTTACCTGATCAATATCAATATGCAGCGCATCTGCGACATTCTGACGCATCTGTTCAATATGCGGTGCCATCTTTGGGCGCTGTGCAATAATCGTTGCATCAATATTTCCAATCACGTATAATTTCTCGTCAATCAACTTGCCTACATGTTCCAGGAGTTTGATACTTGAAGCACCTTTATATGCAGGATCTGTATCTGGAAAATGTTTTCCGATATCTCCAAGTGCCGCTGCGCCAAGAAGTGCATCCATGATCGCATGCAGCAACACATCCGCATCAGAATGTCCCAAAAGGCCCTTCTCATAAGGGATCTTCACTCCCCCAAGGATTAAGTCTCTTCCTTCTACTAATTTATGCACATCATACCCCATACCTACTCGCATAGTCATTCTTCCTCCTTCTCTGTTTTATTTTTTGCTTTCTTCTATAATTTCTTCTTTCTCTGATTTTTCTGGCACTTCTTCTTTCTCTTCTGCTTCTTTCTCCGAATCGTCAGGTTCTTTTTCTCCTTCCGCTTCTTTCATACGTCCCATGATACTATCATCACGATATTCCTTTTTCACCATCTTAACAACGGATCCGACCAGCCAGTACAGACCTATTACCGCAAATATTACACCGGCTGCTATAAAAAGTATATAATTTTCCGGCTTGTCCGCAATCGAACTACTGATTAATTTTCCTCCTAAATATATCACGTAGGCACCTGCTACGATGCGGATGAATAAACTACTCTTTGGTACCATCTTTTATTTCCTCCTGTTCCTTAACCATATGTAGAACATTATAGACGATTTTGCTTTTCTTGTATACTTTGACGCGCAAAATTTAACAACAAAAAAAGAACCGGATATTTCCGACTCTCTTGCTGTGTGTTACAATATTTATAAAATAAAATAGCGGGAACTGGATTTGAACCAGCGACACCACGGGTATGAACCGTGTGCTCTAGCCAACTGAGCTATCCCGCCATAATCAGTAGCGGGAACTGGATTTGAACCAGCGACACCACGGGTATGAACCGTGTGCTCTAGCCAACTGAGCTATCCCGCCACAATCAATTTTAGAAAATGTATGGGACCAATAGGGCTCGAACCTATGACCCTCTGCTTGTAAGGCAGATGCTCTC
>ERZ808240.4346-NODE-4346-length-12653-cov-9.665502_pt1 | contig 12653 bp, 11 predicted proteins | sample MGYA00521084_ERZ808240 | MGnify/ENA primary metagenome ERZ808240 (study PRJEB31516, sample SAMN03275571) | gut metagenome | biome: mammalia-associated habitat; material: feces | host: Papio cynocephalus | place: Kenya | collected 2012-08-06 ... | reverse complement strand
GCAAAAAATGTAACTTACGCCAAATTTTCTGTTTTACGCTAAAAAATAGTTGAAAACATATTTTTATTGTGATATAATAAGTAAGTTAGAGGGCTTATATGTTTAATTTATTATTGGAAGAATCAGGAAAAACCTACGCAGATTGGATTACAAAAAGTTTTCCAACAATCAGAGTTGTATTGATGTCACTTATCATTTTGCTTGCTATTGCAATAACTGTTATTGTTATGTGCATGGAAAGTAACCCAGATGGCGGAACAAATGTCATCAGCGGTCAAAGTGATAGTTTTTATGCCAAAAACCAAGGTTCAAGCAAAGAGGGCAGACTTAAAACTGCAATTATCGTTTGCAGTATCACACTTGCAGTTCTTGCAATTGCATTCTGGGTTTTGTGGGCAGTATATCCAGTTGCTGGTTAACAAATGACTCTCCGGAGTCATTTTTTTAAGTTTAGAGGGAAATATGAAAATTGAAAATATATTACAACAAATAAAAAGACAAAATTTAAGTGGAAGAACAAAAAGTGCAGTTGCAAACAAACTTGCAAAAGTTTATGGCCTAGATAGTGGCGAGATGATTAAGTATCTTGCAGAACTTGAAGCAGAAGGCAAAATTTTTGTTGACAACAAAAACAAGGTGCTTGTTTCAAGTGACTGTGGCTTTAAGGTTGGCGTGCTTAACGGAAATGGCAAGGGCTTTTGCTTTTGTATGCTAGAAGATGAAAACGAAGATGATGTTTTCATTGCAAATCATAACTTAAATGGGGCACTTCACAGCGACACTGTTCTTATTAAAACACAAAAAAATGGAACAGATGGCAGGATTGAAGGCATTGTTCTCAAAATTTTGAAGCATGGCATAAAAACACTTGTTGGAACAATTGAAGTGTTTGAAAAATTTGCATTTGTCACACCAGACAACAAAAAGATTTTTAAAGATGTTTACATCAAAAAGGCAGACATTAAAGATGCAAAAACAGGCGACAAAGTTTTTGTTGCAATCAATTCGTATGATGGCAAAAATATGCGTGGCTCTGTTATTGAAATTTTGGGACACGAAAAAGGTGATGTTACAACCGATGTTTTGTCAATTATTAGAAGTTATGAACTCATTGAAGAATTCAGTCCAGAATTGTTGCAAAGTGCAAAATCAATTCCTCAAACAGTTGATGCTTCAAAATATTCTGACAGGCTTGATTTGAGAAACAAAATTATCTTTACCATTGATGGCGATGACACTAAAGATTTTGATGATGCTGTAAGTTTGGAAATGGACGGCGAAAATTACATTTTGGGCGTGCATATTGCCGATGTTGGCGAATATGTTAAGTATGGCAGTCAACTTGATGAAGAAGCCTATGAGCGTGGCACAAGTGTATATTTCCCAAATTGTGTTTTGCCAATGCTTCCACGAGAGCTTTCAAATGGCATTTGTTCATTAAACCCACAAGTTGACAGGCTTACACTTAGTTGCATTTGCAAAATTGACAAAAATGGAAATGTTTTGGACCACAAAATTTGTGAAAGCATAATTTGTAGCACCGAAAGAATGACTTATCACAATGTCACTGCAATTTTGGAAGGCGATGAAGCACTTAATAAGCGCTATGCAAAAATTGTTCCAACTCTTAAACTTATGGAAAAGTTGAACACAATTTTGGAGGCAAAGCGCAAGGCACGTGGCGAAATCAATTTTGAAATTCCAGAAGCAAAAATCATATTAAATCCGCAAACTTTGGAAGTTGAAAGTTTGACAGAGCGTCCACGCACTGTAAGTGAACGACTTATTGAAAGCTTCATGCTTATGGCAAACGAAGTTGTTGCAGAACACTTTAACAAACTTAAAGTTCCTTTTGTTTACAGAATTCACGAAGCACCAGATGTTGACAAAATTGACCAATTTAACGAATATGTTAGCGCACTTGGTTATAGGCTTCAAGGCAAGGGCGAAAAACTTGAGCCAATTGACATTCAAAACTTTATGGCAAAACTTCCAGATGATGACATGAAAGAAATTATCAACAGCGTTTTGCTTCGCAGTATGCAAAAGGCAAAATATTCAAGCAACTGCTTGGGGCATTTTGGTCTTGCTGCACCATATTATTGCCACTTTACAAGTCCAATCAGAAGATATCCAGATTTGACAATTCACAGAATAATTAAATATTATTTGCACAACACATTAAAGCAAAAAGAAAAACAACTTAAACAATTTGTTGTTACTGCAAGCAATCAAAGCAGTGAAAGAGAACTTTTGGCGCAACGAGCCGAAAGAGATGTTGATGACTATTTCAAGTGCCGTTATATGCGTGACAAAGTAAATCAAGTTTTTGATGCAACAATTGACAGCGTTACAAATTTTGGTTTCTTTGTTAAACTAGAAAACACGGTTGAAGGTTTGGTTGGCATAACCACACTTGATGGCACTGGCTATGAATTTAACGAAAAATCACTTGTTCTTTCAAATGGCATAAACAAGTATAAACTTGGCGACAAAGTTAAGGTTAAACTTGCAAGCGTAAGCTTGGAAGAAAGAAAGATTGATTTTGTTTTGGTCAACGAAACAAAGTGAGGCAATATGAAGGTTATTTCAACAAACAGAAAAGCAAGTTTTGAATACTTTTTGGAGCAAAAGTTTGAAGCAGGCATTGCACTTTGTGGCAGTGAAGTTAAAAGCATAAGACAAAATCAGATAAGCCTTGAAGATGCTTTTGTTGTGGTTAGAGGAACAAGGGTTATTTTGAAAAATCTTTACATCAAGCCTTACGACAAGGCAACAAGTTTTGTTACAGATGCAAGAAGAGATAGGTTTTTGTTGCTACACAAAAATGAAATCTTAAAACTTAAACGAGAACTTAACAATCAAGGTTTGACTGTCATTCCAACCAAGTTATATTTTAAAGACAATTTGGTTAAAATTGAAATTGCCATTGCAAAGGGCAAAAAACTGTATGACAAACGAGAAAGCATAAAACAAAAAGAACTTGCAAGAGAAAAGAGCAGACATATTTTTGGCTAGTGCTTGAAAAATTTGTTTAAATTTGCTAAAATATTTTTGTCAGCAATGCTGACATTTGGGGACGAAACGGTTTCGACAATTATGCCAAGGTCATCTATAAGCATACCGCAGGGCACACTGCGTTATCAATAGCACCTAAATATAAATGCAAGCCCAAGAATGGCTTACGCTGCTTGCTAATTAGTTAGCAACTGCGTTGTTCATGCATCTTTTCTCACCAAGAAGCATTGAATATAATAATTGTGAGTAAGGCATTTTCAATTTGGTTTTGTTTGATTGTGTCTGATTTAAAAACCACGACAAGATGTGCATTTGTTCATCTGCACACTTGTTTAAAACAAAATGAACTAAGTATGTAGAAGGGGTGATGATAGCATTTTTGGACGCGAGTTCAACTCTCGCCGTCTCCACCAAAACAATCAATAAACAAACATATTTATGGTCAAAATTTGTTTGTAATGTTGATTTCAGCTAGCTTATGCTGGCTATTTTTTTTGTAAAGGTTTGGTTTTGTGTGAGTTGAAGTTCGCTTTATATGCGAAAAATTTGTCCAACCAATTAGAATAAAAAATTCTTAATGGTTTTTTTTATAAAAAAACATCTTGAAAGTTTAAAATTCTATCTAATAATACTAGGAATTTTAATTTTTCAAAATCAAATAGCAAGATATTAAAGAGTGTATAAAGATTTAAACAAGTTGAATAATTAAAATGAAATAATAAAAAAGAACCATGTTTGCGACAAAATTGCAATTATGTTTTATGAAGCATGTTTTTGTGACATAAGAAATAGCATATATTTCTAGTGGTGGCGTATAATACTTATGTCATACTCCTAGTTTGGCTAGGAGTTTTTTGTTTACAAAATGAGTATTTTATGGTAGAATGAACTCATGAAATATGAAGACAAGATATATTTAACGCAAGATAAATTGTTGGAAAAATTAAAAAGTGATAAGCTTGAAATCAAAAATGATAATTACGCTATAAGATATTTCAATGAAGTTGGATATTATAAGCTAATCAATGGCTATAAGCACTGTTTCAAAACTGACGAGAATGGGGTTGAACAAAGTGAATACTTACCAGATACGACATTTGAACATATCATAAGTTTATATACTTTTGATTTCAAGTTAAGGAATCTTGTATTTAGCAATATATGTATAATTGAAAGCATGCTTAAATCACAAATATCTGAGTCTTTTTCTAAAAGATATGGAACTAAAGATTCTGATTATTTTGTGGAAAAGAATTTTAAACCAGATTCCGATTTTTATATTCGAGATTTGGGCAAGGTGGATGAAAAATTTTCTTTTGAGAAAATAAAAAAAGAAATTTTTAAAAAAATAGAAAAGAATAGTCAAAATAAAAATAAATCAATTCTTAATTATTCAAAGAAAGGATATTATCCTCTTTGGGTTTTACTAAATATTATGTCTTTTGGCGAAACATGCATATTTTATAAAAAATTATTTAATGAACTTCAAATTGAAATTGGTAAATATTTTAATTTATCTTTGTCAACCATGCATAGTTATTTATCACATTTGGTTTTATTTAGAAATGCATGTGCACACAATGAAGTTATCTTTGATTTTAAAACGACAAACAAATTAAAGACAAATCAAGTAGAAAGCAGAATAATTGACATTTATGATAAATTGGAAATACCAAAAAATAAATACAATTCATATTCTAATGGAACAAATAATATTTTATCAATCTTTATTGTATTTAAATTATTGCTTCCTAAAATAGCGTTCTCTACATTTAAAAGAAAATTTTTTAAATATTTAAATGAATTATCACATAAAGTAAATGAAATTTCATTTAATAATATAAAAAAATGTATGGGAATCTACACAAAAGAATCATTGCTAAAAAAATTATAAAAAACACTTTACAAATAGATTTTTCTTTGATATAATCAAAATGTTCATACTTCTGGTTTGACCGGAAGTTTTTTTATTTTATGCTAACTTGTAACTTGGAGCATATCACAGTGGCACGACTTATTATGATTGAAAAATGAAAAGTAGTGCTAAGTAATAAAATTGATTAAAAATTAAATTTTTGATGTTAAAATGAACATTTATATTGATTAAAAAATTAACTGTTAAGTTATAACTCACCAAAAAAATGGTGGGTTATTTTTGTTAAGTATTTTGAATATGTAAAATTGTATGATACAATTTAATTGATAGATGTAAACTAAAAATAAATGAGAGGAAGTTATGGAAAGAAAAAAGTTTAAACGTGGCACAATCAATGGTGGAATTGCTAGAATTGTAATTTCATTTGTGGCAATGGCAATTGCAATTATTGTTTTGACATCAGCAATCAAAACTTGGGATGCAGAAGAGGCCGGTGGAAAAATTTTTATGTGCATAATTGCAGGCATAATGTTAATTGCCGGCGTGGCTTTTGTTGTTGATGGCGTAAAGATGATTATTGATGGCCAAAAATCATTGGAAGTTTCAAAAAAAGGTCATTCAGAAGATGGCAGAATACTTGACCTTTTTGCAACCGAAGTTACAGAAAACAACAATGGTTGTGTTTCACATTACACCATATACAATTTGAAGTTTGAATACACTGATGACAGTGGCAAATTGTGTGAAAGTGAAGAGCAAGTGAGCGAAAAAGTTTATTCTTCATTGCAAGGAAGATCATTATGCCCAATTCTTGTGTATGGCGAGCGTGCCATTTTTGACAGAAAAAGATTTGAAGGCAAAGATGTTGAAAATAAAAATTAACTTTGCACTTGATGGTTTTTATTTGTAAAAATAAAAAATCAACTGAACAAAACTTTCAGTTGATTTTTTTTGTGCACCAAACAATAAAATACAAAAAGATATTATTGTTAAATTTGCAATTTAATAAACATTGTTTACAGATTAAAAATATTGTGCTATTATTTTTGTAGAGATGTGATGGTTGTGCATATAATGATTTGTGCGATGCATCAATGAGAAATTATGAAATTGATTGGGAAGCTCATTAGTTGGCTTTTAGGAATTGTTGTGGGGCTTGCGCTTGTGTTTGGAGTGTTTGTTTTGGTTGTAAACGCGAAATACAAAATAAATTTGTTTGAAGTTATTGGCTCACTTAAAAAGTTGAATGGCAATGTTGATGTTGCAATTATTGCACCAAAAGCACCAACAGATGATGATTATGCATCTGCAATGACATCTGCAAACAGAGCAGTGGAAAACATCATTGTTTATGATGATGAAAACAAAGAGTATAGTTTAAATGATAGTGCAAAAACAGGAATGATTGCCGACCTTAAACTTACTGATGCAGAAACTTGCGTTTTGGTTAACTTGATGCTTAAAAATGGTGATGCGGGTGTTAAATTTAATGCAGGTGGCAAAGATATCGACCTTAAAGATTATGACTTTAAACTTGTGCAAATTGCACTTTCAAATGTTGCAGAAAAGTCTGCTGATGTAAATGTGGTTGTTAGTGTTGACCTTACAAAACTTAAAAATGATATGAACAATTTTCCACTTAACCTATTTAAAAACAAAGTTCCACAAAAACTTTATGTCTCTTCAACTGTAACAGTTACAAAAGGCGATGCACCTTTTGAATATACGGTTGCAAGCAAAAGTTTGGCACTTAACAATATGAGTGGAAAAGAAGTTAGCCAATTGTTTAATGTTGTAAATCTTGTTGCAAAAATTGGGACAGCAGATGAATTTAATGAAAAACTTGGAAAAACATTTATTGATGCGTTGATTGGCAACGAAAGCAATGCAAGTGGCTTTGCATATTCACTTAAATCAATTGGTGCAAGTGATTTTGACTTTGACACCGATGGCACAAACAACTACTATGTTGTTAGATATGCGTTTTAAGTGATTTGAAAATTTAATATTAAAAAAGGAGTTGACACTGAAAATTTGCAACTCCTTTTTGTTTAAGTTGTTTAGATTTTTCATTTTAGTTGTGGACTAAAATATTGTGAATTTATTTTGTATTCGTTTGTCAAAATTTATGCCATCTTTTCTGGTGACTCTTGGCAATTGCGCATAATCCAACTTTTTGCCATTGCTTTTATGCCACCAGCAAAAAATGCCATGTGGTATAGTGTTTCATCATATTCAAATTTTTGAGCAATGCCATTGGCGTTTACAATATCAATAAAATTTAAAAAGTCATTTTTTTCCATAAAACTTTGTTCATTTGTGGCAAGATATGCTTTGTAAAAAGCTTTGTTTTCGAACAGGAATTGAAATAATTTTACAAACACGTCTTCATTCCAAAGTTGTTTTGGATTGAATATGCTGGCAACTTGTTTTGAAAGTTTTTGTTCGGTTTTAATCATCAAATCGTTTATGTCTTGATAGTGCGCATAAAATGAACTGCGATTTATTCCTGCTTCATAGCATATTTCTTTGATTGCAATGTCGTTGTATTTTTTAAATTTTAGTAGCGAAAAAAGTGCCCGCTCAATTTTTTCTTCTGTTGATTGAAACCTTTGATTGAAATTTGTGTTCATATTTTCCTTTAATCCAACAAAATGGCATTTTGTGTTGGTTTTTTTGAGTATGTTTTGTTTTATAATTTTTATGTTGATTGATAGTTTAATTATATCACAAATCAATTAACAAAACAAATGTTGGAATAAAAAGGAGGAAATTATGGAAAATATTATTTCGTATGATTACAAAACAATTAAGGTTAAAAGGAGTGTTGAAACCCTTGTTTGTGACACCTATGAAAATTTGGGCTGGCAACTTACAAACACAAGTTCGGTTGAAGGTTCAATTTTTTACATCAATTTGTCTTTTAAAAGAGATAGAAAAATTGCAAACAAAATTGAACTTTTAAAACTTCAAGACAAAGCCGACACTGCAATTGCAACCATTGACAACTTGCAAAACAAAAAGAAAAATGCAGGCATGGCAGAATCACTTTCTGTTGGAACAATTGGTGCGCTTGTTTTTGGTGGTGGAATGAGCATGAGTATGCTTCTTAAAGGCGTTGGCTTTATGATTGGTGGAATTGCATTGGGGCTTGCTGGCATTGCAATTTGTGCACTAGCATATCCACTTTTTAAAAAGGTTAACAAAAAGAAAAATACACAAATTGATCCATTGCTTGAAAGTGAATTTGATAAACTTGCCGACATTGCTGAACAAGCATCAAAATTGAAATAGTATGAAATTGGTTGATTTTTTCAAAAAATTTAATGCAAAAATAAAGCAAAACAATATAGTTTTGCTTGTTTTGCTCGTTTATAATTTTGTTTGGGCAATTTGCAAAATTTTGTTTGGGGCAATAACAGCATCATACTTTTTTTGTGTTAGTGGTGTAAGCACTTTGCTTATTGGCCTAACAAAACAAATATATTTAAAAAATTATAGAGCAGACAATGTTGAGCAAAAACGCAAAAAAGCAATTTCAATTTCTGTTTTGCTTATTGCAAGCAGTTTGTTTTTTGTGTTTTATATGTCAAAATACTTTTTTCTTAACGAGACAAAAAATTATGGAACGATTTTGTCAATTGCAATTGCAACATTTTCATTTGTTGAACTTGGAATTTCAATTTGCAATTTTGTAAAAGCAAAAAAATCAAATGACATTTTGCTTCAAAGTTTAAAAGGGTGCAGTTTGGCATCTAGTTGTTTTGCAATTGCATTAACGCAGGTTGCGTTACTTTCAGCCACAAACACAAATGCAAATTTGTTCAATGGTATTATTGGTGTTGTGATGGGCGTGTTTTCTGCATTGATTGGCATTTATTTGTTGGTTGTTTGCGCAAAACAAAAAATTTAGCAATAAAAAAACTGCAAATAAATTGCAGTTATAGTTGTTTAAGTAGGTTTTGAATGGCTCTGCCACGGTGTGAAACTGAATTTTTTTCTTCTTCCGAACATTCACCAAAACATTTGTTAAGCTCGTTGCAGAAAAACAAACAATCATACGCAAAACCCATTGTCCCAGTTTCTTGTTTTAAAATTTTGCCATCAACTTTGCCTTCTGCAACAAGAGTTGTGCGATCTGGTTTTTTTAGTGTTATTGAGCAAACAAAACTTGCAGTTCTGTTTGGATCTTCAACATTTTTCAAATTTTCCAAAAGTTTTTTTCTGTTTGCTTGTTGGTCATGATTGCCAGCATATCTTGCACTGTAAACACCCGGTTCGCCATTTAAGGCATCAACGCAAAGGCCACTGTCATCTGCCATAACCATGTAGTTTAGACCTTTTTCTTTGCAATATTTTGCAATTGTGTTGGTTTTTATCAAAGAGTTGTCCAAAAAAGTTTTTCCATCTTCAACAATGTCTTGGTCAAAGCCAATGTCTTCCATTGGAATGATGTTGTAGTTTGTTAAGATTTTTTTAAATTCTTTAATTTTGTTTTTGTTGTTTGATGCTAGGACTATTGTTTCCATATTTTTCTCCTTTTTGCAATGCTACCACAAAAGTTTAAAAAAGTAAAGTGACATATCAAAATTGATGCTCAACCCAAATTTAAAAAACTTGTAATTTTTATTGATGTAAAATATTTATTTTTTAGTATTCATAAAAAACAGAGCAAAAGCTCTGTTTTTAATTTTGCTGTTCGGCACTTTCAATGGTTTCGGCTTTATCTTCTGTTTGTTCGTTTGTTTGTGGTGTTTCAAGCTTCTTTTCTTTTTTTGAAGTTGAATATTCCTTAAACAAATCAATGTAGCCCTTAACAAGCAGGCATACAGCAGACAATTGCGCAAACAAGAAGAAGTTTAATCCTGCCATAAGTGGAAGGGCAATCACAGCAAAGCAAGTTCCATAATATATTTTGTTTAGCTTTGAGTATTCTTCAAAATTTACAAGGTAAATTATTATTGGAATAATTAGGAATACAAGGGTGTAGGCATAAGAAACGCCTTGAAATAGTTCGTAAGTTAAAAGTGTAATGAGCACTGGTTGCATTTTTTGTTTTGAATTGTGAGAAAGACAAAGTGCAACAATTGTTACAATTATGCTTCCAAATCTAAACAATTTGCTCAAAATTGAGTGTAGAACCGGCAGATGAAGAAGTGTTGCTATTTTTGATGCAAGGCCATCAAAGCCAATGTTGTTCCAAGAGGCATCTCTTCCTTCGCCACCATTGAAGTGTGTGAAGTTGTTCCAAATTTCCTTTATATTTGCAAATCCACCTTTAATCAGCAAGAATGGCAAGAAAATTAGCACAACTGAATAGAGCAATGTTTTCAAAAGGTCCAAAAATCTGCGGTCTTTTACAAAAAATATAAGAAGTAATGCTGGGTAAATTTTAACTGCAACTGCACCTGCAAGGCAAACATTTGCAAGTTCTCGTTGCCATCTTTTTTCGCTGTTATACATCATAAAGAACAGCATAACCAAAATGCACGCAAAGATTATGTTATTGCCACGGAATAGGCAAAAAGCAAATGGGGCAAAACAAAAAATTGAAACCAAAAGGTAGGCTAGTTTTTTGCCTTTGAACTTTGACATTTTTGCAGACAGTAGCAAAACTATTGCCATACAAATTGCATAAAATAATAAAAAGCTGATTATAAATGATGGGGTTTTTGCAAGCTGTTCAAGAGTTATTGTGCCATCAATATATTGTGTTAATGCCGGCTTGCATATCAATGCAAACAAATAAAATGGCAAGAAAGCAAATGGCGGGTAGATTGAGTGAATGTTGCCATATTCGCCTGTGTATGGGTTTTTAACAATACAATATGAAAGTGTTTCTGCAAAATCACTAAACATGTGTCCCCAATATGAACAAGCGTAAATAATTAAGCTTGCAACAAAAGTTATGATTGATGCAAGCATTGTCCAAAACAAAATTTTTTGGACGGTGTCGGTTTTTGTTTGATTTAGTTTTTGTTCATTCATAAAAAATTCTCCTACAATATGCTAACATAAAGGTTCAAAAGAGTAAAGTAAATTGCTTGCTGTTGTGGTTTTATTTTGCCTTACGATAGTTTTCCAAATTACAATAAAGCCTATTCATTATTAAAAGTTGGTATAGTTAAACTTTAACTGTGACTAGACTGTTGTTGCTTGGGATTGGTATAAGTTTTTTTGTTTGGCATATTATATTTTGTCTTTTATGTATTTTTTAAAAACACATAATAAATATATAAATTTTGCATTTTTGCAATAAAACATTGAAAAATTATCAAAAAAATATGAAAAAAACATAAAATATATAGGTTTTTTGAAAAAAAATGAAATAGGGTATTGAAAAATTTAAAACAATGTGCTATGATATAGGCATAAGAGTGATTGCCGAGCGCAACCACAGTCTATACTACAAAGTCATAGATAAAAATGGAGGAATTTATGGATTTTGGAACAGCAGTATTATATGTATTGGCAGTTATCGCAATCATTGCCGTTGTAAGTTTGATTGTTTATGCTCTTGCCGGTCTTGTTGTTTCTATTGTTGACAAAAAAGATGTTAAACTCTTTTCTAAAACAGAAGAACAACCAAAACAACTTGAAAAGGAAGAACAAAAACTCTTGCTTGAAGACAGCGATTTCAAACTTTTAGATGACAAGGAAGACGACAAAAAAGAAGCAAAGGAAGAGCCAAAGCAAGAAGGCGAAACAATTGACCTTGACCTTGCAGATAAGGAACAAGCAGCAATTGAAGCAAACAAAAATTCTCTTGCAGATAGAGAACAAATTGTTGAAGGCAAAAAAGAAGAAGACACTGAAGATGCCGATGAAGATGATGATTTGGAAGCAATGTATCAAAAGTTGATTGCAGACATCAATTCAGAAGCAACAGAAGAAGAAAAGCCAGAAGAAACAACAGAAACTGAGGAACCAGTTGAAGAAGAAAAGACTGAAGAACCTGAAGTTGTTGAAGAACCTGCAGAAGTTGTAGAAGAACAACCAGCCGAGGAAGAAAAGGTTGAAGAACCAGCCGAAGAACCAGAAGCTGAAGAAAAACCAGAAGAAACAACAGAAGAAGTTGAAGAGCCAAAAGAAGATGAAGAAAAGAAAGCTCTTGAAGACCAAATTGCACAATTGAAAGCACTTCTTGAAAAAGAACAAACAGAAAAAGCACAAGCTCAAACTGAAAAAGAAGAACTTGAAAAGCAACTTGAATCTCAACCAACAAAAACAGAAGTTGTTGAAACAGAATCTTTGGAAGCATTGACAGAAAGACTTAATACACTCAACGATAGATTGTCAGCTGCAGAAAAAGATTTGAAAGCAAACAAGAAAGAATACATTCCACTTTCAAGAATTAAAAAGAATTTGGAATCAGACAAGGCAAAACTTCGTAGAAAAGAAGCAGTTGTTGCAAAACAAAAAGTTGTTTTGTTTGGCGTTAACAACTATGTTGTTGATCCAGAAAAAGAAAAGAAACTTAATGAAGACCTTGACCTTCTTGATGCACTTCGTCTTTCAGTTCAACATTGCGAAGAAGTTATGAAAGAAAATGAAGATAGATACCCAATTTTGGAAAAGACAAATGGCATCTTGACAAAACAAGTTGCAGACCTTAAATCAGATATTGCCGATGTTCAAGCAAGAATTGAAAAATTGCAAGGCGACAATGGTTCTGATGAAGGAACAACAACAGACGCTTCTAGCGATGACACAACAAAGTAACACATTAAAAAACACACTTCGGTGTGTTTTTTTTGTG
>ERZ808240.4345-NODE-4345-length-12654-cov-3.422097_pt1 | contig 12654 bp, 25 predicted proteins | sample MGYA00521084_ERZ808240 | MGnify/ENA primary metagenome ERZ808240 (study PRJEB31516, sample SAMN03275571) | gut metagenome | biome: mammalia-associated habitat; material: feces | host: Papio cynocephalus | place: Kenya | collected 2012-08-06 ... | reverse complement strand
GAAAAATGCATAAATACGCCAAAATTAATCAATATGGCACGCCGAACTACGTTGACAGCAAATATTTTTTCAAAAAATATCAAAAAAAGTGTTGCAATGGTTTATTGATAGTAGTAATATATTTGAGCACTCGCGTAGACGTGGGAAGTTGCCGGCACGCTGAAAAGCGTTGTTCAGACAGCGCGATAACCGGGGAACTCACACTGAGCGATCCCATATGGGAGTGAATATAAGGAGGAAAAATTCATGGCAAAGAACTCTGTAAGAATTCGTTTGAAGGCTTACGAGAACAGAAGCTTAGATGCAGCTAGCGAAAAAATCGTAAAGACTGCAACAAGCCACGGCGCAAAGAAAATCGTCGGACCTGTTCCGCTGCCTACTGAACGTGAGGTTGTAACAATCTTGCGTGCAGTTCACAAGTATAAGGATTCTCGTGAACAATTTGAGATCCGTACACACAAGAGACTGATTGAGATCATCGGCCCAAGTGCAGAAACAATTGATGCATTATCAAGACTTGATCTGCCTTCTGGAGTTGATATCGAAATCAAACTTTAAGAAAGGAATCGGGTGAAATTAAATGAAAGGTATTTTAGGACGTAAGCTTGGTATGACCCAGGTCTTCACGATCGAAGGAACACTGATTCCTGTAACTGTCGTTGAAGTAAAGCCAAACGTCGTACTTCAAAAGAAGACAAAGGATGTTGATGGCTACGAAGCAGTTCAGCTTGGCTATGAAGATGTTAAGGAACATCGTTCAAATAAGCCTGCAATTGGACATGCTAAGAAAGCTAACACAGCTCCTAAGAAGTTCATCAAGGAATTTAAATATGATGAAATGCTCAACCTCGAAGTTGGCGCTGAAGTTAAAGCAGACATCTTTAAGGCTGGCGATATCGTAGATGTTCAGGGTACATCTAAGGGACATGGTTACAACGGTACAATCGTTCGTAACAATGCTCACCAGGGACCTAAGACACACGGTGGTTCCAAGAACATTAGACACCAAGGTTCTTTGGCAACAAATGGACGTAACAACGGTGTAGTAAACAAGGGTACAGCAATGCCTGGTCAGTATGGTGGATATACAACTACAAACCAGAACCTTGAAATCGTTAAGGTTGACGCTGAAGAAGGTTACATCCTTGTTAAGGGTAACGTTCCAGGACCGAAGAGAGGTCTTGTAACTATCCATACAACAGTTAAGCCTAAGAAGGAAGTTACAGCTGTTGAACTTATTTCTTATGAAGGCGCTTCTGTTGAAGAAGAACTTGAAAAAGTTGAAGAAACAATCAATGAAGAATTAGCTGCTGCAGCACCAGCTGAAGAAGGAAAGTGAGGATAAAGCATGGCACAGATTGATGTATTTAATCAGGAAGCAAAATCTGTTAAACAGATCGAACTCGCTGATGCAGTATTCGCTGTAGAACCAAACCAGCAGGCAATCTATGATGCGATTCTTGCTTATCAGGCAGGACTTAGACAGGGTACACATAGCACTTTGACAAGAAGCTTCGTATCTGGAACAGGTAAGAAGCCATTCCGTCAGAAGGGAACAGGTCGTGCTCGTCAAGGTTCTACAAGAGCAACACAGTGGAGAGGCGGAGCAATCGCTTTCGGTCCACATCCAAGAAAGTATAACTTAAAGACAAACCGCAAGGTTAGAAGACTTGCACTTCGTTCTGCATTGAGCGAAAAGGTAGCTTCTTCTGACATGACAGTTCTTGAAAATCTCAACTTTGATGAGATCAAGACAAAGAAGGCTGTAGCATTATTAGCTGCATTCGGATTTGAAAGAAAGACATTGTTCGTTGCAGATGCTTCTGAAGATTTTGACAACGCTTATCTTTCTATGAGAAACATTCCAAATGCAACATTGGTTACAGTTTCTAGCTTGAATGTCTATGACATCGTGAATGCTGATAAGATCGTATTCACAGAAGCTGCTGCTAATAAGGCTGGGGAGGTGTTCGCATGAGCGCACGCGACATTATCGTAAGACCAATTGTTACAGAAAAGACAACAAAGATCTCTTCTGAAAACAATACAGTAACATTCGAAGTAGCAAAAAATGCTAACAAGACTGCTATTGCACAGGCAATCAATGAAATTTATCATGTTAAGCCTGTATCTGTAAACACAGTAAACGTTCATCCTAAGAAGAGAAGAGTTGGACGTTACGAAGGTATGACAAGAGCTTATAAAAAGGCTTATGTCAAGCTCGCTGAAGGTGATTCAATCAACGTATTCGGCGAGAACAATGACTAATCAAATTTAGTTGTGATATCGGAGGAAATCGCTATCTCCGGATAAATGCGAAAGGAAAGAAAAAATGGCAATCGTAAAATACAAGCCAACCTCTAATGGTCGCAGAAATATGACAACTCTTAGCAATGATCGTATTACTAAGAGTACACCTGAAAAGTCATTACTTGCTCCATTAAATAAGAAGGGTGGCCGCGGTAATACAGGCCGCATCACTTCCCGCCATCAAGGTGGAGGTGCTAAGCAGAAGTACAGAATTATCGACTTCAAGAGAAATAAGGATAACGTTCCAGCAGTAGTTGCTGGTATCGAATACGATCCAAATAGAAATGCAAACATTGCTTTGCTTCACTATGCAGATGGTGAAAAGAGATACATCATTGCTCCAGCTAACTTGAGCGTTGGAGATAAGGTAATCTCTGGTGAAGCTTGTGATATCAAGACTGGTAACGCAATGCCTCTTAAGAACATCCCAGATGGAACATTTGTTCACAATGTTGAATTAGTTCCTGGCAAGGGTGGCCAGATGGCTAGAGCTGCTGGTTGTTCTGCTCAGATCTTAGGTTCCGAAGGTGGTTTCGTTACTTTAAGACTTTCTTCTGGCGAAGTAAGAAGAGTTCATGATAACTGCCGTGCAACAGTTGGTGTTGTAGGCAATGGCGACTACTCCTTAATTAACTGGGGTAAAGCTGGTAGAGTTAGACACTTAGGTGTTCGTCCTCATGTAAGAGGTTCAGCAATGAACCCTGTAGATCACCCACATGGTGGTGGTGAAGGCAAACAGCCAATTGGTCGTAAGTCTCCAATGACTCCTTGGGGCAAGAAGGCTATGGGTGTTAAGACTCGTAAGAAGAAGAATTCTAGCAATAAGTATATTGTAAGAAGAAGAAACGGAAAGTAATTGGAAGGAGAGAACAGTAATGTCAAGAAGCATTAAGAAGGGCCCTTTCTGTGATGCATACCTTTTAAAGAAGGTTGATGCTCAGAATGCGGCAAATCAGCATGAAGTAATCAAGACATGGTCACGCCGTTCAACGATTTTCCCAAGCTTCGTTGAGCACACATTCGCTGTATACAATGGTAAGGAATTCATTCCTGTATATGTAACAGAAGATATGGTAGGCCATAAGTTAGGTGAATTCGCACCTACAAGAAAATTCGGCGGACACGGTGACGATAAGGCCGCTTAATAGGAGGAAATAAAAATGGACGTAAAAGCAACAGCAAAAACAGTTCGTGTTACTCCTCGTAAGGCAAGATTGGCACTGGACCTCGTTCGTGGAAAGAGCGTTGAAGAAGCATTAGCTATTCTCAAGTTCTTACCTAACAAGGCAGCTGCTGAAGCATACAAGGTAGTAAAGAGTGCTGCAGCAAATGCAACACATAATCATCAGCTTAACGCTGATAGCCTTTATATCAAGGAATGTTACGCAAATGAAGGTGTAGTCCTCAAGCGTTTCATGCCAAGAGCTAAAGGTTCCGCATCAAGCATTTTCAAGAGAACTAGCCACATCACAGTAGTGGTTAGCGATGAGAGATAAGGGAGGAAGATCAGAATATGGGACAGAAAGTTAGTCCAATCGGCATGCGTGTCGGTGTCATCCGTGATTGGGAATCCAGATGGTATGCAGATAAGGCTGATTATGGAGATCTTCTGAACGAAGATACAAAGATCCGTGAATACCTCGAAAAGGAACTCAAGGATGCATACATCTCCAGAATCGAAATTGAAAGAACAGGAAAGAAAGATGTAAAGGTTATTATCCGTTGTGCTAGACCTGGTGCAGTTACAGGTAAGGCTGATGAAAACGGAAAAGACAATGCATCTAAGATTAGAACAAAGCTTGCTAAGTTGACAGCTGGCAAGAATGTCAAGATGGATATTGTACAGGTTGCTAATCCTGATCTTGATGCTCGTTTGGTAGCTCGTAAGATTTGTGAACAACTTGAAAATCGTCAGTCATTCAGAATTGCACAAAAGAAGGCAATTCAGCAGACAATGAGATCTGGTGCTAAGGGTATCAAGACTCTTACTAAGGGTAGACTTGGTGGTGCTGAAATCGCGCGTTCTGAAGGCTATTCTAGAGGTGTTGTTCCACTTCATACATTAAGAAGTGATATTGACTACGCTGCTGAAGAAGCACACACAACTTATGGTAAGTTAGGTGTTAAGGTTTGGATCTGCCGTGGTGAAGTATTACCTGGTCAGATGGTCAAGGAACCTGAAGCTCCAGCAGGAAGAAGAGACAACAGACGTGGAAACAATAGACGTCCTCAGCGTGGTAACAGACGTCCTGCAAGAAATGCAGCATCTGCTGATAACGCAGCTCCAGCAAAGGCAGCTGCAGAAGGAGGTAACGACTAATGTTAATGCCTAATAGAACTAAGTACAGAAGACCTCATAGACTCAGCTATGAAGGACGTGCAAAGGCTGGACGTGAACTTGCGTTCGGTGAATACGGCCTTGTTGCTGATGAAGGTGCTTATGTAAGTAGCGCACAGCTTGAAGCTGCTCGTGTAGCCATGACACGTTATATGAACCGTGGCGGTAAAGTTTGGATCAAGGTTTTCCCACAGCTTGCTAAAACTAAGAAGCCTCTCGAAGTACGTATGGGTTCTGGTAAGGGTGCTCCTGATCATTGGGTAGCTGTAGTACAGAAGGGAAGAATTCTCTTCGAAATCGCAGGTGTAGATGAAGCTGTTGCAAGAGAAGCTTTGAGACTTGCTGCAAACAAACTCTGCGTTAAAACACGCTTTATTAAGAAGAGTGAGGAGGTTAAGTAATCATGAATATTAAAGAAATTAGAGACCTCAGTAACGAAGAGCTCGAAAAGGAAGTTGTTTCCCTCAAAGAAGAACTTTATGACTTGAGATTTGCTCAGGCTACTGGTTCTCTTGAGAATCCAGCTCGTATTAAGGATATTAAAAAGACAATTGCGCGTATTAAGACTGTAATCACAGAACGTGCAAATGCTGAATAAGGAGGGCTATAAAGATGGCAGAAAGAAATAGACGTAAGGTCCTTCGTGGAACAGTTGTTTCCGATAAGATGGATAAAACAATCGTCGTAGAGATCAATACATCTAAGGCTGATCCTAAATACGGCAGACATGTAAAGGTTTCTACAAAGTTCAAGGCTCATGACGAAAATAATGAAGCTAAGATTGGCGATATTGTAGAAGTTATGGAAACAAGACCATTATCTAAGGACAAACACTTTAGATTAGTTAAGATTGTTGAAAAGGCAGTTATTCTTTAAGGCACAGGAGGACATAAGCAATGATTCAGAACGAAAGCAGATTGAACGTCGCTGATAACACTGGTGCTAAGGAATTACTCGTCATCAGATGCTTAGGCGGCTCTAAGCGTAAGACAGCTACAATCGGTGATGTTGTTGTATGTGCAGTTAAGAGCGCATCTCCAAACGGCTCAGTTAAGAGTGGCCAGGTTGTAAAAGCTGTAATTGCAAGAACAGTTTACGGTGTACGCCGTGACAATGGTTCTTATATCAAGTTTGATGATAACGCAGCTGTTATTATCAAGGAAGATGGTACACCGGTCGGAACACGTATCTTTGGTCCGGTCGCAAGAGAACTTCGTGACAAGGGCTATATGAAGATCGTTTCCTTGGCACCAGAAGTTTTATAAGGAGGCCGTTATGAAGATCAAGACAGGCGATACAGTAAAGGTTATCACAGGTCACTATAAGGGAACTATCTCTGAAGTAAAGGCTGTTTTCCCTAAGGAAAATAAGATCATCGTTGAAGGCGTTAATATGATCAAGAAGTCTTTGAAGCCTTCTCAGCAGAATCCTGAAGGTGGCGTTATTGAAAAGGAAGCTCCAATCGATGCTTCTAATGTCATGTACTATGATAAGAAGTCTAAGTCCGCTGAAAGAGTTGGCTATAAGACAAATGATAAGGGCGAAAAGGTTAGAGTCCTAAAGAAGTCCGGAACAGAAATCAAGGAGGCTAAGAAGTAATGAACCGTCTCGCACAGAAATATGTAGAAACAGTTAAGCCTTCTTTGATGAAGGAATTCAATTACTCCAGCACAATGGAAGCTCCAAAGATTGTTAAGGTTGTTATCAACATGGGTGTTGGTGATGCTATTGACAATCCAAAGAACTTGGATGAAGCTGTTGCAGAATTGACTCAGATTGCTGGTCAAAAGCCAGTTGTCACAAAGGCTAAGAAGTCCATTGCGAACTTCAAGCTTCGTGAAGGTATGCCTATCGGTTGTAAGGTTACTCTTCGTGGCGAAAGAATGTATGAATTCTTAGATAAGTTATTCAATATCTCCCTTCCACGAGTTAGAGATTTCCACGGTGTAAGCAATACTGCTTTCGATGGTCGTGGTAACTATACACTCGGTGTCAAGGAACAGCTGATCTTCCCTGAAATCAACTTTGATAAGGTTAATAAGGTCAGAGGTATGGATGTTGTTATCGTAACAACAGCTAAGACAAATAATGAAGCACATGCCCTTCTTAAGGGAATGGGTATGCCATTTGCTAAGTAAGAAAAGGAGAACATAGAATGGCTAAGACAAGTTTAAAGGTTAAGCAGTCCAGACCGGCTAAGTTCTCCACACGTGAATATACACGTTGCGAGAGATGTGGCCGTCCACACTCTGTATTGAGAAAGTATAAAGTTTGCAGAATTTGCTTCAGAGAATTGGCTTATAAGGGTCAGATTCCTGGTGTAAAGAAGGCAAGCTGGTAAGAAAGGGGTAACGCAATATGAATATGACAGATCCTATTGCTGACATGCTGACAAGAATCCGTAATGGTGTTCAGGCTCACATGACAACAGTTGATGTAACTCCTTCTTCTAAGGTTAAGGTAGAAATTGCTAAAATCTTGAAGTCTGAAGGTTATATCGAAAACTATGCCGTTGAAGGCGAGGGTATCGAAAAGAAGATTGTCGTTACTCTTAAATATGGTGCTAATGATGCTAAAGTTATCACAGGCATCAAGAGAATTTCTAAACCAGGTCTTCGTGTTTATGCGAAGGGCGATAATGTACCAAAGGTTCTTAATGGTTTAGGTATTGCTATCATTTCTACATCTAATGGAATGATGACAGACAAGGAAGCACGTAAACAACACGTTGGCGGTGAAGTCATCGCTTACGTTTGGTAAGAGAAAGGAAAATTAAATGTCACGTATCGGAAATAAAGCGATTACCGTTCCTGCTGGCGTTGAAATCACAATTGCCGAAGGGAACGAGGTGACTGTAAAGGGACCTAAGGGTACTCTTACAAAGACATTTTCCCCGTTGATGGAAATCTCTGTTGACGAAAATGTCATTACAGTCAAGCGTCCTAACGAGGAAAAACATACAAAACAGCTTCATGGAACAACAAGAGCATTGCTCAACACAATGGTTGAGGGTGTTTCTGAGGGTTTCAAAAAGCAGTTGAAGGTTGTCGGTATTGGTTACCGTGCAGCTTTGAAGGGTAAGACAATCAACCTTAATGTTGGTTTCTCCCACGAAGTAAATATTGATGTACCAGAAGGCGTTACTGTTGAAGTACCAGATGCTACAACAATCAACGTTTCTGGAATCGATAAGCAAATTGTTGGTCAGTTTGCAGCTAATATCAGAGCAGTTAAGAAGCCAGAACCTTATGGAGGAAAGGGCATCCGTTATGTGGATGAAGTCGTTCGTCGTAAGGAAGGTAAGACAGCTGCGTCTAAGAAGTAATGGGAAGGAGAGTAGGAAATGATTAAATTACAGAAGAAAAACGAAGAGCGTATCCGTCGTCATAAGAGAGTACGCCGTGTAGTTAATGGTACTCCCGAATGCCCAAGATTGAACGTATTCCGTTCTAATGCGAACATTTACGCTCAAGTTATCGATGACACAACAGGTCGTACACTTGTTTCAGCTAGTTCTTTAGAACTTAAGCTTGAAAACGGTGGAAACATCGAAGCTGCTAAGAAAGTTGGCGAAGCAATTGCTAAGAAGTGCCTCGAAAACAACATCGAATCTATCAGATTTGACAGAGGCGGTTATGTATACCATGGAAGAGTTCAGGCTTTAGCTGATGCAGCTAGAGAAGCTGGATTGAAGTTCTAAGGAAAGGAGACAGAAAAAAATGCCAAATGAAAATGCAGAAGTACGTACTGCAAATACAGAAGCAGGACGTCCACAGCGTAAAGAAAATGGCCGTCGTCCTCAATTCAAGAGACGTGAGCCAAAAGAATTCGACAGTGTTGTAGTCTCCATTAACCGTGTATCTAAGACTGTTAAGGGCGGACGTAGAATGCGTTTCGCAGCACTCGTTGTTGTTGGTGACCATAAGGGCCGTATTGGTTTCGGTATGGGCAAGGCAACAGAAGTTCCTGATGCTATCCGTAAGGCTGAGGAAGCAGCAAATAAGAATGTATTTAGATGCAATCTTGTTGAAGGAACAAGAACAGTACCACATTCCGTTAAAGTTACTCACGGTTCAAGTACTGTATTCTTAGCACCTGCTGCTCCAGGTACTGGAGTAATTGCTGGTGGTGCAGTTCGTAACATTCTCGAACTTGCAGGTGTATCCGATGTTCTTTCTAAGGTTATCGGTTCTAGAACAGCTGTTAACGTAGTATATGCAACTTTGGAAGCTCTCAAGTCTATGAGAACTGTTGATGAAATTGCAAAGATCCGCGATAAGAAAGTCGCTGATATTAGATAAGGAGGGACTCTAGATGAAACTTAATGAAATGAAGGCTACTGAAGGAGCTCGCTCTACTAAGAAGAGAATCGGCCGTGGTCTCGGTTCCGGTAATGGTAAAACTGCTGGTAAGGGACAGAAGGGTCAGAACTCCAGAAGCGGCGGTGGTGTCGCAATTGGTTTTGAAGGTGGACAGACTCCATTCTTCAAGAGAATGCCAAAGAGAGGTTTCACAAACTTCACACGTAAAGAATATGCTATCGTAAATGTTGAAGATCTCAATAAGTTTGATGATGGTGTAGTTGTTGACTTTGCTGCAGTTAAGGCTGCTGGCTTAGTAAAGAAGGAATTAGATGGCCTCAAAGTTCTCGGCAATGGTAAGTTAGAGAAAAAGTTGACAGTTAAGGCTGCTAAGTTCTCTGCTTCCGCTAAGAAAGCAATCGAAGAAGCAGGCGGATCCGCTGAGGTGCTCTAATTATGATGCGCACGTTCTCCAGCATGTTTAAGAATAAAGAAATTCGTAATAAGATTTTCTTTACTCTTGCAATGCTGTTGATCTATCGCGTCGGTTCTGCAATCCCGGTTCCAGGTGTAGATTCAACTAAACTTGCTTCCCAGATTTCAGACAATTCTGTACTTAGTATGATGAACTTGCTTGGCGGTGGTGCACTTGAAAAATTAAGTGTATTTGCGATGGGTGTTACACCTTATATCACTGCTAGCATTATCATTCAATTGTTGTCCATGGATGTTATTCCTGCGCTTACAGAAATGACAAAATCTGGACAGACAGGTAGAATGAAAATGGAACGTATAACTAGATATCTTGGAGTAGTCTTGTCATTTGTACAAGCGTACTCCTTGGTATATGGTTTTGATAAACAATATGCTGTTTTAACAAATTCTAATCTTTCTGGATATTTATATACGGCTACGGTTATGACTGCGGGAACAATGTTCTTGATTTGGTTAGGTGATCGTATTTCCATGAAGGGAATTGGTAATGGTTTGTCTATCATTATTTTTGCTGGTATCGTTTCTAATATTCCTGCACAGTTTGTGCAAGTTTGGAATGTACTTGCTGGTGGAACAACACAGGGAGAATTATTTAACGGAATTCTTCAGTTTGCATTGTTTGTCTTGTTATATATCATCATCATCGTTTTCGTTGTTGTAATGGAAACGGCAGTCAGAAAAATTCCAATTCAGTATACAAATAGTTCAAGTGTAACGCGAGGCAATGATGTTACATATCTTCCTTTGAAGATAAATTCTGCTTCTGTTATTCCAGTTATCTTTGCACAGTCAATTATGACAGCTCCACAGATCATTATTAGTTTCTTTAATCAAGATCTATATAAGACACTGCAGAGTTATTTATCATTGACTAGCTACACTGGTTTAGCGTTGTATGCTGTATTAACAATTCTGTTTACATTCTTCTATACAGAATTGCAGGTCGATCCTGATCAAATTGCGGACAACTTAAGTAAGAGTGGTGCGTATATTCCAGGAATTCGCCCGGGTAATGAAACAAAATCCTATTTACACAAAGTGTTAAATAGAATTACAGTTTTGGGTGCTATAGCTCTCGTAATTGTAGCTATATTACCTTACATTCTTCCTATGTTTACATCGCTACCATCCAGTATTTCTATTGGTGGAACTGGTATTATTATCGTAGTTGGTGTCGCTATGGAGACAATTGCTCAGTTGAAAGGACAACTTACAACTAAGGCATACCATGGCTTCGTAAGATAAAATCACTAGAAAAGGGTATAGAAAAGGATGAATATCTTGATTATGGGTCCTGCAGGAGCAGGAAAGGGCACAATGTCCGATCTAATTCTGAAGGAATATGACATTCCTCATATTTCCACTGGAGATATGTTAAGAGAGAATGTTAGAAACAATACAGACCTTGGCAAAGAAGCTAAATCATATATGGATGCAGGAAAACTTGTACCAGATGATGTAATTAATGCCATGGTAGAAAAGAGACTTCAAGAACCTGATTGCCAAAAAGGGTATCTGTTGGATGGATTTCCACGTACACTAGTACAGGCAGAAGCTTTTGAAGAAATCGAAAAGAAAATTGGGAAACCAGTTGAAAGTGTAATTGCTCTTGAAGTTGGATTCGATACACTTGTTGAAAGAATTACAGGTAGAAGAATCTGTCCTAAATGTGGTGCGATCTACCACATTCATAATAAACCTTCTAAAGTTGAAGGCATTTGTGACAACTGCGGAAGTGAACTTCAGCAGAGAAAGGACGATACTGTTGAACAGTTGAAAGTCCGCATGGATGAATATGAAAAGAGTACAAAGCCAGTTATTGATTTCTATGCTAAGCGTGGTGTTGTAACAAACATTGATGCTTCTGTAGATTCAAGCCTTGTATTTGAAAAGGTCAAAGAAACTTTATCAAAATTGAAGTAATAATCTGGGAAAGATATTTCTTTCCCCGATTATTCTATTTATTTTCTTGGTGAATTCCGGTATTATTAGGTAATGATAACCTACGTTTCTTGTAAAATCCGCATGTAAATTATACATCCGCATTTTAAGAGAGTATCATTTCCTCGGAAAAGACCAATAATACGTAGGTTTTTAGCAAATATCAGGAGACAAATCATATATTTTCTGATAAAATAGACAATTGTCCGAGGAGGCAAAGATATGAAAGTTAGACCATCTGTAAAACCGATTTGTGATAAGTGCAGAGTTATTAAGCGCAAGGGCGTTGTTATGGTAATCTGCGAAAACCCAAAGCATAAGCAGAGACAGGGTTAATTGAAGGAAAAGGAGAATAAAATATGCCACGTTTTGCTGGTGTCGATATTCCACGTAATAAGGTAATTGGAGTATCCCTCACATATATTTATGGTATTGGACCTACAACAGCTAAGAAAATTTTGGCTGCTGCAGGTGTAGATGAAACAATTAGAGCATCTGAATTGACAGATGAACAGGAAACAGCTATTCGTACTCAAATTGATGCGATTAAGACAGAAGGTGACCTTCGTCTTGAAAGAAGACTAGATATTAAGAGATTGATGGAAATTGGCTCTTATAGAGGTCTTCGTCATAGAAGAAGTTTACCAGTTCGTGGTCAGCGTACTAAGACAAACGCACGTACAAGAAAAGGACCACGTCGTACAGTAGCAAATAAGAAGAAGTAATAGGAGGACGAAATGGCAGCTAATAAGAATAGAAAAGTCGTTACTCGTAAGAAGAAGGCTAAAAGAAATGTCGCTAAGGGCGTCGCTCATATCCATTCAACATTCAACAATACAATCGTTACTATCACTGATGAAGCTGGTAACGCTGTATCTTGGAGTTCCGCTGGTGCTTTAGGTTATAAGGGCTCTCGTAAGTCTACACCATATGTTGCGCAGTTAGTTTCTGAAGCAGCAGGTAAGGCAGCAGTTCAGCAGGGTATGAAATCTGTTGAAGTAAATGTAAAGGGTCCAGGTGCTGGACGTGAAGCTGCAGTTCGTTCACTGCAGACAGCTGGTTTAACAATCACAGCTATTAATGACGTTACACCAATCCCACACAACGGATGCCGTCCACCAAAGAGACCACGTGGATAATTAATTTAAGAGGAGGATTGAAGCATGCAGAAATTTGAACGCGCTGATTTTGAAGTTAAAGAATACGTTGAATCAGAGAATTACGGAAAGTTTGTGCTTTCTCCATTAGAGAGAGGCTTTGGTACAACTA
>ERZ808240.4344-NODE-4344-length-12655-cov-4.953889_pt1 | contig 12655 bp, 10 predicted proteins | sample MGYA00521084_ERZ808240 | MGnify/ENA primary metagenome ERZ808240 (study PRJEB31516, sample SAMN03275571) | gut metagenome | biome: mammalia-associated habitat; material: feces | host: Papio cynocephalus | place: Kenya | collected 2012-08-06 ... | reverse complement strand
GAACATGCGGTCGTAGTCGTAGGAGAAGCCCATGCGCTTCATGGTCTTCACGGCCTGACCGATGTTCTTGTGGGTCCAAATGGAGGCCTGGGTGTTGTGCTTGATGGCCGCGTTCTCGGCGGGGAGGCCGAAGGCATCGAAGCCCATGGGGTGCAGGACGTCGTAGCCGCGCATGCGGGCCTGACGGGCCATGGCGTCGCCGATGGTGTAGTTGCGCGCGTGGCCCATGTGAAGGTCGCCGGACGGGTACGGGAACATCTCGAGGACGTACTTCTTGGGCTTGGCGGGGTCCTCGTCGGTCTTGTAGAGCTCCTCGTCGGCCCACTTCTTCTGCCACTTGGTCTCGATGGCCTGGGCGTCGTACGCCGGGACCTCGAAGGCGTCCTTATCGCTATCGCACATAGATGCGCTCCTTTGAACCTGCGAAATCGAAACTCTTTGATTCTAGCAGGTGTGACGGCCAAAGAAACCCTTGCGCGCCGCCAAGAAGCCCGTTGCTTCGCCGCCGCCCAGCTCTCCCCGCCCACCCCCTGCAAAATGAGACATAAAGTGGCGCAGAAATGTCTCATTTTGCAGGAGCCCAGGGGATTCGACGGCGTGGAAACGACGGAACGGAAGCTACGGGGTGGGCGCCGTGGTTGGGCACTGACGGCAGAACGGCGTGAAAAAGGGCCGTGCCCAAGAAGGACACGGCCCCATGCGATGCGATGTACCGGCTTTGATTGGCGTGACTGATCGCCTAGCGGTTGCGGTTCTGGTCCTTCACCACGACGTCGTGCGCGCCGCCCTCGACGATCGAGGTGGCCGAGACGAGCGTGAGACGGGCCTTCTGTTGGAGCTCCGGGATGGAGTTCGCCCCGCAGTTGCACATGGTGGACTTCACCTTGTACAGCGTGCCGTTCACGCCGTCGTGCAGGGTGCCGGCATAGGGCACGTAGGAGTCGACGCCCTCGACGAAGGAGAGCTTCGCCGCGCCGCCCAGGTCGTAGCGCTGCCAGTTGCGGGCGCGCGCGGAGCCCTCGCCCCAGTACTCCTTCATGTACTGGCCGTTCACGTTCACGCGCTCGGTCGGGGACTCGTCGAAGCGGGCGAAGTAGCGGCCGAGCATCATGAAGTCGGCGCCCATGGCGAGGGCGAGCGTCATGTGGTAGTCGTAGACGATGCCGCCGTCGGAGCACACGGGGACGTAGACACCGGTCTCCTCGAAGTACTCGTCGCGGGCGCGGCACACGTCGATAAGGGCGGTAGCCTGGCCGCGGCCGATGCCCTTGGTCTCGCGGGTGATGCAGATGGAGCCGCCGCCGATGCCGACCTTCACGAAGTCGGCGCCGCAGTCGGCGAGGAAGCGGAAGCCCTCGGCGTCGACGACGTTGCCGGCACCCACCTTGACGGAGTCGCCGTAGTTCTCGCGGATCCACGCGAGCGTGCGCTTCTGCCACTCGGAATAGCCCTCGGAGGAGTCGATGCACAGCACGTCAGCGCCCGCCTCGATAAGCTTGGGCACGCGCTCGGCGTAGTCGCGGGTATTGATGCCGGCGCCCACCATGTAGCGCTTAGAGGAGTCAAGAAGCTCGTTGGGACGGGACTTGTGCGAATCGTAGTCCTTGCGGAAGACGAGGGAGACGAGGTTGCCGTCCTTGCTCACGATGGGCAGGGCGTTGAGCTTATGTTCCCAGATGAGGTCGTTCGCGGTCTTAAGCGAAGTGCCGTCCTCGGCGCAGACGACCTTCTCGGCAGGGGTCATGAAGTCGCGGACGAGCATGTCGCGCGAGTCGCGGGAGACGCGGTAGTCGCGGGAGGTCACGATGCCGCAGAACTTGCCGGTCGGCGTGCCGTCCTCGGTAACGGGCATCGTGGAGTGGCCGGTGCGGCCCAGCACCTCGAGCACCTCGGCGAGCGTCATGTCTGGGGTGAGCGTGGAGTCGGAGACGACGAAACCGGCCTTGTAGGCCTTGACCTCGCGGACCATCTCGGCCTCGGAGTCGGCGGTCTGCGAGCCGTAGATGAAGGAGATGCCGCCCTCCTGGGCAAGGGCGATGGCGAGCTTGGGGCCGGAAACGGACTGCATGATGGCGGAGACGAGCGGGACGTTCAGCGTGATCGGGGACTCCTCGCCGCGCTTGAACCTACACAGAGGGGTCTTGAGCGAAACGTTGGCGGGGATATTCTCCGCCGAGGAATAGCCGGGGACGAGCAGGTACTCAGAGAAGGTGTGGGACTCTCCCTCGAAGAACGTTGCCATTTAGCTGTGTCTCCTTCCGCCTGCTAATTGCAGGTTCCCAAACTTTGCCAGATTGGACGGTATTGTAGCATCGAGCGGCCGGACAAAGTGGAAGCCACAAATCCCCCACTCACCTGGCATTTATTCTGTGTGCATAACAACCTGTTTGGTAAAGAAGCACGGTTCAGTCCGCCGCCGGCGCGGCGACCGAGATGAAATGAGTTCCCGCATAAGCCGAAGGCCCCTTAACGGGGCCTTCGTGCGAACAGGACTGTCTGAAATTTCATATCGGTCGCCGCACCAGCGGCGGCACAAGTGGATAGGCTACTTCGCGCCCTCGGACATGACGTCGTCGAAGTTCACGGCGATGTCGTGCTTCGTGGGAACCCACTCGACCTTCTTGAAGAGGGCCGCGACGGTGATAGGCACGTAGCTCATCATGAAAATCGGGAACGTGAAGAGGTTCGTGACGATGCGCCACTTCTTCTTTGCGTGGATGTGCTTGCGCTCGGAGATCGTGGTGATGACGGCCAGGATAAAGAAGACGATGTACATTGACGCGAACGTCATGATGAGGGAGCCCACGCACATGGAGAGCTCGCCCTCGGTCGCGATGAAGCCGTGGGAAAGCGAGCCCACGATGAGGTAGACCGCGTTCACGAAGAAGGACAGCAGAGTGAGGATCATGCCCGGGGCGATGGTCATGAGCATGTCGTAGCTCGCGAACTGGCCCTTGCGAATGCCCCTCACAAGGTCGCGTCCATACGAGAAGAACACCTGGTAGAAGCCCTTGGTCCAACGCATGCGCTGCGTCCAGGACGCCTTGAAGGTGAGCGGCTGCTCGTCGAAGAATTCCGCCGGGGCAAATCCGATCTGGATGTTGTGGGCGCAGCAGAACGTGGAGAACTGGATGTCCTCGGTGAGCGTGTGGAAGTCCCAGCCGTGCATGCCCTTGATGATGCGCTCGGAGACGAGCCAGCCGGAGCCGGAGATGGCGCAGGAGGTGCCGACCATCATGCGGGCGTTGTTCAGGAACTTTGCCTCGCGGAGGAACCAGGTGGCGTAGGCGGAGCTGATCCAGCTGGAATCGAAGTTCTTGGAGTTGCGGTAGCTCGTGCACACGAGGTAGCCGGCGTCGAAGGCCTGGTTCATGATCTTGAGGTAGTCGGGCGCGATGATGTTGTCGGCGTCCATGATGATGAACGCCTCATACTTGTCGCCGTACTCGTTCAGGATGCGGTTGAAGCCGTAGTCGAGCACCCAGCTCTTGCCCTTGCGGGCGAGGTCGTTGCGGTCCCAGGTGATGGCACCGGCCGCCTCGGCCTCGGCGTGGGTGTTGTCGGTGCAGGAATCGCAGACGACGAAGCAGTCCACGAGCTCTCTCGGGTAGTCCTGCGAGAGGATGGAGCGCACGAGGTTGCCGATGACTGGCTCCTCGTTGTGCGCCGCGATGAAGAACGCGTAGCGGTGGTTCTTCTTGGCCTTGGGCAGGCGTACCGTGCCGCGCATGAGCACGCGGACGATGTAGACGAGCTGGTAGAAGTAGGCCAGCGTGAAAAAGATCCAGATGATTATGTTGAAGATGACTATGGGCGTGAGGCCGAGCCGGTTGAACTGCATCATGGTCGAGCGCTCCTAGGGTGTAGGACGGTCAATTACGGGAGCCGTTCGGGACAGCCGAGCTGCGGGCAGATGACCTCGCCGACAACCGTGCGACCCATCGAGCGCTCCTGTATCCCCTCTAGTATAGCGAGAAGGTCCGACGGGAGGACGTCGGCCCGCTCGATGGGCTCCCCCGTCACCGGATGGTCGAAGGCGATGTGCCACGAATGGAGGAACTGCCGGCGAAGCCCGAGGTTCTGGCGGTCGTCGCCCTTGCCGTAGAGCTGGTCTCCCACGAGCTGGTGGCCGGTGTGCCGCATGTGGACGCGGATCTGGTGCGTGCGACCCGTATAGAGGTGGCACTCGAGGAGGCTGTAGCCGTCGTCGCGCCTCCCGGCCTCGAAGCGCTCGAGCACGCGGTAGGTCGTGATGGCCTCGCGGGCGCCGGGCGCGTCCGAGACGGCCATGCGTATGCGGTCGCGGGTCGAGCGGGCGATGCCGGTGACGATGGTGTCCTCGTCGCGGGCGACGTAGCCGTGGACCAAGGTGACGTAGCGGCGGTCGAGCACGCGCATGCGGATAAGGTCCTGCAGGGCCTTCTGGGTCTCGTCGTCCTTGGCGGCGACCATGAGCCCCGAGGTGTCCATGTCGAGCCGGTGCACGATGCCGGGGCGCTCCTCACCCTGGAGCATGCCCAGGTGGCCGTAGCCGCAGTGGGCCACGAGCGCGTTCGCGAGCGTGTCGTCCACGTGCCCGGGGCTCGGGTGGCACACGAGGCCCGCCTGCTTGGAAATGACGAGCAGGTAGTCATCCTCATAGCGGATGTCCAGGGGAATGTAGGGGTTCGGCGCGAGAAGGCCGGACGCGTCCCTCTCGGGCTCGTCCACCTCGGCGCTCACGCGGTCGCCGAGAAGGACCTTCTCGCTCTTTGAGGTGGCGGGGCAGGTATTGATGAGGACGCGGCCCTCCTCCACGAGCTTCGCGCACGCCGAGCGCGAGGGCATGCCGTCGCCCGCCGCGAGGAAGGCGTCGAGCCGCATCCCGTCCGACTCGGGGCCCACGAGCAAGTTCACGAACTTAACGGCCACGCATCCTCCTTTTTCGAATGGCCCAAAGGCCTCCAGGGCAAAGCGAGGCCCCGAAGAACGAGGCCCCGCTTCATGAAAAGCAACGATAGAATTGAGTTTAGCAAACGACTCGTCAAACCCGCAGGCAGGCACAGAAATGCCTGGGCGAGACCTCGCGCAGGGATGGGGACTTCAAGGCGCATTCCTCGGACGAGAAAGGGCAGCGTTCACAGAACCTGCAGCCGGGGCCGGGGTCGATTGGAGTCGCGAGTTCGCCGCGCGCGCCCTTGCCTGCGGCGACGCGCCGAGCCTCCTCGGCCGGGTCGGGGATGGGCACGGAGGCGAGAAGCGCCTTCGTGTAGGGGTGGGCGGGTGACAGACAAACCTCGTCCGCCGGCCCCACCTCGACCAAAGTACCCAGGTACATGACGGCGATCCGGTCGGAGATGTAGCGGAGCATCGAGAGGTCGTGACTGATGAAGAGCATCGAGAGGCCCTGTTCCTCGCGCAGGCGGCGCAGCAGGTTCACGACCTGCGCCTGGATGGAGACGTCCAAGGCCGAGATGGGCTCGTCGAGCACGAGGAAGCTGGGGTCGACCGCCATGGCGCGCGCGATGCCCACGCGTTGCCGCTGACCGCCCGAGAACTCGTGCGGGAAGCGGTTCGCCTGTTCCTCGTTCAGCCCGACCATCTTGAGGTAGCGGTAGACGAGCTCGGTTCTCTCGGCGCGGTTCTTGGCAAGGTGGTTCGCGTCGATTCCCTCCGCGACGATGTCGGCGACAGTCATGCGGGGGTCGAGGCTCGAATAAGGGTCCTGGAAGACCATCTGGGCCTCTTTGCGAAAACGCCGGCGCTCCTCGGCGCCCATCGACGAGATATCCGCGCCGTCGAACTCCACCGTGCCCGACGTGGGCTTCTCGAGGCCGAGGATGCAGCGGCCGCACGTCGACTTCCCGCACCCGGACTCGCCCGCAAGGCCGAGCACCTCTCCGCGCCCGATCTGAAAGGAAACGCCCTCGACCGCATGGAGGCGCGACCCGTGGCCGAGCGGGAACAGCTTGCTCAAGCCCTGTACGCGCAGGAGCGGCGCTTTGTTATGCGAACTCACAGCTCTCCTCCTTGCAACTCGGGGTCGAACTTGGGTGAGCGGGGGTCGTGCAGCCAGCAGGACGCCGTGTGCCCGTCGCCGAAGTCGGTCACGGGCGGCATTACCTTCGCGCAGGCCCGCATGGCGTAGGGACACCGCGCGCAGAAAGGGCAGCCGGCGGGCGGGTCCAGAAGGTCCGGAGGCGAGCCGGGAATCGCGGCGAGCTCCTGCCCGACGGCGGTGTCCATGCGCGGAACCGCTCGCATGAGCGCCTTGGTGTAGGGGTGCCGCGGCGACTTGAAGACATCGCTCGTCCTCCCCTTCTCGACGACGAGGCCGGCATACATCACAACCATGTTCTGCGCGATGCTCGCGACAACGCCCATGTCGTGTGTGATCATGAGGACCGCCGCTCCGCGGCGCGCGCGAATCTCGCGGATTTTCTCGAGAATCTGGTCCTGGATCGTGACGTCAAGAGCCGTCGTGGGCTCGTCGCAGATGAGAAGGTCCGGCGCGCCAGCGAACGCGATGGCGATCATGACGCGCTGGCGCATGCCGCCCGAGAGCTCGTGAGGGAACTGGGAGAACCTCCGCTCCGGCTCGGGGATGCCCACCTCGCGCAGGAGCCCGATCGCACGCTCACGTGCCTCGGCGGCCGTGACGTCGCTGTGCGCGAGAACGGCCTCGCAGATCTGCTTGCCCACGCGCATGGTGGGGTCGAGGGCCGAGAGCGCCTCCTGGAAGACGAGCGCCGCCTCGCCGCCCTTGTACTCGCGCAGCCCCTCCTTGGAGAACGTGGAGAGGTCGCGGCCCTTGAAGCGGATGGCCGAGCCGGGCTCGAGCCTGCCGGGCTTCTTCATGAGCCCCATGATCGCGCGCGCCGTGACGGATTTGCCGCAGCCGGACTCGCCCACGAGGGCCAGCGAGTCGCCTGCGCCCAGGGAGAAGGACACGCCGCGGACGGCGTGGACCGTGCCCGCATACGTCGCGAAGGAGACCTTGAGGTCCTCGACCTCGAGCAGTGGAATCGGGTCCTGGGTTTTCTTGGAAGGGACGTCTTGGACACATCCCGGATCCTGGGTCTTGCCCATGCCGGTCACTTCCTCATCTTGGGGTCGAGGGCATCGCGGAGACAGTCGCCGAACAGGTTGAACGCGAGCACGATAAGGCAGAGCACGAGTGCCGGGAAGAAGAGCTCGTGCGGGAAGATCTCTATGACGGCCTGGCCGTCGGACACGAGCGTGCCCAGGCTGATGGCCGGCGCCTTGAGGCCCATGCCCAGAAACGAGAGAGAAGCCTCGCTAAAGATGTAGCCAGGGATGCTCATAAAGAGGTCGAGCAGGATGATAGAGATCGTGTTGGGCAGGAGGTGCCGCGCGATGATCTTCCAGGGGCTCACGCCGAGGCACTCCGCCGCGGCGACGTACTCGCTCTCCCTGAGCTGCTTGATGACGCCGCGAACCTGGCGGGACGTGTCCATCCAGCTCGTGACGCACATAGCGAGGAGAAGCGCTCCCATGTCGTTCCCCGCGACCATCATGACGAGAAGCATGACGAGAAGGTCGGGCACCGAGCTCACGATCTCGATGACGCGCATGAGGGACTCGTCGACGATTCCGCCGAAATAGGCCATGGCCGCGCCGCAGAGCGACCCTACGACCATCTGCACCGCCGTACAGGCGAGCGCGACCACGAGCGAGACGCGGGCGCCCGCCCACACGCGGGCAAAGAGGTCGCGGCCCAAGGCATCGGTGCCGAACCAGTGAATCGCGTCAGGCTCGGCGTTGAGCGCGGACGAGTCGGTCGCGTACAGGTCGAAGCCCCCGATCGAGGGCCCTATAACGACCATGACCAGGAAGAACACGAGCGCGGCCAGAGATACGACGGCGACGGGGTTGCCCTTGAAGCGCCGCCAGGCGTCGCCCCAATACGAGACGGGCGGCCGCTGCGGGCCCTCAAGGCACTCCTCACAGGAGGAGAGACGCTTGAAATCGGAACCGCAGACCTCTTCTAGAGAGGACGCGGAGCTAGAGACCAGGTCCATGACGCCCCCCTAGCAATCGGCCGAGCCCGCGAGCTTAATGCGCGGGTCGACGAGGTGGTAAAGGATGTCGGTCACGAAGATGATCGCGATGAAAAGCGCGGCGATCACCACGGTGAAGCCCATGACCATGGTCACGTCGCGTCCCGAGATGGCCTGCACGTAGTATCGCCCGAGGCCGGGAATCGAGAAGATCGACTCCACGAAGAACGAGCCCGTCACGCACATGCCGATGGTCATGGGCAGCTTCGTCACCACGGGGATGGCGGCGTTCCTCACCATGTGGCGCAAGACGACCTGCCTGCGCGAGAGGCCGCGGGCCTCCGCCGCGAGGACGTAGTCCTGTCCCAGCACGTCCGACATAGAAGCCTTGACGAGGCGCGCGTACATGGCCATGTAGCCAAAGCTCCCTGCCAGGGTCGGGAGAACCGTGTACTCGATGCCCTCGAGGAAGTCACCGTCCGTAGGCCACCCGATGACGGGGAAGAGTCCCAGGTCGCCTGCGAGCACTTTCTGGATGAGCAGCCCCACGACCATGGTCGGCACGCTCACCATGAGGATGGAGAACGTGATGACCCCGTAGTCGACCCACGTCCCCTTCCTCAACGTGGCGAGGATCCCGAGCAGGATGCCCACGCCTGCGCCCAGGATCACCTGCTGCAGGCCGAGGCGCGCCGAGATGGGGCCCTTCTCGGCTATGACGGACTGGACCGTGTCGCCGGGGAAGACGATCGACTCGCCGAAGTCGCCGTGGAGGATGCCGTCCATGGTGATGAAGTAGCGCTCGAGGACCGGCTTGTCGAGCCCGTAGCGGGCGTACACCCGCGCGGCCACGTCCTCGGGCAGCTTGGACGTGCGCTCGGTGAGCGCGTCGCCCGGCACCGCCGCGAGGATGAAGAACGTGGCGGTCGCGACCACGAACAGCGTGACGACCATCGCCACGAGCCTCTTGAGGGTATATCGCAGCATGGCCTACGCGCTCTTTCCCGAGATATAGGCGACCTTCACCTCAAAGGCGGTCCCGAACTGCGGCAGCGAGAGGTCCTTGACGTAGGCCTGCTGGAACTCGTTGCGCGTACCGTAATAGAGCGGCGCGACGCCCGCGTTCTGGACGAGGTTCTTCTCGAGGCGCTTGTAGGTCTCGGTGCGGGTCGCCTGGTCCGTGGTCGTGGAAAGCGACGCGTAGTCCGCATCGTAGTCGGCGTTCGAGTAGCCGCCCATGTACTTCGCGTAGCCGGACCCGGTGCAGAACAGGTCGAAGAAGGTGAGAGGGTCTGAGTAGTCGGCGTTCCAGCCCATGACATAGAAGTCGTAGTTGCCTGCGTTGCGCTCCGAGACGAAGCTCGCGGTCTCGCTCTGGGCGTTGATGGTCACCTCGACGCCGAGGGTCCCGCCGATCTTCTGGCTCAACCACTCAGTGAGGTTCTTAGTCTGGGTGTTCGTCTGCTGGGAGAGGATCTCGAGCTTGACGCCGGAGAGGTCGTCCGACCCCTTGACCTCGGCGGCCCCTTCCTTGAACAGGGACGCGACCTTGTCCGCCGAGCCGTACTGGTCGAGAACGGCCTTGAGCGGTTCCTCGGCCACGGAACGGAACTCGTCGTCGCCTGACTTGATGCCGCCGGGGATGAGGCCGTACGCGGGGGTGTTCAGGCCGCTGTAGATGGTGTTGTTGAAGTCGTCGCGGTCAAAGGCGAGCGAGATCGCGAGGCGGCACTTCACGTTGTTCATGAGGCCGGACGGGCCGCCGGTGTGCATATTGTAGGCGAGGTAGTTCGAGCTGCCGTCGCCCTTGCTCGTATAGGAGAGCTGACCCTTCTCGGCGAGTTTCTTCCATTGCGAGACGTACTCGGTCGTGCCGTCGACGGCGTCGAGGCCCTTGGAGGAGAGCAGCTGCGACTGCGTTGACTCCTCGTCGACGATGGTGTAGGTGACCTTCTGGAGCTTGACCGAGCCCTTGTCCCAGTACTTGTCGTTGGGGGTGAGCGTGACGCTGTTGTCGTTCACGCGCTCGGAAATGACGAAGGGGCCGCAGTAGACCTGCTTCTGGTAGTCGTTCGCCATCCCGTCGCCGTTGGCGTCGATGAGGTCCTTGCGGATTGGGCAGAAGCAGAGGTTCGCGAGCTTGGCGATAAAGAAAGGAACGGCGTTCGCGAGTTTGATGGTGAGGGTCTTCTCATCGGGGGCCGAAACCGCGATGGCGTCAGCCGCACCCTCGCCGTCCATGAACGCCTCCGCGCCCTCGATATCGGAGGCCATGAAGGAGTACGAGAAACCGTTTGCGGGGTCGACGAGCCGCAGGATGGAGTCAACGTACTGCTGCGCCGTGACGGGCTTACCGTCCGACCAGGTGTTCTCGCGCAGGTGAAAGGTGTAGGTGAGGCCGTCGTCGGAGACGTCGTAGGACTCGCAGCCCGCGCACTCGACGTCGTCCGTGCCGTCGTCACCCGTGAACGTGCGGAAGAGGCCCTCCTGGACCTCGGAGAGCACCAGGAACTCGTTCGCGTTGCGTATGTCGTTCACGTCGAGCGTCTTGAGGTCGCTCGGCAGGACGAGGTTGAGCTCCTGGTTCGCGTCGGGCGTGCCCTCCGAGCTGTTCGAGGACGAGGACGAGGCGGAGTGCTTGCCGCAGGCCGAGAGGGTCAGGAGCGACGCCGCGCCAAGGCCGAGGAAAGCACGGCGGCCGAGCGTGGGCTGGAATTGGTTGGCTAAAGACATTGGAAAACCCTTTCTTGAGGCACGAATCGATGCCCCGTCAGTATGGGCAAGGCCCCCGGCGCGCTAGGCACCAGGACGGCAACGATTCATAAGTTTATGGGAGAGAAGATCGACCCGAGCTCGCGGGAAAAGCGCCGCAGCCACAGCCGCGAAGCCCCCCCCGGACTAATTGAGCCCGGGGCTGGGCATGAACAAACCCATGCAAATAAGCGCGTTGTATATGTGCTTCTTCTTCATGTGGTCGAGTCTAGTACGCCCGGCCGCCCCTGAGCTTAAAAAAGGGTTATCGCTTTGTTACATGCCCCGACACCTGCAGTTTATTTAACTTCCATGGCCTGGGGGCAAAAGAAAAGCGCCCCTCCTGAGAAGGGCGCTTAAGCAGCGGTTAGACGTGGTTGCGCGCTACGGGCGGTCTTCCCCCGCCGCCTCGCGCTCGCGGTCCCAGTGGACCCAGAGCACGAGGGCGATAATGACCCCGCAGGTGATGAAGATGTCGGCCACGTTGAAGACCGCGAAGTCCATGAACGTGGTGGCGAAGAAGTCCGTCACCTTGCCGGCGACCACGCGATCGATCGCGTTGCCGACGCCGCCGCCCGCGACGCACCCGAGCGTGACGACGAGCGGCACCGGGACGTCGTCCTCGCGCCAGGCGAGCACGGCGCATCCCAGCGCGATGCCGGCCGCGACGAGGACGAAGAGGAGCCCCTTGCCCTCCCCCATCGAGAACGCGGCGCCCGTGTTGTACACGAGCGAGAGGTCCATCACGTGGGGAATGAGCGTCACGGGCTTTCCCGGCACGAGCGAGCCGCGGACCAGGGCCTTCGTCACCTGGTCGAGCGCGACGACCGCGGCCGCCGCCCCGGCATAGGTGCCGAGGCGGGCGGGGGCGGAAAGATGCGGGCGGTTGCCGGCCACATCTACTCCTGGAGCGCGGCCACGGCGTCGTGGCAGCGGCAGCACAGGCCGTCGGCGCCGAGCTGGCGGTAGTTCCAGCAGCGCGGGCACTTCTCGCCCTGGGCAGGCTCGACGGTGCAGGCGAGCTCGTCGCCGACGCCGACCTCGACCTCGGAGCAGACGAAGACCTCGGCGAGGTCGACGCCCTCGAGGGCAGAGGCGGCATCAGCGGTGAGCGTGAGGCGCGCGCGGGCGCCCTGAGAGGTCTTCTCGGTCACGGTGCCGGCGTCCTTGGCCTCCTCGAACGCCTTGGTGAAGGCGTCGCGGGCGGCGCTCAGCTGCTCGTAGGCGGCCAGCTTCTCGGCGCACTCGTCGTCGGTCCAGGGGGCCTGGTACCAATCGAGGAGCGCTGCGTACTTCTGGCCGTCGCGCAGGGACTCGGGCAGGAAGGACATGGCCTCGTCGCAGGTGAAGCACAGGATCGGCTGCAGGTCGTGGACGAGCATCGAGAGGATCTGCGCCCAGACGGTCAGCGCGCTCCTGCGCTCGAGGCCCTTCTTCTCGCCGCAGTAGACGCGGTCCTTCGTCGCGTTGAGGTAGCCGTTGGAGAGCTCGGTCACGTAGTCGTAGAGGTTGCGGTAGACCACGTTGAAGCGGTAGCCGGCGTAGGCCTCCTCGACGACGTGGTGGACCTGGCACATACGGGCAAGCGCAAGCTGGTCGAAGGCCGTGAGCTCGTCGTAGGCGACGCCGTCGGCCGCGGGGTCGAACTGGCCCTCGATCTCGCCGAGCAGGAAGCGCAGGGTGTTGCGGATCTTGCGGTAGGCCTCGCCCACGTGGCCGAGGATGGCGTCGTCGCAGGGGACGTCGGTCGAGGTGTCGACGGAGGACACCCACAGGCGCATGACGTCGGCGCCGCGGGAGTCGCACTCGGCGTTGGGGTCGATGACGTTGCCCAGCGACTTGGACATCTTGCGGCCCTGGCCGTCGAGGGTGAAGCCCTGCGAGACCACGGACTTGTACGGCGC
>ERZ808240.4343-NODE-4343-length-12659-cov-3.845605_pt1 | contig 12659 bp, 10 predicted proteins | sample MGYA00521084_ERZ808240 | MGnify/ENA primary metagenome ERZ808240 (study PRJEB31516, sample SAMN03275571) | gut metagenome | biome: mammalia-associated habitat; material: feces | host: Papio cynocephalus | place: Kenya | collected 2012-08-06 ... | reverse complement strand
GTTGAATCCGGGGATTTCCGAGACAATCCTTTCGGGTGACAAGCTGCTTATTTCAAGCGAGGTAAACTACGTCAGAGTTCAGGTCACAAAGACCGAAACCCATACCGAATCAATAGCCTATACGAGCACCAACGTCAACAATGCAAATCTTTATACAGGCACCAAAAAGGTTACAACAAAGGGCGTAAACGGCGTTCAGCAGGTAACCGAGCTTGTGACTTATATAGACGGTACGCGCGTTTCGTCAAAAGAGGTTTCAAGGGTGACCCTTTCCGAACCCGTAAACGAGGTTATACAGATAGGCACAAAGGCTCCCGTTACGGGAAAAGGCGTATCCGGCGGCAAGGTCATTACAACCGGCGGCAGATTTGTTTGGCCCGCAATAGGCGCTTCGTCGATATCCTCCGGGTACGGCGGTGCAAGACGTCACGGCGGTATCGATATAGTAAAGCCCGGCGGCGGAAGCACGGGGCTTACAATAGTTGCCGCGGCTTCGGGAACCGTAACCACGGCGACATATCATCCGAGCTGGGGCTATTATATAGTCATAAACCACGGAAACGGGCTTTCCACGCTCTATGCGCATACTTTGCCCGGTTCGTTTAAAGTTCGAGTCGGTCAAAAGGTTTCGGCAGGTCAGCCGATTGCAAAAATAGGCTCCTCCGGCAACGTAACCGGACCGCATCTTCACTTTGAGGTTTATGTAAACGGCAGGCGAACAAATCCGATGCCGTACCTCGGCAGATAAATAATAACAACAAAAGCACGATTAGCCGCAGCCAATCGTGCTTTTTTGTTTGGTTTTGCAATCGATTAAATCAGTCCGAAATGCAAAAATGCGTTGTAAAGACCGTCATCGTCTATATCGGAAGTGACGTATGAAGCTAACTTTTTAAGCTTATCGCAGGCGTTGCCCATTGCAATCCCCGTGTTTACGCTGCCGAACATTTCCAAATCATTTTCTGCGTCGCCGAACGCAAAAGCGTCGTTTATATCTCCGCCGCAGTAATTCAGATATTCGGCTATTCCGCTTGCCTTGCTGACGCCGTTTTTTGATATTTCTCCGCTCGTGTTACCGAGATTGCCGAAGCTGTAACCTACGATATGAAATTCATCGCCGATATTGTTTTGCACATCCGAAAAATCCACGCCTGAGTCGTAGTATATGAGCTTTTCAACGTCGTCCCTGTTTTCGGCGTTATCGTCGATTACGGTTTTGCCGAAAAGTGTGAGCAAATCGTTTTCGCTGTAACCGAGCTTTTCAAAGAGCGCAAGCGTTCTGTCAACGCACCATTGTTTTGAAACCAGAAACCCTTGAGTTTGCAGATAATATGCGGTTTTGCGGCTTTCAAAGTAGTTTACAAGCCTTTTAAGGCCGTCGCGTTCTATAAAGTGATGAGCAACGGTTTTGCCGTTCGAAATTACCATGGCTCCGCCCGATAAAATCAGACCGTCAAACGGTACCTCCTTTAAAAGCCACGGGTATACCTGCGAGAGCTGCCTGCCTGTGCAAATTACAAGCTTATGACCGTTTTTGTGCGCTTTTTTCAGCGCTTCCAACGCCGACGGGGGCATCACGCCGTTAAATCCGACGAGTGTGCCGTCTATATCGAGAAACAGATATTTGGTATTCATCAGCCTAAAATTTCCTTGAGTATTTTCTGAACTTCCTGAGCCGGAGCTTTGCCCTTGAGGGCGCGCATAGCCTGACCCATAATGTAACCCATTGCCTGAGTTTTGCCGGCTTTATATTCGCCGACGCTCTTTTCGTTGTCGGCTATGACCTGCTCTATAATGGGGCGTATAGCCGAGAGGTCGGTGACAAGACCGAGGTTGTTTTCTTCAACATATTTTTCGGGATCGACATTTTCCGTGAATATCTTTTCAAATACGGTTTTTGCGGTGCCGCGGTTTATCTTGCCGGCTTTTATCATATTTATAAGCTTGCCGAGCGAGTCTTGGTCAAACGACATATTTTCAGGCAGAGTGCCCGTGTCGTTGAGCATCTTCATAAGCTCGCCCATTATCCAGTTTGCCGCGTCCTTGGGTGAATTGCATATTTCAACCGTGCGTTCAAAAAGCTTTACGAAGCTCCTGTCGGACGTTATAATGCCGGTATCATATTCGGGGAGACCGAATTGCGACATATAGCGTGCTTTTTTTGCCTCGGGCAGCTCCGGCAGAGATTTTCTGATGTTTTCAATATATTCGTCCGAAATCTCAATAGGCGGAAGATCGGGCTCGGGGAAATATTTGTAATCCTGAGCGTCCTCTTTGGAGCGCATGGCGTAACTGTACCCCTTGTTATCGTCCCAACGACGTGTTTCCTGCATTACCTTTTCGCCGTCCTCAAGAAGCTCAATCTGCCTTTCCGCCTCATATTCAATAGCCCTTGCAATGGCTTTGAAAGAGTTGAGGTTTTTCATCTCGGTACGTGTGCCGAATTCCTTTTGCCCTTTGGGGCGAACCGAAAGGTTGACGTCGGCTCTTAAAGAACCCTCCTGCATTTTGCAGTCCGAAACTCCGATATACTGAAGAATCGAGCGCAGCTCCGTAAGATAAGAGAGAACCTCCTCGGCGCTTCTGAAATCGGGCTCCGAAACTATTTCAAGCAGCGGCACGCCGCAGCGGTTGTAGTCTACAAGAGTGCAATCCTCAAATTCGTCGTGAACAAGCTTTCCGGCGTCCTCTTCCATATGAATTTCGTGAATTCCTATCTTTTTGGGGTTGCCGTCTTTATCCTTTACCTCTATAAAACCGTTGCGGCAGATAGGCAGATAAAGCTGCGATATCTGATACGCTTTCGGCAGGTCGGGATAAAAATAGTTTTTTCGGTCAAATTTGTTGTGCTGAGTTATTGTGCAGTTTGTGGCAATGCCCGTTCTCACGGCAAATTCAACAACTCTTTTGTTGAGAAGCGGCAGAGTTCCGGGCATACCCGAGCATATTTCACAGACGTGAGTATTCGGCTTGCCGCCGAATTCGGTGGAACAGCCGCAAAAGATTTTTGTCTTGGTGGCAAGCTCCGTGTGGACTTCAAGTCCCATAACAATTTCCCATTCCATAAAGCTGTACCTCCTTAACCTAAATCCGGCAGTTTTTTGTGGAAGTCGGTGGCGTTTTCAAATGCCTTGGCGGCACTCATAATTTCCGCCTCTTCAAACGGCTTGCCTATTATCTGCATACCTATCGGCATATTGTCTTTGTCAAATCCGCACGGAACCGACATCGACGGCATACCGGCTATGTTTATCATAACGGTGTATATGTCGCCGAGATACATCTTCAGCGGGTCGGAAAGACTTTCGCCTATTTTAAGCGCAGTAGTGGGAGCTACGGGGCCTAAGAGCATATCATATTTTTTAAATGCGTCGTAAAAGGCGTTCTGTATAAGCTTTTTCGCCTTGAGAGCCTTATTGTAGTAAGCGTCGTAATAGCCGGAGCTTAAAACGAAGTTGCCGAGCATTATGCGGCGCTTAACTTCCATTCCGAAGCCTTCCGAACGCGTTTTTACGTATGTCTCCATAAGCGTGTCGGCGTTGGGACTCGAGTAACCGTACTTTATTCCGTCGTACCTTGAGAGGTTTGAACACGCCTCCGCACAGGCGATAATGTAATATGCCGGAATTGCGTATTTTACTATCGGCATCTTAAATGTTTCGACAACGGCGCCCTCTTCGCGGAATTTATCCGCGGCGGCCAAAACCGCGTCCTTTACGTCGGGGGTTATGCCTTCGCCGAGATAATCTTCGGGAATACCGATTTTTTTGCCGCCGACGTCGCCTTTGACGGCTTTATCGAAGTCGAATTTCGGATATACCATGGATGTGCCGTCTTTTTCGTCTTTGCCCTGAATTACCGAGAAAAGCGCCGCGCAGTCGTCAACGGTTTTTCCCATGGGGCCTATCTGGTCGAGAGACGACGCATAAGCCACAAGTCCGTAACGTGAACGGGCGCAGTAAGTGGTTTTAAGCCGGGAAGCGCCGAAAAAAGAGCAGGGCTGACGGATAGAACCGCCTGTATCCGAACCGAGCGCTACGGGCGAAAGTCTCGCGGCTACCGCTGCCGCCGCGCCGCCGGAACTGCCTCCGGGAACCTTGTCTGTATCCCACGGGTTATGGGTAACTCCCGTGGCGGAGGTCTCTGTGGTGCTTCCCATGGCAAACTCGTCCATATTGAGCTTGCCTATTATTACCATTCCCTCGTCATTCAGACGGTTCACAACCGTTGCGTTGTATGTGGGAATGAAGTTTTCGAGTATCTTGGAGGAGCAGGTCGTAAGAATGTCCTTTGTGCAGATGTTATCTTTAATGCCTATGGGCACGCCGGCGAGCCTGCCGTTATATTTGCCGCAGTCAATTCCCTTTTGCACTTCTTCGGCTCTTTCGTAAGCCTCTTTTTTGCAAAGGGTGTTATAGCAGTGATATTTTCCGTCGTATTTGTCTATTGCCTCAAAAAACGCGTCAACTGCGTCTTTTACGGTTATTTCTTTATTCTTTACGGCATTTGATATTTCAAGAGCCGTCATTTCGCAAATATTCATAGTTTACCTCACTCAACCGTTTTATGAACGACAAAGCAGCCGTCGCGGCTTTGCGGAGCATTTTTCAAAATATTTTCTGTGTCGGCGCCGTTTGTAACCGTGTCGTCACGCATTACGTTTGCAACGGGGAAAGAGTGCGAAGCAGGCTCAACTCCGTCTGTGTCAAGCTCGTTGAGAGTGTCAATATAGGTGAGTATGCTTTGCAAATCCTTTTCCGAGGCTGAACGCTCCTCTTCGGTCAGGTGAATTCTGCCGAGTTTTTCGAGATATTCAACAAGACTTCTGTCTATCGTCATAAGATCACTTTCTTTCGCTTAGTATATCGGTTATTTTTCGGGGACGGGGCGGCGAAGCTTTATATGAACTTCGCGAAGCTGCTGCTCCGAAACGGTATTGGGAGCGCCGAGAAGAAGATCCTGAGCGTTTGAATTCATCGGGAATGCAATAACCTCTCGTATATTCTCTTCGTCCTTTAAGAGCATTACCATTCTGTCAACGCCGGGAGCCATACCCGCATGAGGCGGAGCTCCGTAGTGGAATGCGCGGAAGAGTGCTCCGAAGCGCTTTTCGACTTCTTCCGCCGTGTAGCCTGCGAGCTCAAATGCTTTTACCATAATGTCGGGGCGATGGTTTCTGACAGCTCCGGAGGACAGCTCTACACCGTTGCAGACTATATCGTACTGATACGCCTTAATGGTGAGGGGATCCTGATTTTCAAGAGCGTCCATACCGCCCTGAGGCATTGAGAACGGATTGTGTGTGAAGTCGAGCTTGCCCTCGTCCGTCTTTTCGTACATCGGAAAATCGGTTATGAAGCACATTTCAAAACGGTCGTTGTCTATAAGCTCAAGCCTCTCGCCGAGAGCCGTTCTTATCTGACCTGCGAGCAGGTTTACCACCTTGATGTTGTCGCTTATGAAGAAAAGAGTGTCGTCGGTTTTGAGGTCGAGCATATTTTTAAGCTCGGCTTTCTTTTCGGGAACAAGGAATTTATCGATAGGGCCTTTAAAAGAGCCGTCCGGAAGAACGGTAAGATAACCGAGACCTTTCATCCCGATAGAAAGCGCATATTCGAGGAGCTTTTCAAAAAAGCCCTTGCTCTTTTTGCCACAGCCGGGGGCGACTATGCCGCGCACGGGTCTGCCCTTAAACGGTTTGAAGTCAACGTCGCCGAAGAATTCCGTAAGGTCGCTTATTTCAAGCGGATTGCGAAGATCGGGCTTGTCGGTGCCGTATTTCAGCATTGCCTCTTCAAACGGTATTTTTCTGAACGGAGCGGGGCTTACCTTTTTGCCGCCTCCGAATTTTACAAATGTATCGTAGAGGACCTCCTCCGCCACCGCGAAAACGTCCTCTTGTGTGGCAAAAGCCATTTCAAAGTCGAGCTGATAAAATTCTCCGGGTGAGCGGTCGGCTCTTGCGTCCTCGTCGCGGAAGCAGGGAGCTATCTGAAAATATTTGTCGAAGCCCGAAACCATAAGCAACTGTTTAAACTGCTGCGGAGCCTGCGGCAGAGCATAGAATTTACCCTCATGCTTTCTTGAAGGAATAATATAATCTCTTGCGCCCTCGGGAGAAGAGCAGGTGAGTATGGGGGTGTTGATTTCCGGGAAGCCCAGGCTCTCCATCTTTTTGCGAAGGAAGCTCACTACCTGCGAACGGAAAAGGATATTATCGTGTACCTTTTTGTTTCTGAGATCGAGGAAACGGTAAGTGAGTCTTACGTCCTCTCTTGTATCGGTAGAAGTTTCAACGTCAAACGGAAGCGTTTCCGAGCACGGCCCGAGTATTGTAACTTCGTTTACACGAACTTCAAGTTCGCCCGTGGCAATCTTTTTGTTAACGGTATCTTCGTCGCGCTTTACGACTTTTCCGGTAACTGAGATAACGCTTTCCTTTTTTACACCCTCTAAGAGCTCGTCGTTGTTTATTACTATCTGGGTAACGCCGTATTGGTCGCGAAGGTCGATAAATGCAACTCCGCCGTGATCGCGAATGGTATCGACCCATCCTGCAAGGCTGACTGTTTTGTTTAAGTCGTCAAAGGTAAGCTCATTGCAGTTGTGTGTTCTGTAAGCCATTGATTATACATCCTTCCGAGATTTTTACAGCACTGCCTTTTTTGGGCACGGTACTGCATAAAAAACCTAATTATACAGTATCGTATTATATCATAATGTTCGGATAATGTATAGTATTTAATTACATAATATTGTAACAAATATTATGATTTTTGAATTGAAAAAGCTTATGCAATATGATACAATACAAATGTATATGTTTACGTGTTTTAAAAACATTTCATCTGACACGGAGGTTTAAGATGATGAACTCAAATAAAAAGATAGTCATAGCCGCCATCGTTATGCTTCTTGCCGTATTTTGCGTAATGTCGGCCTGCAAAAAGAACATCGCAAATTCGGGTAAGGGCGAAACCGTGGTTGTAACCGACGAAAACGGCGTGCCGATAACCGATGAAAACGGCGAGGCGGTAACGGTAGTTCTCGACACCACCATAGTGGACGTTACAAACGAAAACGGCGAGCTTGTCTATGATGAGGACGGTAACGTAAAAACCTCCGTTGTTTATATTTCAAAAGAAGTCGGCATTCCCGTAACGGATGAAAACGGCAAAGCCGTGACAAATGCGCGCGGCGAGGTGCTGACCACAATGATAATCGTACCGCCTACCACGGGCGGACCTGCCGTTACCGAACTTCCCGTAACCGACGGAAACGGCAATGTCGTTACAAAACCCGGCGGCGAAACGGTCACATACACCATGACCTACACAACCTCCCCCGCAACGCCCGGCGACAACAGCGCAAACTGGGGTTCAAGCTACGGCGGCAGCGGCAACGCTTCGTTCAACGATACCGCAAAAACTCCCGACGGCGGCTTTGTAGCCGTAGTTCAGGCGAACTCTGCCGACGGCAGTCTCAAAAATCTTTCGGTTAAGAGCACACCGGCGGCTGTTGTAATTAAATACGACAAAAACGGCAGACTTCAATGGCAGAAATATCTTCCGTCAAATAACGGTATAATTTTGTCATCGGTAGATACCGATTCTTCGGGCAATATAATAGCGGCAGGTTATTCCAAATCCACCGACCTCGGTGTGCAGAGCTACGGCGATTACGATGCCGTTATATATAAACTCAATTCCTCGGGCGACATACAGTGGGTGCGCTCCTTCGGCGGAAGCAAGACGGACGGTTTTTATTCCGTAGCCGCTTCTCCGGACGGCTCATATATAGCGGCAGGCATTACGTTTTCATCGGACGGCAACGCGTCGGAGGCAGGCGCCGCCGGCTCTTCAAAGGCGATTATAGTAAAATACTCTTCGTCGGGCGATGTGGTTTTTGTACGCTCCTTCGGCGGAAACGGCGATACCTTCAACGATGTAAAAACCGCCTCCGATGGCAGTATATATGCGGTCGGCGCGTTCCAGTCGGGCGCTTTGTTCCAAAGCCGCGGCAGAGCCGACGCAGGCGTTGTAAAGCTCGGCTCAAACGGCGATACGCAGTGGGTCAAGCAGTACGGCGGCAGCGGAATAGACAACTTTGTGTCCGTAACTCCCGCTAACGACGGCGGATGCGTTATAGCGGGCAAGAGCAATTCTTCGGACGGCGACCTCGCGTCACTCGGCAACGCAGGCTCATTTGACGCGGTAGTCGTAAAATATAACAGTGACGGCTCATTCGGCTGGCATACGGCTGTTAAGGGCTATTTCGACGAAGAATTCAATGCCATAGAAGCTACTAACGACGGTTATGTTGCGGTAGGAAGCTCATGCTCAAGCAACCGCGACCTCAAGGCGGTGGGAAACCGCGGCGGCTCCGACGCTCTCGTTGTGACATTTTCAAACGGCGGTTCTCTCAAGAGTATTCAGAGCTACGGCGGCAGTCGCGACGACTCGTTCGGCGGCGTATGCGTGCTCTCGGACGGTCAGATAATAGCCTGCGGCTCAACATACTCCGACAACGGCGACCTCATAGGCTCAAAGTACCTCAGCAACGGCTCCGCAAGTATGGGTATGATAGCAAGATTTAAGTAAAGGACTTTTTAATTGATGAAACATTATCCCGGCTATTTGCCGAAGAGCCATAAAATACTTTGGCTCGTCATTCGTGTCGCTTTAATGCTTTGGGGAATTTACGGTATTTTTCACGGCTCAGTGGTGGAATTTCTCGAGGCGATATTTGCCATTCTTTTTACTCATCTTTGGGATTATTTCCAGGTGTTCGGCGGCAGGTCGTTTATTATAAGAATCGGCTACGAAAATCAGACCATGCTCAACGTGTTTATATTTGTATGCGTTGTAATAGGCTCTACTCTTAATAACAGAACCGATTTCGGCAGCTTCGACATAATAACTCACACCTGCTCCGGCTTTATTTCGGCGTGGTTCGGCTATGATTTTGCGGTTCTCATGCAGGAGAAAAATTACTCAAAGCTCTCTCCGGCGCTTGCCGCGATGTTCGGCCTTTGCTTCTCGCTCGGCATTGACGTCGGCTGGGAAATATATGAATTTACCATGGACCGACTTTACGGCCTTTCGCTTCAGTGCTCTTCGCCGACAACGGATTACGGCCTTATAGATACAATGGGCGATTTTATATGTGCCGCAAGCGGCGCGCTTGTAGGTATGTTTGCAGTGGCGTTTTACAGAAACGGCGTTATCGGCAGGCATAAAAAAGAAATCCGTGCAAAGCTTATGAGAGAGAAAGAGGAGGAAAAGCTTAAACGGCAGCTTCTTGACGAGTATCTTAAATCACGTAAAGATAATAACATCTGACTTAAAACGGGGGTTTACCGGTTGAAAAAAGCTGTAATTTTGTTAATAACAGTCCTTACGGCGGCGCTGGCTTTTTCGTCGTGCAATAAAAAAAGCTCCGTTACGGTAAACGGCGTATCCGTTTCCGAGGGTGTTTATAACTATTATTATGATATAGAAAAAAATTCCGACGGGGATAAGTCGCAGCAGGAGATCTCCGATGCAGCGCTTTCGGATGTCGCGACTTACGTTGCGGTAAATTCGGAATTTAAAAACCGCGCTCTTGCGCTTTCGTCGGAGGATAAAAATATAATTTCGCAGAATGTCAATAATTATTGGCACGTCTTTTCCGAATATTACAAAGCTATCGGCGTATCAAAGCAGGACATTCAAAAAATCGAAGAGAGCAAAAAATACAAGGACGCCGTTATGGCGGATTATTATTCCGAAAACGGCGAAGAACCTGTTACCGACAGCGAATTACGCTCATATTTTGCAGAGAATTTTATCGCGTTTAAGGCTGTTACGGGCTATCTCCCGTCCGGCGGAGACACCGAGGAGCTTGAAAAGCAGTCGCTGTTGCAGAACTTTACGCAGTATGCGGGCGCTATAAATGACGGTGCCGGTATAGACGAGGTCGGAGCGGCTCTCGAAAATGCAAATACCGATTCCGACACCGTTGTAATAGGGCGAAACGATACCTCATACCCCGACGGCTTTTTTGACAGCGTTTCCGCCATAGAGCCGGGCAAGGCAGGGGCTTTTATTGCAGGCGACTATGTCTATATAGTCAGCCGTGAGGATATAAGCGGAAACGAAGACCTGTTTTCAACATATCGCGTCAAATGCCTTAAAGAATTTCGCGGCGAGCAGTTTGACAAAAAGCTTGCGGAGATTTCAAAGGCTTATAAAGCGGTAAAAAAGTAAAAAAGTTTATACGGTATATATGCAAAAGACCGATTCGCCTTGGCGAATCGGTCTTTTTATGCGTATTTTAATTTAATTTTGAACTCCCTTGAGCATTTTTTGGATTTCTTCTTTTGAGAAATGGTATTTTTTGTGGCAGAAGTTGCAGACAACCTCCGTGGTGTCGTCCTCCGCCATTTCCGAAAGTCCGCTTTTTCCTGTGGCAATCAGAGCTCTTTCAACCCGTTCACGCGAACAATTGCAGCGGTAAGCCGTAGATGTCTCATCGAGCATTTGCAGGTTGAATTTTGAAAGCGCTTTTCTGCAAATATCCTCGGGGGTGAGCGAGTCGGAAAGCATTTTTGTGACGGGGGGCAGGTCTTTAATACTCTCTTCAACCTTTGTTATGACGGTGTCGTCCGCCGTGGGGAGCAGTTGTATCATAAATCCGCCGGCGCATATTATTTCGCCGCTGTCGTGTTCGGTGAGAACGCCGAGCGCACATACCGTGGGTATCTGCTCGCTCACGGCATAATATGAAGTTATGTCCTCGGCAATTTCGCCCGAAACTATCGGTGTGCTGCCGATATACGGCTCTTTAAGCCCGAGGTCTTTAATAACGGTGACAAAGCCGTCCTTGCCGACAGCTCCGGCTACATCGAGTTTGCCTTTTTTATTGAGGGGCAAAGAAATATCGGCTTTGCCTATGCAACCTCTGACGTATCCCTCCGAGTCTGAAACCGCCAGAACCGTTCCGCACGGACCTCCTCCGTTTATTTTTACCGTAATCGAATCGTCTTTTCCTTTAAGAGTGCTGCCCATCATGGTGGCTGCGGTAAGCATTCTGCCGAGTGCGGCGGAACATACCTTTGACGTGCCGTGTATGGAACGCATTTCGCGCACTATATCGGTACTGTCGGTAGCCATTACGGAAAGAGTGCCCTCTTCATCTATCATTCTTACGAGTTTACCCATTTTTTCTGCCTTTCCGAGCCGCAAACACAGCTCTCTGTGAATTGTCGCTTATAGGTTTGTTGTCATATCCGTCATAAATCCCTATAATTTCAAAGCCTGTCTCGGCGAGAGCGTTTTCGATGTCGCAAAGGTTATATGCGCGTTCGGAAAAGCTCTCCGAATATCTTTCGTAAAGCCCGTTTTCGGTCTCGGTAAAGAAGTCAAGATCAATGTTTACCGTGTCGCCGTCAAGGCTGTTTTGCCACGCGCATAAGGCGTCGTCGTTTTCGTAGATAAAAGCATTGTTGCCGAGTACTTTTTTGTGCTTGTAAAGAGTGTTTACGTCGAAAACGAAAATTCCGCCCTCCTCCGTAAAAAGCGAAACGAGGGAGAATACTTTTTTTATTTCGTCAAGACTTTTGAGGTGATTCAGGCTGTCGAGCGTGCATACGGTGCAGATGATAGTGCCGTAAAGGTTAAGCTGTGTCATGTCCTGACACAAAAAGAGTATGTCGACATTTTTATCCGCAGCCTTCTGCTGCGCTTCCGACAGCATCTCCGGCGACAGGTCGGTACCTATTACGGAGTACCCTTTTTCGGAGAGGCGCACCGCAAGAGAGCCCGTGCCGCACGCAAGGTCAAGCAAAAGCCCCCCGTTTATCCCGTCGCGGGATAACAGGGAGCATACAAATTTTTCTATTTTGTCATAATCCACGTCGTCTGTGAAACTGTCGTAGAATTCCGCAAAATAACCGTAGCTCATATTTATTTATCTTTTTTCTCAACGCGCTCAAAGATTTTTTCATAACCGTTGCAGCCGAATTGCAGTGAACGGTTGACACGGCTTATTGTAGCAGTGGAGGCGCCAGTCTCTTTGACGATATCGCTGTAAACGCGCTCGTCTGAAAGCATTTTGGCAACGACTATTCTCTGCGAGATTGCTTTAAGCTCCGTTACGGTGCAAAGGTCCTCAAAGAAATCATAACATTCTTCGCGCGTTTTTAATGAGAGTACGCAGTCGAAAAGAAAATCGGTATCAGCGTTTTTTAATTTACTGTTCATAATAATTCCAATGCCTTTCGTGCCGCGGATATTTTTGTTCTTACAGGGCACCTTACCGCGGCAAACCAAAGGTGCCGAAACAGCCGCATATTTAATTTCTGCGGAGTTGGATTTAATGTAAAAATCATCGGCAAACTCTAAATGCATTTGCCGAATTACTTATGTATTTTAGCACATTAAATCTTAAAAGTAAACATAAAAGAAAGAAATAACAAAAATCTTTACAAACCATATAATGTAGTATATAATAAAACGGTACCGAGACCTAAAAAATAAAAAATTTAAATTTTTTGCAAATTAGTGTTGACATCGGGCTTAAAATATGTTATCTTATTTCAGCCGTCAGAAAACGGCGGCTAACAAATGGGAGCATAGCTCAGCTGGGAGAGCATCTGCCTTACAAGCAGAGGGTCATAG
>ERZ808240.4342-NODE-4342-length-12665-cov-11.202538_pt1 | contig 12665 bp, 9 predicted proteins | sample MGYA00521084_ERZ808240 | MGnify/ENA primary metagenome ERZ808240 (study PRJEB31516, sample SAMN03275571) | gut metagenome | biome: mammalia-associated habitat; material: feces | host: Papio cynocephalus | place: Kenya | collected 2012-08-06 ... | reverse complement strand
ACATTGAACGGGAAAAAGTGACCGAAGCAGGCACGGAGCAGGCGTCCACGCACATCGAACAGGAAAAAGTGACCGAAACAGGCGATCAACAGGAATCGGAAGCATCAGAGGATGCGTCTGGGGCGGGGCAGCAGAGCACTTCCATGGAGCGTTCATCGCAGGAAGAGGAGGCTGCGCTTTCCATCCTCGAGGAGACTGCACCGACCAGTGCCCAGACCGGGAAGACGGCAGTCCTTCCAGAGGAGGTGCTCGGTCGTACACGCTCGAAAACCGTGCGCGTCGGCTATTTTAATACGCTGAATTTCCAGGAGGGCGGTCCGAACGAGCATAAGTACGGTGCGGGCTATGAGTATCTTCAGAAGCTTTCCAATCTGACCGGCTGGAATTATGAGTATGTCTATGCGCCGTTTAAGGAGTGCATGGAAATGCTGGAAAATGGAGAAATTGACCTTCTCGGCAATGTCAATTACACCATTGATCGCTCCACCCGCATCCTTTTCTCCTCGTATCCGGAGGGAAATGATAATTACTGGATCTTCACGAACGAGAAGCATGCAGGCCTCGCGGATGGGCATATTGAGAGCCTGAACGGCTGCCGGATCGGCGTCACGGAGGGATCTTATCAGGAAATGCTGCTCGAGCAGTGGCTGGAGGCGAAGGACCTCGAGGCAACGATCGTTCCATGTGCGGACTATGATGAGATGATGCAGGGACTCGAGCAGGACACGCTCGATGCGCTCGTGGCGCCGAGCCTCATCATGCAGAAGGATTCCATTTCTGTCGTCAGTATCGGCGGTGGCGACTACTACTTCGCCGTTGCAAGAGGACGCCGGGATCTGCTGTCCGAGCTCAATGCGGCCCTCGGGGAAATTCACACTACGGATCCGAACTACAATGACAACCTGATGGCACGCTATGAGAAAAAATCCTCACGTAGCTATGCCCTGAACCGCCAGGAAACGAAGTGGCTTCTTTCCCATGACAACACGATCCGTGTCGGCTATCTCGAAAATAATCTTCCGTTCTGTGGAACCCAGGATGGCCAGCTGGTCGGTATTCTCGCCACCCTTCTCGATACCGTCGAAAGTGAATACAGCATCCAGATCGAGACCACGGCCTATGAGACGCGGGAAGAGATCGAAGAAGCACTGGAAGCCGATGAAATCGATGCCGGCGGTCCGCTCGTCCAGGATCTTGACAGCCTGGAGCAGCATCAGTTTGCTTCAACGGATGCCATCTTCGAGGTGTCCCCGGTCATTGCCTACGATGGACAGGATTATGCGAAGAGCATGCAGAAGCTCGCCATTGCCAGGAACAGCGTATACTATAAGAGTGTGGTCGAGTATATGTTCCCGGATGCGGAGGTGCAGGAGTATGACAACATTGAAGACTGCCTGCAGGCTGTTCTGGACGGCACCGCCGGTTCGACGATCGTGCCATCGGCCCGGATCAATATCCTGAATGCAAATCCCCTCATGAAGAAGCTGTCGACCGCCGAGGTCGCAAACCGCCAGAACCTCGTGCTGATCGCAGAGAAGAATGACCGCCGCGTTGCGACGATCTTCAACAAAAGCATTGAACTCGCCTCGGGACTCCTCAATGGTGCTGTGCTCGCGCAGTATTCTGCAACGAAGCAGCCTGCCAGCTTCCAGGAGTTCATGGATGCCTATGCCGGCCCTGTGATGATCGCGCTGGGCGTTATCATTGCCCTGCTCCTCGCGCTTCTGCATCAGCTCTATATCGGGCAGCAGAAGCTTCGAAAGGCGCTTGTGGAAGCGAAGAATGCCAATGATGCCAACATCGCGAAGACGACCTTCCTCAACAACATGTCGCATGATATTCGTACCCCTATGAACGCCATCGTCGGGTTCACGAACATTGCCCTGTCAGCGCATCCGGGGGCAAAGGTGCAGAACTGTCTCGAAAAAATCCAGCAGAGCTCGGAGTACCTCATGTCGCTCATCAACGATGTCCTCGATATCAGCCGCATTGAGAGTGGAAAGGCCAAGTACAATCCGGTTCCGTGCGATATCGTGGAGGTCAATGATGCCGTGCTGGCAGTGGCGCATGGCTTCCTGCAGAATCGAAGCCTCGACTTTATCGTGAAGGCGCCGACGCCGGAAAAGCGCTATGTGATGGCCGACGCCCTGCGCATTCGCGAGGTGCTCATTAATATTCTGAGCAATGCCATCAAATTCACCGCCGATGGCGGTCAGATCACGTTCACGATGGACAGTCGATCCAATATGGATGGACGATATCTTATGGTCCGCTATCGTATCTCCGACACCGGCGTCGGCATGAGCGAGGAATTCCTGAAGCACCTGTATGAGGAATTTTCGCAGGAGGGCGATGGCGCGCGCACGAACTATAAGGGCACGGGCCTCGGCATGACCATCACGAAGCGCTATGTGGATATGATGGGCGGCCAGATTCATGTGAAGAGCAGGAAGGGCGTCGGCACGACCTTCACGGTGGAGCTTCCACTCGAGCTGACGGAAGCCCCGGCGAAGGCATCTGCGAGCGAAGGCAAGACCCAGCGCGACCTTCATGGGGTACGGATTCTGATGGCCGAGGACAATGATCTGAACGCGGAAATTGCGATCACGCTCCTCGAGGAGGAGGGGATGACAGTGACGCGCGCCGTGGATGGACAGGACGTTGTGAACCGCTTCCATCAGGCGCCGGCCGACAGCTTCGACCTCATCCTCATGGACATCATGATGCCACAGAAGAACGGCTATGAAGCCACGAAGGCGATCCGTACGATGAGCGACCGCCCGGATGGCCAGACCATCCCGATCATTGCCATGACGGCCAATGCCTTCACCGAGGATGTGGAGGCCGCCCTCGCCGCGGGCATGAACGGACATCTCGCAAAGCCGATCGAAATGGAAGAGGTCGTGAAGACCATTTCGAAGGTACTGCACTGATCCATGAGAGGGCCGTCCTTCGGACGGCCCTCTCATGGATCAATTTCCTATTCCGTTTCGCGTGCATCTGCGCTATAATTGACTTCTGTAGCGGGGACATAGCTCAGTTGGGAGAGCGTTGCGTTCGCAACGCAAAGGTCGCGGGTTCGAATCCCGTTGTCTCCAGCAGGAACCACCGTAATCCAGATAGAATTACGGTGGACTTTTTATACCATGAAACGGTTGATCTGGACGGGTTCAGCACAGCAGGAAAGTGGCAGCAGGCTGGATGTCATACAGCACGGCATCCTTCGCGTGCCTCATAGCATGCCCAGGCAGACTGCATTGAACGTAGACAGATTCAGAAAGTGAAGAACACATGAAAGAAAAAACAGGCGTGGTTTTTTCCATCGCAAAGGACCATCCACCCGTACCGGGCTGCACGATTTCGAAGAGCATTTACAGTGGGACGAATGACATCATCTATTTCTCACTGGCGAAAAACACCGACATCAGTGCGGAGCTGTATCCGTACTACAAGCTGCTGATCGTCGCGGATGGCAGTCTGGAGGTTTACGGTGCGGATGGATTTTCGAAGCTGCTGCAGGCAGGGGACAGCATCGTGACCCTGACCGATACCCCGATGGGCATGCGCACTTCGGAAGGCACAATTTATACAGAAATTTCAATCAGGAGGAATGATTTTATGAATGAAGCAATCAAGGCAGGAGAAGTATTTAAGCTCGCGGACCTCGTTCCATACCGTGAGGGTGAGATCGTCAACATGGACGTCGCACATAACGACAGCATGAAATTTGTCGTCATGGCGTTTGATGAAGGCACCGGCCTTTCGGAGCACGCCGCACCAGGCGAAGCCATCATTTTCGCGCTCGACGGCGAGGGTATCATCGGCTACGAAGGAAAGGAGCATCCGATCAAGGCCGGAGAAAACTTCCACTTCGCAAAGGGTGGACTTCACTGCGTAAAGGCCACAAAGAAGTTCAAGATGGCACTGCTGCTTACACTGGATAAGTAAGTGAGAAAAGCCTGAAATCATAAAAGCTTAAACTGAAAGGGAGCCGCTGGCCGATGATCGACCTGTGGCTCCCTTTTTTCGGCATTTTATCCTTCCATTGTTATTTCTACCCGCTTTCCGCTGAAAGCAACGCCATATTTATAGATCGTTTTCACGCCTGCAGAGATCAGTTCGGTTTCATATTTTTTATGATTGATCTGCAGTAAGGCAATTTCAGACAGCTTTTTCAGACGGTCACTACTGCAGCTTTTCTCAGCTTTCAGCTCAATGAGAATGCCCGGAAGGCCCGATCGTGTGGGTTTCAGCTGAATATCATAGCGACCATCCCCGGATTCACGGTTAGAGCTTACAAAGGCACCACCCATTAAGGCACATAACCCCAACATGAAGCCATGATAAAAATTCTCGCCAGCCGTGTCAAAGGAACTGACCGACTGCGTAAGAAGCAGCTGGATCTGTGCCTGCAAACGTTTATTGTCACCAGAGAAGATGGCTTCCTGAACAGCAATCGCCGTGGAAGGAGGAATGACATTCTCCAGTCGCTGTAAGATTTCCTTGTTGTATACCAGTGATATTTCACGATTCGGCAAAGCTACTTCACACATAAAATCGCCACTGAAGGAGGGCGTGGTCTTCAGGGCTTTCAGATAACCCGTCACGAGAAGAAAACTGTAGATACTCGAAGGGTTGCTTTGGATCTGCGGATAGATCACACCGGTATCGATGAAGGTCGTAAAGGTTTCACCATTGACCAGGGCAGTCAGGCGATGGTAAATGTCGTCATCCGCCTGGGCGAGTACCTCTCCGATAATATCATTGCTTCCTGTGGAGACCCAGAACGGCCTTGGCTCACAGCCGTTACTGAAGTAATTCACGACAGACCAGGGATTGAAAATTTCTGTCTGGCCGAAGCGGTAGCCGTCGTACCATTGACAGACTTCGTCAAATTTGTTCGAAGCACCATAATACTTCGCCATTTCCTTTACCTCATCCGCAGTGAATCCGAAATAGGCACTGTACTTCTGATCCAGCACCGAGTTAATAGACAGGTTATTCATGCCACTGAAGATACTTTCTTTAGCTACACGTAGAATGCCGGTAAGGAAGCCGAAAGAAAGATGCGGATTATCCTTAAAACCACCAGAGAACAGATTCCGCATAAACTGGATGACCTTGTCGTAGTATCCCTTCACATAGCCCTGCTGAATCGGGGTATCGTATTCGTCAATAATGATGATCGGGGCGATGCCATAGTGCTGGTGGAGCATAGCAGACAGGTCCAGAAGTGCAGATGCGAGCTCGACTTCGCTGACATTGCCTTCAGCCAGCTTTTCATAGGTCCTTTTACTGTATGCGTCGCCAGTTTCACGATCCTGCAATTCCTGGTGTCGACGCGCTTCCTTGGAAAAAAGGTCCCGGATGGCAGCAAAGGTTTCTGTCCAGGTATCGAATTTCACATCCTTAAAGGTCAGGAAAATCACCGGATATTTTCCCTGATAAGCGCGATATTTCTGACCACAGGCCCAGATTTTCTTGTTACGGAAATATACAGAAGTATCCTGATCACTTTTTTCAAAATAGGTACGCAGCATATCCATGTTCAAGGTTTTGCCGAAACGACGAGGGCGTGTAAACAATGTCACCATGGGCCGTTCATCAATAAAATCCTTGATCATCATCGTTTTGTCAATGTAGTAGTATTCCGATGCAGCCAGACAGTAATTTGACACACCAATCGGCAGAGGCAACTTCGGTGCCCGCTCTGCTTTTCGAAACGCCCCGGTTTTGAGGCGTTGATCTGCCGGTTTTTCCGCATCTGTCGGGAGCACCCAGCGACTGCCCGTCTTTTTTGCACCAATGATTTTTCCTTCTCTACAGAGCGTCGTCACGCGTCGCTCTGTGATATCCCATTTCTGGGCGGCTTCTCTCGCCGACATCCAGTCTGCCATGATCGTCACCTCCAGCCTCGTTCTATATAGCTCATTATACCGGATAAAAAAGAATAATGTCATTTAATATCGGAATAATGTCGGACTTAGTGATATTATTCCGATATTAAATGACATTATTCCGAACATTTGTGACACTAGTTCGCTGAATGGTGCATATAAAACGGGCGACGCTGCCCTACCTCTGCAGCGTCTTCCGTTCGTTTTCCTGCACGCGCCGCGTAAAGCGTGCGTACTGTGAGATTTCCTCTTCTGTAAAGCTCTGAAATTTTGCCTGGTAATAGTCGTGCTCGGCGGCTTCAGCATCCTGCAGCACTGACTCCGCTGCCGGAAGCAGTGCGAGACGGATTTTTCGCTCCTCGCCACGCTTCCGCGGAAGCTCCGTCACCTCGATCATCTTCTTCGCGGTCAGCCGCTGCAGCGCCAGGTTGAGATTCCGACGGCTCAGATTCATGAGATCCGCGAGATCCTTCCGACTCAGTGCATGCCGCGCATCCTTCACATAGAGCAGCAGGGAAAGCTCGGTCATCGTCATATCATGCTTTAGTGCTGCGGACTCGAAGTAACGCTCCAGGAGCTTCCGATCTCGGTACTTCTCGACGATAAGACCATCATCCGAAATCACCTCCTGCAGCGCACGGCTCCGCTCCTCGCCGAGCTTCCGGTTTCCGAGAATCGAGGCCGGAAACACGAAGCCATCCTTCGCCGCATCCAGCAGAAAACGATAGACCTGCAGGCGATTTCGCTCATAGTCCTCCTCATCCAGGATGTGCTTATAGAAGTTATTGTAGTACTCGAACATCATGAGCTTCATTTTTACAGTCTTCGTGATGCCGATTTTCTGATTGACGAGCGAGCCCTTCGTTTTCACATAGTAGTACACCGGCGTGCGAAGCGCATAGAAGCTCGTCGCATAGTGGATATACTCGAGATTGAACATGAAATCCTCGCACCAGCTGATTTCCGCATCCATCCGAATCTGATGCTGGTTTACGAGCTCCCGCCGATAGAGCTTATTCCAGAGCACTCCATAATAGTAGTCTGCCGGATTTTCCATCATAAAGGATGCAAATTCCTCCTGACTCAGCACACGGTCAGTGTCAATGTCTCCTTTTCGCGATACCAGCTCCCCGACCACACGATAGAAATCCGCGATCACAAGGTCGCAGTCGTGCTCCTCAGCCGCCCGCACCATCAGCTTCGTTGCATCTGCTGTCAGCCAGTCGTCACTGTCCACAAACTGAAGATAGGTCCCCTTGGCCGCTTCGATGCCGCGATTTCTCGTATCGGATACGCCGGAATTCTCCTTATGAATCACCCGGACACGCGCATCCGCTCTTCTATAGGCATCACAGATCGCCCCGGATGCATCCTGACTCCCGTCATCCACGAGAATCAGCTCAAGGTCCTTGTATTCCTGACTGATGATACTGTCGACACAGCGCTTCAGACACTTTTCTGCATTATATACTGGAACAATTATACTGACGGTCGGCTTCATTCGTTTCTCCATTCACAGATGTTTCCTCCGTTATATCATAAATAGAGAAGATTGGCATCCAGGCTATGCCGATTAAAAAACTTATTCACTCATAAAAGTGCGCAAGAATAAAAATAATTCCATCATAAAAGTGTAAACATATTCTGAAAAATCGCTCATGAAAGTGTAAACATATGCTGTAAATTCACTCATAAAAGTGTATTGAAATACGTGAAATTCGCTCATAAAAACGTAAAATCATGAGAAAAATCGCTCATGAAAGCGCTTCATGGTGTATACTGCTCTTAAGAATGCAAGGAGGGACCATGGGATACTTAACACGAAAAGCAGATCACTTTTTAATGGAATGGAAGAAGAATAAAGATCATTATCCCCTGATCATAAAGGGAGCACGGCAGGTAGGAAAAACGGCGACGATTCGGAAGTTTGCCCGAGAGCAGTATGCCCATGTAATTGAAATTAACTTCATCACGGAGCCAGCCTATAAATCCATTATTGAAGAGGGATTTTCTGCAGGCAATGTCACAAAACTGATCAGTCGAATTGATCCATCGAAGCATTTTGAGGCAGGTAACACGCTGATCTTCTTTGATGAAATTCAGGATTTTCCTGAAATTGCGACCACACTTAAATTTTTTAAGGAGGACGGACGCTATGATGTGATCTGCTCAGGTTCATTGCTCGGCGTTCAGTACCATCGCATTGCCAGCATCAGCGTCGGTGCAAAGACCGATTATCAGATGTATTCGATGGATTTCGAAGAATTTCTATGGGCCAAGGGCTATGCTGAAGACGTGATCGAAGATATGCTTCAGCATATGCTGTCTGGTACAGCGTTTTCTGCTACGGAGCATGCGATGTACTCAACGCTGTTCCTGGAATACTGTATTTTAGGTGGTATGCCAGCCATCGTGCAGAACTACATTGAACGAGGCACCTTTGAAGGCTCTCAGGCGCTGCAACGTCAGCTCCTCATGGATTATGAAAATGACATCGTCAAATATGCAGACGGACTCGACAAAGCAAAAATACTTGGGGTCTACCGTTCGATCCCAGCGCAGCTTGCAAAGGAAAACAAGAAGTTTCAGTATTCGAAGGTCGCGAAGAATGCACGCTCGAAGGATTATATGGGCTGTGTAGAGTGGCTGAAGGATGCAGGACTGATTTCTGTATGTTCCTGCCTGCAGTTTCCAGAGCTCCCGCTTAAGGGCAATGTAAACGAAGAGAAGTTTAAGGTCTACATGGCGGATACCGGTCTTCTGGTTGCAAACCTCGACGATGAAGCCCAGCTTGATCTCCGTGCGAATAAAAATCTTGGAGTCTATAAAGGTGCGCTTTATGAAAATTTTGCGGCAGAAGCATTAACCAAGCAAGGATATGGGCTCTACTACTATGCAAAGGAAAATTCTACACTGGAGGAAGACTTCTTCATTCGAAGTGCAAATGAGTTGATTCCCGTTGAGGTCAAGGCGAACACGAATCGCTCAAAATCGATGGCGCAGCTTATAAAAAGCGATAGCTATCCAGACATCCGACATGGCATCAAGCTTACCGTCGGCAATGTTGGTATCAGCGAGGCGATTGTCACCTTCCCATATTTCTGTACCTTCCTGCTGAAGCGATATATGGCAGTGCAGACGATCTTCGCGTAAGCATACGGAAAAAGGATGCGCTACGCTCAGATCCTGGAAATGAATGATATTACGAGAGCGTATAGAAGATATAGGAAGAATGAACAAAAAGCGCTGATCTGCGAAGTGCAGGTCAGCGCTTTTTATTACTTAAATAGATGGTCGCGGTGTGGGAGCAGGGCGGTAATGAGGATTTGACCGAAGATCATGCAGCAGATGACTTCACCGGCACCGACGGTCAGCGCCAGGAACCAGAGAGCTCCCGGTACGGCATAGGCATAGCGGAGCACGAGCGGAATGATGATGCCGTTCGATACCACCGGGCAGAGTGTTGCGAGATAACGATGCTTCCGAAGCGCATAGGTGCCGAGCGCACCGAGCAGCGTCGCGAGCGTACCGAACACAATATCCGGCAGGGCGCTTCCCGTCAGGATGTTCGCAAGCAGACAGCCGATCGTGACACCGGGAATGGCAGCAGGCGTAAAGAACGGAAGCACGGTCAGGACCTCAGAAAAACGTACCTGGATGGCACCACTTGCGAGATCGAAACCAGCAGCAAGCGCTGTGAGAACGATGTACAGAGCGGCAATCAGGGCAGCCTGAACGATGTGAAGAACGCGAGGGTTTGTGTTGTTGGATAAATTCATGATATGATCTCCTTTAGTTTTGTGCGAGTGGGAAGGATGTATCGCTTCGGCGGCGGTCAGAGAACCACACATAGAATCCGAAAACGATATAACACTCGATATTTGATTTGCATGCGCTACGATAGCACGATTGCCGGAAATGCGCAAGGGAAAATGAACCACATGCACGATCCTTCCTTGCAATGAAAGAATTTTATATTATAAATATAATTTTAAACTTTGGCTTTTAACTTTTTCGCTTATTTTTTAAATTCATCTAATTATTTGAAATTAATATAAATTAACAGAACGGAAAATTAAAAATCGACTTTTGCATGGACGATTTTTGTTGATATTTAACTTTTGGAATACTGAAATAGAAAAAAAGAAGAAAATAACATGCTGCCAGAAGAACTTATTGATTTGGTTTCCAGAACAGTGCAATCAGATGGAACCACCTGTTCGAGCGGTATTTACAGTAGCAGAGATAGAGGACAAGCTGGTTTGTTCTGCAGAAATTCCTTCCATCGACCTTTCAGAACGTCCGTGCTATTACAAAGGTGTGGGTCGTGTCAAAGGCTCGTATATACGTGTAGGGGACGCGGATCTTCCCATGACGGATTATGAGCTTTATAGCTATGAGGCTTTCCGTAAACATCTATATGATGATGAGCGACCGATTGAACGCGCTTCTCTAAAGGCGCAGGGATACCTGCCACAGCTTGGTATTACGGCCATCGTGGTTCCGGGTACAGAAATCGGGAACCTTGCGGAAGATTCTGCACGCTTTTTAGATAATAAGCGCATCGAAGGCACTCCGGTTCAGCTGGATTTTTTCTCGAACCGTGTAGAAATTCATAGTCCGGGTTGTCTATATGGACGCACGACAGTGGAGCAGCTTGGACACTCCCGTCCAGATCTGCGTAATCCGGCACTGGCGGTTATGGCAGAAGCATTGACCGATTCTGAAAATCGTTATTCTGGTATTCCGACCATTCGGCGTGAAATGGCAGCTTATGGACTTCCAGCACCCGTATTTGAAAATCGCCGAGACGAATTTGTGGTAACACTGTGCGGCAGCACACGATTTAAAGATGCCTTCATGACCGATAAGAACATTCATTCCATGGAGCCGATCGACAGAGAAAAGATCGAAAATGAAGTGCAGCAGCATATCCGGACCGCCGAGATTCTCGCCGCACGACAGTATGATGCCTACAGTCATCTCGCATCTGACGTCCCATCCGAAGACCTGCTGAAGGACATGGTGACCATACAGAAAGGCCACTATATCACCATGGACCCATGGATCCCAGAAGAACGGACCATCCCCACCACGGATACCCCATTCCCCGGCTATGCATGCCCGGCGACCATAGCCATCCTGACATGGTTTTAACATTGAAAATACGTATAAAAGGCGTATAATTTATGAAAGGGACTTTTGGCTTGTATAGAGGTGATAAGGATGGAAAAGTTTTTAGCAAAAGCATATCCTGTGCTGATGAAGCAGGATGGAAACGAGTATTTAGTGTATATTCCGGACTTTGACATATATACGGAAGGTGACAGCATCGCAGACGCCATTGAGATGGCGCGAGATGCCATGGGAACTGCAGGACTGGATTTTAAGACGGAGGAAGCTTTGCCATCGGCATCAAGTTTTGACGAAGCGAAAGAAAAAGCCAAAAAAGCGGCAAATGAGGAGCTTGATTTTTCAAATGGACTTGCGACTTATGTCGATATTGATTTTGCTGCATATCAAAATCGCATGAGAAACAAGGCAGTAAAAAAGAACTGTACGATTCCATTCTGGTTAAATGAGAAGGCAGAAAATATGGGCGTGAATTTTTCAAAAGTGCTCCAGGACGCACTGATACGGATCGTAGGTGCCTGACTTGAGTACCTGTTTCGTTGATTCGGACACGCCACCGAAGGATCCGGCTTTGACCCCTTTGCGGTCTACGGAAAGAAGACAATGGCCCGCTTCGTAGAAAATATTCGGATGCACGAGCAGGCAAGGACTGGGAGCGAAGCCAAACGATAAAGAAAATCATCTGAGTAAAATCCCCCGAAGCAGGCCCTTCCGCCCGCCTCGGGGTATTTGTCGCATGTGGACATGAAAGCAAGAGGTATGGATACCACTGGATTGACTTTTATAAAAATTGCACTTATGATGAGCTTGAAAGTAAAGAAACCAAGAAATAAGAATGCAAAGAATAACGCTTGGGAACGTTCGCCACTCAAGAATTACGGAAACTGCATTGCCTTGCGAGCGACACTTCCCCATGATCGTAAGAAGGAGTAAGTATGCCTGTAGCTGAAATGGAAAAAAGAAATACGACAATGAAGAAAAAGGTTCTTCATATTTCTTCGAAGCGGCAGATTACAATACCGCAGAAGTTTTATCAGTCTCTCGGGTTTGAGGATGAAGCAGAGTGCGTTGTACGTGGAGATGAACTTATTATTCGGCCCATCAAGTCTGTTGCAGGTGGCGAATTTGCAGAACAGATTCTGACAGATCTGATCAAAGAAGGTTTATCTGGTGAAGAACTGCTTACAGAATTCAAAAAGCGTCAAGCGCAGATTCGACCAGCTGTAGAATCCATGCTTGCGGAGGCGGAGAACATCGCAGCAGGAAGGGCCGAATATGCAAGCTATGAAGATGTCTTTGGAACGGAGGATTAATTTATGTTGTCCGTACGATTTGAACCTCCGGCAGCAAAGTACATTAAGAAATTAAAAGATAAGAAGCTGAAAAAACTATATCAAGAGGCTATCGATAAAATTTGTGAAGACTACACGATTGGCGAAATGAAAACAGGCGATCTGACTGGCTTATATGGTTATGACATTTACTATAATAAGACCAATTATGAACTTGCATATACCATTGAACGCATAGAAGGAGAACTGGTAGTCGTCGTGATGGCAGGGACCAGAGAAAACTTTTATGATGAACTGAAAAGATACATAAACAGGTAAAGATCAAAACCAAAGTAATCGCCCG
>ERZ808240.4341-NODE-4341-length-12665-cov-14.448692_pt1 | contig 12665 bp, 11 predicted proteins | sample MGYA00521084_ERZ808240 | MGnify/ENA primary metagenome ERZ808240 (study PRJEB31516, sample SAMN03275571) | gut metagenome | biome: mammalia-associated habitat; material: feces | host: Papio cynocephalus | place: Kenya | collected 2012-08-06 ... | reverse complement strand
TTGGGCAGCACGAGCACGTCGAAATCCTGCGGGTTCTGGACGAGCCCCATGCACGTGGCATCGACAATCTTGTCGTTGAACTCGATGTCGGGATAGTTGGCCGCAACCTCGCGCGCGATGCGCAGGAACAGGCCGTCCGTCGCCTTCATGATGTTGGCCTTGTGCACGGCCGTGACCTTCTTGCGACCGCAGCGGCGGGCGTAGTCGAAGGCGTACTCGACGATACGGCGGCTCTTGGCGATCGAGATCGGCTTGATCGAGATCGCGGAATCGGCCGCGAAGGTCTTCTGGCCGGAGCGCTCGACGAGCTCGGAGAGCTCCGCCACCTCGGACGCGCCCTCGTCGAACTCGATGCCGGCGTAAAGGTCCTCGGTGTTCTCGCGCACGATCACGAGGTCGACGTCGCGGAACCGCGAGCCGTCACCCGGCTGCGAGAGGCAGGGGCGCACGCAGGCATAGAGATCGAAGTACTTGCGCAGCGCCACGTTGACGCTGCGGAAGCCCGTTCCCACCGGGGTGGTGATGGGGCCCTTGATGGCGACCTTGGTCTTTGCGACCGCGTCGAGCACGTGCTGCGGCAGCGGCGTGCCGTACTCGCCCATCACGCCCGCGCCCGCCTCCTGGACGTTCCAGTTGATCTGGACGCCCGTGGCCTCGACCACGCGGCGCATGGCCGCCGTGATCTCGGGGCCGATGCCGTCGCCGGGAATCAGAACTACGTCGTGCGCCATGATTTGCTACTCCTCGCTATCGGCAGATTCAGACTTCTTGACGCTAGCACGCTTCTTCTTGGGCGAGAGGTCGATATCGAAACGTTTAACGAGCATTTCGCAAATCTCGCTCGAACGGGCCTTGAGATAGCTGCCCTTGCCGTTCTCGGCATCGAACTTGAGGCGGTTGGCGAGCTCCTCGGCCACGCCGGCATCGATGTCGCCGTTGCCGAAGTCGTACAGGCAACCGAGCATGTCGCGATACTCGAGGTCGCCGTGGTAGCACTGGATGGCCTCGTCGAGGATCGTCCAGGCCTCGCGCGAGCGCTCGGGCGAGGTGGCGCCCCACACGCAGAGCATGTGGAAGGCGGAGTAGCGCAGCGTCGAGGACAGCTCGTCGAAGAGCGCCGTCTCGGCACCCTCGAACGCATCCTCCATCTCGTCGGCACAGGTGGGGGCCACGCAGGCGAGCGCATCGAGCGCCTCCCAGCGCGTCTGGGCCTCGGGACGGTCGAGCGCGGCGATGAGGTCGGGCACGACGGGCACCACGCGCTCCGGGTCGCGCTCGGCGAGCAGGTGCAGCACGCGCGCGGCGAATTGGCGCATGCGGCGCGCGGGCGCCCCGAGCTCCTTGACCAGGCGGTCGACGGCGGCCTCGTTCTCCTCAGCGAGCTGGAGCTGCGCGATCTCCTCGTCGGTCAGCTGTTCATCTTTGGTTTCTGCCATAAGATCCTCTTACCCTTCTATTTTGCCGAGCGCTTGCCCTTGGCGGCGCCGGTCCGTTTATCGTCCTTGACCGAGATGAGCTGGGCCTCACCCTTGCCCTCGCGGGCGGCGCGGCGTGCACGGCGCATATCCTCGCCGGTGCCGGCATCCGCCACCTCGCGCTGCTTCTTGTTGATGTTGAGCACCTCGTCGTGCTTGCGCCACGGGCCCACCGACTCGCCGAAGCTCATCTTGAGACCGGCGATGAAGCCGCCGAGCCAGCCCACGGGCGCGAACTGCAGGAGCGGCAGCAGCGCGAAGACCCACGTGAGCAGGATGACCGCGACACAGCCGAGCGCGTTGGCGATCCAGTACTCGCGCTTGGTGGTCACGCGGCGCTCGCAGGCCCACTGCCCGCAGAGAAAGCCGATGTAGAGCGCGAAGATGAAGAGCACCGCCGAGAGGAGCAGGAACACCCAGTTGTCCATGGACGCTACTCCCCGTGATGGTGGCGGCCGCAGCACTCGTGGCCGTCACCGTGGTCGTGCCCGCCGCAGCACTCGTGGTCACCCTCGTCGTGATGGTGGCCGCAGCCGCACTCGTGGTCCTCGGCGTCGTGGTGACCGCAGCCGCAGCCCTCCTCGTGGGCACCGTGGTCCTCGGCGTTGTAGAGCGACCAGTCGAGACCGGCCGCGACGGCGTCGGCCTCCTCCTTGTAGAGGAGCGTCACCGCCTGCGTGCCGAGCTTGGCGCCGCCGATGGCCTCGAGCATGTCGTAGAGCGTGAAGGCGACGTCGGCGCCGGGGAGCGCCAGCTCGCGGTCCTCGGCATAGGAGAGCGCGAGGCGCAGGTCCTTGAGGAAATGCTCGACCATGAAGCCGGGCTTGTAGTCGCCCTCGAGCGACTTGGGCGCCAGGCTTTCCATGGCGCCGGACTTGCCGGTGCCGCCCATGATCATCTCGCGGGTCTGCTCGACGTCGAGACCCGCCTGCTCGGCGAAGGCGAGGGCATCGGCCATGCCCACCATGGACCCGGCGAGAGCGACCTGGTTGGCGAGCTTGGCCGCCTGACCGCGGCCCGGGCCGTTGAAGCAGCAGAGCTGGGAGGTGAACGTCTCGAGCACCTCGCGCACCGGGGCGATGTCCTTCTCCGTCGCGCCGACGATACCCGTGAGCGTGCCGGCGACGGCACCGGACTCGCCGCCCGTCACCGGGCAGTCGAAGGCCATGCGGTCAGAGACCTGGGCGGCCTCGGCGATATCGCGGGCGAGCTCGGGCGCGCTCGTGGTGAGGTCGATGAGGACGGCGCCCGGCTTGCTCGCGGTGAGCAAGCCGTCGCCCGCCAGGTAGAGCTCCTCGACGTCGGCCGGGTAGCCCACCATGGTGAAGACGATATCGGCCCCGCTGGCGGCCTCCGTCGCGCTGTCCGCCCACACGGCACCGCGCGCGACCAGGTCGTTTGCCTTGGCCTTGGTGCGGTTGTAGACGGTGAGCGGATAGCCTGCGTCGAGGATATGACCGGCGATGGGGGCGCCCATGATGCCGGTGCCGATAAACGCGACGCTGGGTTTCTTGTCTGCCATTGCTGACCTTCTTTCTCATGCGCGAGGCGGCGGGTAGGGCCCGTCGCCTCGGTGTTTGACGATTTGGATGTGCGCTACTCGCCGCGGACGCGACGCGCGATGCGGTCGGAGAGCGAGATCTTCTCCGCACGGCTGTTGCCCCAGAAGACAACGGCCACCATGCCGGGACCCACGTGGGCGCCAAGGGTCGGCCCCACCGAGCCGCGGATGATCGTGAGGTCGGCGCAGCCGTCTTCCTTGCGGATGGCGTTCTCGAGCCAGTCGCCGTCCTTCTCGGCGTCGGCCGTGACGATGCCGACGGGCATCGTCGGGTCGGGCACATAGTTGTCACGGAAAGACTTGACGAGCGACTTGAGCCCCTTCTTGCGGCCTCGGTTGACGCCCACAAGCGTGAGCGAGCCGTTCATGTCGAACGAAAGCTCGGGCTTGACGTCGAGCTTGCTCGAGAGCTGCGCTGCCGCGGGCGGGATGCGCCCTCCCTTGGCAAGCGAGTCGAGGCTGTCGAGCGTAAAGTAGCCTTGCAGGTAGTACTTGGCCTCGTTCGCCCAATCGGCGAGTTGCTTTGCCGTGAGGCCCGCGGTGCGCTGGCGCACGGCCTCCATGGCCAGAAGCTCGGCCGCGGCGCTGGGGCAGGCGTTGTCGACGACATAGATCTCGAAGCCCGGATGCTCGGCCATGACGGCCTCGGCGGCCTGGCAGGCGGAGTTGTAGCTCGAGGAGAGCGCGGAGGTGAAGCTCAGGTAGACCGTGGGCGTGCCCTCCTCGGCGCACTGGCCGAAGAACTCCATGAAGCGGCCGAGCGACACGGCGGACGTCGATGCGACTGAACCGGCGCGCAGCTTCTCGTAGAAATCATGCGGGGTGATGGACTTCCAGATGTCGTCCGTGTACTCCTCGCCGTCGAGGATGTAGGGGAAGCCCAGGATATCGACATCGAGCGTGGCGGCGATCTCGGGCGAGAGGTCGGCGCAGGTGTCGATCACGATGCGGCACTGCCCGCTGCGGACGGCTGATGGAGATGATGTCATCAACGCACTCCTTCGATAAGCAAAAAAGGCGACCACCCCGCATGGGATGGCCGCCGACCGTTAACTCATGCAAGTTAACGTATTTTACTCGTCAAGGGACTCGATACGGGGCTTGATGATGCCGTATCCACCATTCTTACGGTGATACACCACATTGATGAGGCCCGTGGTGGCGTTCTCGAAGACATAGAAGTCATGTCCGAGCAGATCGGTCTGGACGAGTGCCTGCTCCTCGGTCATCGGCGTGACGTCGATGATCTTCTCGCGCACGAGCAGGTCGTCGTCCTCCGGCGGGAGCAGCAGATCGGCGAGATCCTCGACATGCTCGACGGGTGCGACATCGGCCGCGCTGGCGCCGCCCTGGCGGTTGTCCACGACCTTGGTCTTGAACTTGCGGAGCTGGCGGGTGACCTTATCGGCCGCGAGGTCGATGGCGCCGTACATATCGGCACCGTGCTCGGCGACGCGGATCACCGAACCGCGGGCGCGGACCGTGACCTCGACGATGGCGGGCGTCGGGTTGGAGGGGTTCTTCTCGTAACGGAGGACGACATCGGCCGTCATGGGCTCGATGTCGAACACCTTGAGGGCGTCGCCGATCTTTTCGTCCACATGTGCGCGCAGGGCATCGGTAACCGTGGTCTTGCGTCCAGAAACCTTGATATCCATACGGGCTCCAATCTGCCTCGGGAACTGACGTGGTGCCTTCTATGTACCCACCTCCGCCGATACTTTCACGGCAATCTGCATTTACCCGGATAAAGATTGGTTGGTACCGCATACCGAAGAGTCGCGCTTTTGTTGGGCAAAGTGCGCTATGGGCCGTTTGATCGTACCTGTAGCGCTTGCCATTCTAAACTATCTACCTGCGTGTTTCCTTGGCATGGAAAAGCCGGGCACCCCGTGACGGAGTGCCCGGCCATACATGTCGAAACCGTGAAGATACGCCGCTCGCCGTCCGCGGGCGGCAAGACCCCTAGCAATAACCGTGGGGACTTTGGGAAAGGACGGCTAGTCCGCGAGCTTGTTGATGTCGTTGTCGGTGATCGTCTTGCCCTCCGCCTGGGACTCGACCGAACCTGCACTCGAGCCCGAATCCGACGATGAGGAGGAGTCTCCGGAGGTCGAAGCGACCTCGGAGCTCGACGTGGTGTCGGGCTTCTCGACCGTGGCGCCCGAAACGGTCTTGGTCGTGAGGTCGTAGGGCATCGTGCCGTACCAGACGGAGTGGACCGCCTCGAGCGTACCGTCGGCCGTGATGTTGTCGAGGGCCTCGCTCACGGCCTTGGCGAGCGCGGAGTTGGAATCGAGGCTCGCGACACCGAGCGTCGTGGGCGTCTGGAGCGCGCCCAGATAGGTGACCTTGTCATCCATGCGGGCGAGATAGCCACCGGCCGTCGAGTCGCAGACCACGTAGTCGACCTCGCCGGAATCGAGCGCTTGGAAGCACTCGTTGATGTTGCTGTAGGTCTTTTGGCTACCGGTGATCCCGGATTTGGTGAGGGACTCCTGCGAGGCCGATGCGTTCTGCACGCCGAGCGTGGCGGAGTTGAGGTTGTCGAGCGACACGCCCTGGTCGCCGTCACCCGCCTTGCCGAAGACGGACGGGGCATCGTAGAGGCAGTCGCCGAGCGAGGAGACGCCGCTGCCGACACGGCTGACGTCGCCGATGTAGATGTCGGCCTTCTTGCCGTTGAGGGCGGAGTCGGCCGAGGCGGCGTTGACGAAAGTCACCTTGAGGCCCATGCGGCAGGCGATAGCACGGGCGGTGTCGACGACGTAACCGGTGAGCTTGCCGTTGGAATCCTCGATGGCCTGCGGGGCGTCGTTCGTGTCGAGGGCGACGGTCAGCGTGCACGGAGTGATGAGGGCATCGCTCGACACCGTGGGCTCGACGGTCTGCCGCTCGACTTCGGACAGGGTGGGCGTGGTGAACGTCGAGATCGGGTTTCCCGAGCATCCGCTCAGCCCCAACACGACCACGAGCGCCCCCGCGCCGGTCGCCAACCGAGCCGCATGCTTCAAGCCGCCGATCCTCATGTCCCCAAACCCTGCCTTCTGCGTCGTATACGGACCGCGCTGAGCGCGGCAGATGATGTGCTCCCACCAGCTGACCTGGTATTTGACCCCACACTTGCGCACCGGGGCGTTTGCTCGGGCGGCCGCGGCCGCCTTCACGACTGACCCGCTCGCCCGCGGGGCATTATTGCCCCAGAAAAGTAGAACGGACGGTGCGGCTTACATCTAGGACGCGCCATGATCGCGCCGCGCGCACGCGGTCGCTTACGTGGATCCCTTTGACCGCGTCTGTCTTGGACTAGGACGGGCGCACGCCCGTCCGCAACCACAGCCTGGTAGGAACGAAGCGCATTATAGCAAGCTCAAGCTGCAGTTTAAGGTGAAGGTTGCCTTTCCCATCGCGCATACAGATTATGGAAGCAAAATCTGCCTGCTCAGGTGCTCTGGGAGATACGGTCCTACCTGATTCCACGCCCTCGTGGTCACAAAGCACGCTTTGTGCAATATGTCACCAAGAAGATATCAGCATCAGCGACATCTTTCGGCGTGTTTTCAACTATATACGGAATGTAAAGGCACTCGGTTTTGGACATTTCCGACATTGTTGTACAAAAATTTAGTATGTAGTCGACGAAGCAGGCACCAATTTGCTGTTAGTCAAACAGCACCATATTTCACGAACCGCATTTTGTGACCATCATGCAATTTACCACTATGTCGGTAACAAACCGAAAGCCGTTCTTAGCGTATTCAACAGCGATGCTTGGCGCTCCCGTTGCCCTTCGACGCGGTTTCGATAGCGTTTACCTTTTCGTTTATGCATACGCCATGCCAGCGCCTCCATCGCCTCAAGGTCTCTTATAGTCTCCTTGTTGACGACAAGGACCTCAATACCCATGGTCACCAACCCGGTATTCCTTTTCTCATCATGAAGACGGGAAGAATCGGACGTGTGTCCTTCCCCGCCGTTATATTCGAGATCAAGTCGAGCCTCCTCTTGATACGCATCGCATATCGCGTATGGCATACCCGACACGGCACGTGCCTTGGCATCGAACACTACTTTGTGATTTCCCTTGAACGGCCCGCATTCAAATCCCCCTTCGCGCGTTGGAAGCGAGAACATCGCAACCATGATGCATTCCATGGGAGAGCACAGGTTCGGGACCAAATAACGACAGAGCTTGCGGAGCTTTTTGGCTTCCCGCCCACGTCCGAGCCTTTCAAGGTATCCCTCGAGTCCCGCCGAAGTCATAACAGGTTCGGACTCAAAGTAGCCGATGAGTTTGTCTGCAATGGATGTCTTCGACAACGGATCTGGTTTTTTACATCGATAAGGAGGCAGCCACTCGGAGCGGTCGCTGAGCGAAATGCCGCTGCAAAATTCCATCGCGAGGGCGAACGCAACCGCCGCACCCAATTCGTCGGCAACCTGAGCACAGAGCGCTTCGGGGGAAAGCGTATATAGATGCGGCTCGACGCGGAAGAGGGATGCCTTAGGCAGTTCGGTCGTTTTCACATGAGCGAAGAACTCCGCTCCGTATCTCCTGTTCCGCGCTTCACCGACAAGGAAATGAACCTGTTCATCCTGTTCGGAATCGTACGCCCCGACACGCACGAGCCAGGAAATGTCGATAGATTCACGACGGGGAATCGATTCCCTGAGTACTGAATGCTGTTCTTCTGGAGACAGTTCCTCCCAGGCGATAAACCCCGTCTTTCTTCTTTGCGCTCGAATCATGCGCAGGGCCGAAGCGCCGCAGAGAATCAGCGCATCCCGATGGCATGAAGTATGAGAAGGAATCTGTTTTGGTCTGTCAACCATGGCAACTCCTCACCAAACGCGGGCGAGGGCGAGGGCTTGGACGGTCGCGGCGCCGGCGCGTTTGAGTTCCCGAGCCGCCGCGGCCATCGTGGCGCCCGTCGTGATCACGTCGTCGAGCAGGAGCAGGCGCATCCCAGCGACGTCCTCGACCGTATGGTAGAGACCGTCCGATCGGGTCCGACGCTCCTCGCGCCCGAGGCTTCGCTGGTCAAGGCTCCCGCCCTTGACGAGCGCATCGCAGAGCGCAAGGCCCGCGAGCTCGCAGAATGGTCGGGCGATGGCCTCCATGTGGTCGAACCCGCGTCGGCGGAAGGCAGCGGCCGTCGCGGGGATAAAGACCGCGGCGTCCGCCTCGGTGAGGATTCCACCGTAGCGGTCGGGCGCCACGGACTCGGCATGGCAAGCGGTATCGAAGAGGAACTCGGCGATGACAGGGGCGAGACGCTGCTCTCCCCCGTCCTTGTAGCCTTTGATGATGCGCGGCAGCGGCTGCTCATACACGGCGCAGGCGAGGCAGCCGTCAAGGGCATCTGCCATGGCCCGGACCTCGCCCTCCCCGTCGCCCGCACACTCCGTGCAGAGCAGACGGCCGAAGGGAGCCCCGCACCGCGTGCAGCTCTCACGCGGATCGATCAGGCGAAGACGCGCAAGGCAATCATCGCAGACGAGGGCGCCCGCCCGCTCGCATCCGACGCACCGCGTGGGCGAAAGGGCCTCGAGCACGGAGTCGAGCGCACGCTCGGCGAACGGTCGCCATGCGGGGGCGGACGGCATGCCACGGCCTGGTCTTGCCCCCTTGGGCCCCGCGGCGTCGCGCGCAAATGCATCCATATGCAAAACCCTTCCCTGTGCACGCGCACGGAGGAGGGTCGTTCTTTGCGACTATGGTACCCGGCGGTCCGGGATGCTATTCGCAGGTCGGCCGAGAGATGGCTGCAGCCGCAAAAGACGGCCGGGCGGACGAGCTCGCGAGGCGCCCCGGCCGCGATGGCGGCCGCCAAATACCGCGAGAAACCACTAGGGCGACGCCGGACGCAGCTCGCCTACTCGCCGGCAGGTCCCTGGGGAGCAGAAGGCTTACCGCCCTGGTTGCCCTGACCGCCCTCGCCGCCATCCTGGCGCGGCTTGCGGGAACGACGGCGGCGCCGGCGCTTCTGGCCTTGGCCGTCTGCCGCGGAGGCATCACCGGCCTCGGCACCTCGGGCGTTGCCGGCGAAGTGCTCGCCGCGCGGCTCACGGTCGTTCCGTCCGCCGCGGCCAGCGCGCTCGTCGCGACCGTCGCGTTCGGCGCGGGCGGACTTTGCCGCCGCACCGCCACCGTCGCCGGGACGGCGGCGCGTGACCTTGACCTCACCATCAGAGACCTGATCGGCGACGCTCGGGGTCGCGGGCTTCTGCTGTGAGGTCGTCGTGTGACGGCGACGGCGCTGGCGCGGCGCGCCCTCGCCCTCATCTCGCCCACCGCGGGGCTTGGACGGGCGCTCGCCCGAACCGCCCTCGGCACCACCCCGGCCCGGCTGGGCCTCGCGGGCGGCAGCGGCGCGGAAGGCATCGTCGCGCTCCTCACTCGACAGGTGACGGCGACGGCGCCGGGTGGGGTTCATGCCGCCTCCGCGCGCCTGCTGCTGGGCCTCATGGCTCTCGCCGCGCTCGCCCCCGCGGCCCTGCCCCTCAGCGGTATCGACCGTCGAGGTCCCGCGCTTGCGGCGGCGACGGCTCGAGGAGGCATCGCCGGCAGGCTCGGTGGGCTCGGCGCCCTTGCCGCGCCCACGGCCATGACCCTGGCTGTCGTTCCCACGGCCGCCACCCTCGCCATCACGCGTGCGACGACGTTTAGGCGTGGCAGTGCCGGCCAGACGGTCGGCGCTCGCAAGGCCATCGCCCACGTCGACGCCGTTCTCGCGGTCGAGCTCCATGAGGGCGAGCTTCATCTCGGGCGACTCGATGCGCTCGAGCACGTCACGCGTCACGCAGTCGGGACGGCAGTTGCAGCCCTGCTCGGCGGCCTTCTTCTTGCAGCCCTCGGAGCATGTCATGTCGGACAGGTTGACCTTGAAGACCTTGCCGTTCTCAAGGCGCAGGACGAGCTGCTCGCGCGGGGTGTCGTATTCCTGGATGCGCGCCTTGCCGAGCGGCGTGTCGATGATCGTCTTCTTCTTGGGCGCGCGGCTCTTGAAGTCCTTGTAGGCCTCGAACTCGTAGCGCAGGCAGCACATGAGGCGACCGCACACGCCCGATATCTTGGACGAGTTGAGCGGTAGGTCCTGCTCCTTGGCCATGCGGATCGAGACCGGCTCGAACTGCCCGCCGAAGCGCGCGCAGCAAAGCTCCTGGCCGCACTGGGCATAACCACCCACCAGACGCGTCTCGTCGCGCACGCCGATCTGGCGCATGTCGACGCGGATGTGGAACGTCGAGGACAGGTCCTTGACGAGCTGGCGGAAATCGACGCGGTCCTCGGCCGCGAAATAGAACACGGCCTTCTCGCCGCCAAAGAGGTACTCGACGCCCACGGGCTTCATCTCGAGCTTGTTCTGCTTGACGAGACGACGGAAGTCGGCCATGGCGTCCTCGCCCTGGATGGCGAGGTCGTCGGCGAGGTTGAGGTCGACGTCGGTCGCCACGCGGAGCACCGGCTTAAGCGGCTGGCCGATCTCGGCCTTGGGGACGTCGAAGGGATCGGCCGTGACAAGGCCGATCTCGGTTCCGCGCTCCGTCGAGCAGATGGCGTAGTCGCCCTTGAGGATATCGAGATCCTGCGGGTCGAACCACAGGTCACGCGAGGCATAGGTGAACTTGACGGGTACAACTAGCGGCATTTCAGTGCCTTCCTGATATCGAACAGCATAACCTCGACGGCCAGCTGGGGAGTTACGTTTCTGGCGATGCGGTGCTCGGCCCGGGCGACGGCTTCGATCGCCTGCGTGGCGCCCGCGGGCGTCGTCGCCTCGGCAAGACGCCCCACGATATCGAGGGCATCGGCGTTCACGATGTCATCCACGCCCTCGAGCGTGAGCGCGACATCGCGCAGGAGCGACCGGGCGCTCGCCAGCGCTTCCATGATACCCGAACGCTCGCGGGCGTTGAGCTCGCGCTTGTTGCGGTCCTCGAGCTGCTTGAGCGCGCCGCGCGAGAGATAGTCGGCATTTTGCTCGAGCACCTTCTCCTGCGTCGATTTGACCTCGGCGAGCGGCGCCTTGACGGCGGTCATGAGGTCGCGGGCGCGCTTGAGGATGTCGGCCTCGTCGGCCACGGGAAGCGATCCGAGCGCCCGGACCATCTGGCGGCGCGCATCCTGGCGCTCGGCGCTCTTGAGAAACGCGATGCCGCGGGCGGGACTGCCGGCGACGGCGACGGCCATGCGGCACTTCTCGGCGGGGAGCCCCGTGGCGCGGCTCACGGCCTCGGTCGCCGCGGCAGGCGACACCAGACGGAACGGCACGCACTGGCAGCGGCTCACGATGGTGGGGAGGATCACGTCGGCGGAGGTGCCGAGCAGGATGAACATCACGCCCTCGGGCGGCTCCTCGAGCGTCTTGAGCAGGGCGTTGGCCGAGTTCGCACGCAACTGCTCCGCACGGTCGATGATGTAGACCTTGGATGCGGCGCGGATGGGGGCGAGCGCGACATCGTCGAGGAGCTCGCGCGTCTGGGCGATGAGGTAGCCCGTCGCGCTCTCGGGCGCATAGTAGTGGACATCCGGATGGGTGTGGCGCGCGACGCGGATGCAGTCGTCGCAGGCGCCGCAGCCGTCCTCCTCGCAGAGATAGGCCTGCGCGAGCGCCCAGGCGGCGTCGAGCTTGCCGGCGCCGGGCGCGCCCAAAAAGAGATAGGCATGCGAGGTGCGGCCGCTCTCGACGGCGTTGCAGAGAAAATCGCGGACGCGATCCTGCGTATCGAGCTTGGCGAGCAGGCTCGCGCGCGCGGGCGCGGGCATGCTACTCAGCCTCCAGCATCACGTCGGCAAGCGCCTCACGGGCGGCATCGTCCGAGATCTCGACACCTGCAGCGCACACCTCGACGACCGTGCGGCGAAAGACGTGCGCGATATCCTCGGACGCGTCGATGAGCTTCACGCGGCCCGGCTCCTCGGCCGCAATCGCCGCGAAACCTTGGTAGACGCGCTCCTGGAACGCCATGCCCTTGGCCTCCATGCGGTCGGTACCGGCACGTGCGTTCAGGCGGCGCACCGCGAGCGCGGGCTCGATCTGGTAGACGAGCGTGAGGTCGGGATGCGTCCCCGCGACGGCGAGGTTGTTGGCGCCGTGCACCACCTTGCGGTCGAGTCCGTCGGCAAACGCCTGGTAGCAGGTGGTGGAATCATAGAAACGGTCGCAGACGACGATCTTGCCGGCAGCGAGCGCGGGCGCGATGACCTCATGCACGAGCTGGGCGCGCGCCGCCTCGTAGAGCAGGAGCTCGCAGGTGTCGCCCATCGCGGCGTTCTCGGGGTCGAGCAGCAGGGAACGGATCTTCTCGCTGATGACGGTGCCACCCGGCTCGCGCAGGGCGACGACCTCGCGCCCGGCGAGCTCGAGCGCGCGGGCGAGCAGACGCGCCTGCGTCGACTTGCCGGCGCCGTCGACACCCTCGAGCGTGATGAACGCCGCGCTCCCGGCGGCTGTGTTGGGCTGCGCCATGTTGCTCCCCCGACCTCTCGTCTCGGCACGGACCGCCAGGCCCGAACCCATGAATGCACAGATACACGTATGGTACCCCAGCGCACAGCCCGCATCCCCAAATCGTTCATTGGGGACGTATACCAATGACCGGTCATTTATCTACGTCCCCAATGA
>ERZ808240.4340-NODE-4340-length-12666-cov-3.505115_pt1 | contig 12666 bp, 6 predicted proteins | sample MGYA00521084_ERZ808240 | MGnify/ENA primary metagenome ERZ808240 (study PRJEB31516, sample SAMN03275571) | gut metagenome | biome: mammalia-associated habitat; material: feces | host: Papio cynocephalus | place: Kenya | collected 2012-08-06 ... | reverse complement strand
GGACCGATTTTGTATGAATTTTTGCCTGCGTGTATCGCAGGGATGTATTGAAACAGCGTTAAGAAAGGAGGAGCGTCCATGGAACGGGACATACTGGCACAGGCAGAGGCCTATCTGAAGGACAGACGCCGCAGAACCCAGTGGCATAAAGCGGTGGGCCTGATGGCAGTAGTCGTTGTATTCTGCACGACGTATGCTTTGATTCTGCCAGCTGTTACGCTGGAAAATCGGACAGTCTGCGGAAAGAAAGAGCATGTCCATACAGACGCATGCTATCATACGGAGACCGTTTATCCGCAGTCTGTGATGGATTGCCCTTTGACAGCGGAGCTTCACGTTCATAACGGGCAGTGCTATGGCGCTTTTGGAAAACTGATCTGCGGGTACGCAGACTTTGTGGTACATACGCATGATAAGCTTTGCTACAGTGAAAACGGCACGTTGATCTGTACGCTGCCGGAAATTGAAACGCACACGCACAGTGCTGCGTGCTACAGTGAAGAACGGACACTGATCTGTCCGAAGGAGGAAGATACAGGACATATCCATACAGATGCCTGCTACAGGCGCCTGCGGGGCGATCTGATCTGCCCGGAGGAGGAAAGGGAAGGGCACACACATACAGCGGACTGCTATGAAACGGTTCGGGTCCTTTCCTGCACTGATAAGGATCCTGAGCATGTTCATTCCAAGGCCTGCTATACGGAACACCGGAAGCTGGTCTGCGGACAAGATGAGGTGCCGGGGCACCGCCATTCCGATGCGTGCTATGCATGGACAACGGAATTGATCTGCGCGCAGAAAGAACGGACGCCGGGGCATGTGCATACAGATGCCTGTTATCAGATCCGCAAGGTTCTGACCTGCGGCAAGGAGGAAGTATCCCTTCACCGCCATGACAGCGGCTGCTATAAAGAACACGGAGAGCTGACCTGCGGAAAGCTGGAAACAGTTCGCCATCAGCATACAGAAGCGTGCATTCAGACACCGCCGGAGAATGCGGAGCCGCAGGTTGTACGGACACTGGTCTGCGGATTGGAAGAGCATGTCCATGATGACAGCTGCTATCCTACAACTGTCACCGGCGATCCGGAGGCAGATGTTGAAACACCGGCGGACTGGGAAGCAGCATTGGAAGATATCCGGCTGACCGGCGATTTTCATCAGGATGTACTGGCGGTTGCAAAAAGTCAGATAGGCTATGCGGAGAGTACCCGGAATACTGTGAAAACAGAGTCCGGCCGTCAGCGCGGCTATACCCGCTACGGCGATTGGTACGGAGATCGCTACGGGGATTGGTGTGCCATGTTCGTCTCCTTCTGCCTGCATTATGCCGATGTGGAGAGTATGCCACTGGAAGCCGGCTGCACCCAGTGGATCCGGGATCTGGCGGATGAAGATCTCTATTGTCAGGCAGATGGCGTATATGTGCCGGAGCCCGGCGAGTTGGTCTTTTTTGACATGGATGGCTTAGGAAGCGCAGGCCATGTGGGCCTTGTGGAAGAAGTGCTTCCGGAAACGGAAAAGACACCTGCCCGGCTAACAGTCATTGAGGGCAATTCCGGCGATCAGGTTCGTTCCGTGACCTACGAGCTGGCAGATGAACGGATTCTGGGATATGGCCGGCTTCCGGAGCAAACCTTTTACTGCGGCAGGACGGCGCATATCCATACCGACAGTTGTCGGAAAAACGGAGAACTTATCTGCGGAACGGAAGAGCATGTTCACACGGAGCAGTGCTTCCTCTCTCCAGAGGAACAGCTTGCGCAGGGAGAGTTAAAAGAGTTGTCCTGCACCGGAACTGATTACACGATTCGCGTTCTGTATGGCGCTGACGCCAACTTCCCGGATGGGGTTGCCTTGCAGGTAAGTGAGATTCCCGGTAACAGCGCGGAATATGCGTCCTATTACCGCAGGACTGCGGAAATACTGGACACCCCGGAAGGCGGACGTTCGGAGACGCTGGTATCCGCCCGGTTCTTCGACCTTCAGTTTCTGTTGGACGGGGTGGTGCTGGAGCCTGCGGCGCCGGTATATGTAACGGTCACCTACGCCGATCCCGCGCAAGCTTGCGGGGATGCCGCCTGCCGCACCATCCACTTCGCGGAAAACGGTCCGGAGCTGCTGAACACGTGGTTCGAGGAACGGGAGAGTGGAGAAACCAGCTATACTCATGCGCAGGAGAGCTTTTCTGTGTTCGGCAGCCTGATGGTCATGGCCGCGCCGCAGAATCCGTCGGATGTGGGGCCGAATACGCTGCCTGTGGATTATTATGTCTATCTCGACGGTGCATGGCGCTGCGTAGGCTCCACTAGAACCGGCTGGTATGGCGAATATTCCGCTTCCGACTGGACCAATACCAACCGTGACTGCATTACGGCAGAGCAGGCTGACTCCATACTGGGGACGTATGGCTTTGACAAGAACGCAACCAATGCCGCCCTGCAGCTGGCCTACCAGCGCAAGGAAACGGATCAGGATGCGAATTTGCACTGTGATACACAATCGTATCAGGATTTGGCGAAGAGTACCGCAGCGCTGATCCCGCTGGCGCGGAATAGTACTCCGGCATCCGGTTATAACGTTTATTTCCTGCCGGGCAACACCAACAACAATTTTTCTGAAAGCCTGAGCGGGATCAATGTCAGCGGCAGCGAATTTTATACGGTTTCCGTTCATGACCGGAATCATCTGGTTTATGCGGACGGGACGGAGCCCGCAGCGCAGATTGTCAGAAGCGGCGGCAGCCTGACGGTGACTGTCAAGGCCTTGCCGGAAAACAGCGGAGCGGCATGGCGCTGCGTCGGGACCGACTGGAACCGCGTGTACTCCGGTACGGTAAACGGTGACGGCACAGTTACCTTTACTCTCACTAACATTACCAGAACGCTGCAGATCACGCCGGTGGCGGCAGATCTTGCGCAGGCCTATTCGCAGACCGTTCACTATTTCGTGTATCTGGATGATCAGTGGGCGGAAGCGGGCACCACTCCCACGATTTATTATGAAACCGGAGCAGAGGCGGGCAGAAATCGCGCGTATGTCGCTTCGGATCAGGTGGAGAGCGTTCTGGCGCCATATGGTTTCCGTTCCGCGCGCTACGACTATATCGATGGACAGGGCAACAGCCTGATCCATCAGTTTGCCGTCGGCAGCAGCGACCCGGATGCTGTGTTCTATTCTGATAATAATTCCTGGAGACTCTCAGACAACTCCTGGGCCATTGGTCTCAGCTACGACACGGGCAGGGATTATAATCTGTATTACGTGCCGGACAACACAACCAGCTTTACAAACCTGACCCCCAATGATTACGCGGCCAGCGGCAAGATGGACAGCAGCCGATTCTGGTCTGTCCGGGTGCGGGACGATACCCGCTGCGTCTATTCCGACGGGGAAAGCGGCACCATGGTGCAGTATGTGAAAAACGGTGGGGAAGCGGTTGTCACAGTGCGGAACGCCGCAGGTACGCTGTGGTCCTGCCGGGGTGTGAACGGCGCGCCGGTGACGGCGGACTCCAGGCAATCAGATGGCTATACTGCTTTTACCATCAGTAACATTAACCAGCCCATTGAAGTGGTGGCCACGGCAGCGAATCCATCCTTCACGGTACAATACTACGGCAATATCCAGAGGCTGGCTGCCAGCGGCGGTACTACGCTGGAGGTCATTGACACCTCCGAAAAGAAACTGCCGGAGAATGGTGCTGCTATTGCCACGAAAAATATGGTTCTGGAAGCGGTGGAGGGTACCGATAAGCTGACGAAAAAAAACGCGGGCACTGCAACGCAGAAGTATCAGGTTGCAACGACTACAGAACTGACAAAACTTTACACGGAGCGGACGTTCCATTATGAAACTTCGCCCGGCCTGCAATATTTCAACAAGCTCAAGGATAATGAAAGCTACACCCTGAAGGAGATCTGGGTGCTGAAGGCGGGCAAGAACGCGGACAGCACGGATCGGAATGACTGGACCATTTATTCGTATAGGCCGGACACGGCTTTCACCAATGAAGCAAGTCTGGCGGTTGGAAATACGATCCTCATCACAGAGGGAGCGGTGCTTCGGCTGGTGTCTGATAGCAGCATCGGTGATTACAATAATGCGACTACCTTCTATGATTACAATATTTCCTCCGGGCAGCAAAACGGAGTCTGGAATACCTACAAGACCGGAATCAACTGCAGTGAGAACTATGGTACCAGTCTGAATGGGAAGCGTGACTGGAATTCCGACATGGATATTCTTGCTTTCGGCAATGCCAACTGCGGAACCGGCATGGAAAATTACCTGTTTGATCAGGGAACGCTCAATATGTACAACAACCGGAACAGCAGCGCCAGCGGTGCAACCTTTGGTCTGGTACAAGGCCTGAACGACGATGGGACAACGATCCGGTATAATGACTGGATCGTTGCTCCGAAGCTGTTCAATGATGGGGACGCGAAGTACAAGCAGACCTATGCCGACAGTTCCCTCGCGTTCACTCGTGACGGTGATACATATACCCTCAGCAGCGCCACACTGAAGAATACCAACGGCACGAGCAGTACGATTGGGGAGCTGGAGTACTTCTTCAATCCGTCGCCGACAGGAAATAAAATCTGGGATACAATTTTCACAAATGATTTCTGGCCCATGGACAAGGCAGCATCGCCGGAAAAGACGGATGACCTTTGGGGAAAGTATGGAACCACAGTGGATCGAAGCGGCGGCACCTTCCCAACCAGCGATGACGGCAACGCTCATAACTGGTTCTTCGGCATGAATTTTGCGTTGAACTTCAACCTGACGGCAGATTACGTAGGCCCTCTGGAATACTACTTCTTTGGTGATGACGATCTGTGGGTGTTTCTGGATGGCACGCTGGTATGCGACATCGGCGGCGTTCACAGTTCCATCGGTGAGTATGTAAATCTGCGAGATTACCTGCCGGAGGGTTCTTCCGGCCAGCATAAGCTGAGCTTCTTTTACACGGAACGGGGCGCTTCCGGCTCCACCTGCTACATGCGCTTCACGCTACCCTCCGTGTCCACCGGCACCACAACGCAGGACATTGGCAGTCTCAAGATCAGTAAAACAGTGAGCGCAGAGAACCAGCAAAATTACAGCGATGTGGAATACCGTTTTCAAGTAGATCTGCTGACCGGCGAAAACGGTACGCCGCTGAATCAAACCTTTGGCTATGCAAAGAGCGATGGGACTTACGGCACCGTCAAAAGCGGTGGAACGATTACGCTGCGGCCCGATGAGCAGGTGACCATCAACGGTCTTCCCGCGGGCACGTTCTACCGTGTGACGGAACTGAGCCGGGAGGGCTATAAGACCACTGTCAACAATGGTGAGGGATATATAACCTCCGGTATCATTGAAACCGATAAGGAAGAACCCGCCAGTTTTGTCAACACCCCCTATTATGAGCTGCCGTCTACCGGCGGCGAGGGCACCTGCTGGTATACGATAGGCGGTCTGAGCCTGATGGCGCTTGCCAGCCTTCTGTATAAAAACAAAAGGTTGAAAAAGCATCAGCGAAGGGGGGAAGGCTGAGCGTACCTCATGCAATCCGCGATCCCTGAAAGAGAGTTTATGTAAAGAAAGATAGAAAGAAAGGATGCGAAACAACATGAAACACACAAAAAGGCTGGCAGGCATCCTGCTGGCACTGGTCATGGCGCTGACTCTGGCAGTTCCCGCCATGGCAGCAGGCTTTGAGCCAGCTGAAACTGCGGTAGTCTATTTTGGCGGCAGCAGTGTCGCAGTGTACGACGAGGAAGAAGGCACCGGAACGATTCCTACCCATTTCAACGGCTATCATCTGATGACCCTGAAAACGACGCTGGCCTGTAAAGAGGACCACACCCATACTATGGGGTGCTACAGCTATGCCTATACCATCAATGGAAAATACGAGCAGGTCCTTTTGGATGCTGCAAATGCGGTCAAGGCTGATGGTGTGGCAGCAATTACGAAAGATACGCTGATTGATTTCATGGAGAGCATGGACGCTGATACAACACAGAACTTTGCGGATGCGCTTTACCGCGGAATCGAAAAGAACAATCTCTCCGCGGAGAAAGAGCATATTACAGTTGCTGAGATCGATCAGGGCTACTGGCTGTTTGTGCCTGTTGTTGAGGATAACGATACCTGGAAGGATGCCGATGGCCAGAAGGTTCTGCTGGATACCAAGGGCATTCCTGAAATCAAAGTAGATCCCAAGCCCATTGGTACTCCGGAAATCGACAAGGAAATTGACGGTGCGAGCGATACTGATCCTGCTACAGATGGAAAGGTCAAGTATAACAGCACCTCTGTGGGCGACAAGGTTCCTTATGTGCTGACCTCCAAGGTCCCTGACATGAGCAGCTATGAAAAGTATTTCTTTGTGGTCAGCGATACGCTGTCCGAGGGCCTGACCTTCAATGACGATGTGGCAATTGCGATAGGGAATAAGACGCTGGAGCAAGGCAAGGACTTTACTGTAACAGCCACAAAGAATGCAAACGGCACCACGTCTGTGGAGATCGTGTTTAAGAATTTCATTCAGTATAAGGATCAGAAGGGCACCGGAATCACCATTACATATTCCGCTACGGTCAACGAAAACGCAGTTATCGGCGCTGCAGGCAACCCCAACAAGGTGACACTAAAGTATTCCAATAACCCCTATGTTGAGGATAACGGTGTTCCCGGCGACAAAGATAAACCGAGCAAGCCCACTGGCGAAACACCTGAACAGGAGACCCGCACCTATGTCACCGGTATTCAGTTGACCAAGGTTGATCCTAATGGGGATAAGCTGACCGGCGCAAAGTTCAAGATCTCCGGCGTCAGACTGAACATCACGCTGGTCAACAAAGAGATTTTCCGTGAAAGTGAAAACGGCACCTGGTACCGCCTGAAGGACGGCACCTATACGGAAACCGCACCAGCTGATGGCACAGATGACCTTTATGACAGCACCACGGTCAAGTATGAGAAGATCACCGTGGTTACCAAGGAAACAGGGAAGGATCATATTACCGCCGAGGGCTATGTTGATACAAACGGCGTTCTGATCTTTGAAGGCCTGGGCGCAGGTACTTATACCATCACTGAGCTTGTTGCGCCGAGTGGCTATAATCTGCTGAAGGAGCCGATTACGATAACAATCAGCTATCAGGATCCTGTCGCGCCCTCCACGGACTGCACCTGGACCGTTTCCGGCGGCAATGCAACCGTTGAAAACGGTATGGTCAAACTGACCGTTGAGAACAGTACCGGTCCTGAACTTCCTTCTACCGGCGGCATGGGCACCACCATTTTCTATGTGGTTGGTTCGATCCTGATCTTTGGCGCTGTGGTGCTGTTGGTGACCAGAAAACGCATGAGTCATGAAGAGTAATTTCTTTTGAACTGATTGACTGGTCCGCTGTGTTCCGGGCGGGGAGCTTCCCGCCCGGGATGCAGCGGTAAGGAGAACGTTGTATGAAAAAAAACCTGCCCACTGTCATTTTAATACTGGTTTTTCTGACAGGGCTCTCCTTACTGCTGTATCCCAGCGTCAGCGATTACTGGAATTCATTCCACCAATCCCGGGCGATTGCCGCTTATGCTGAAAACGTGGCTGAGCTGAACAGTGACCAGTATCATCAGCTATGGGCCGAGGCAGCGGCGTATAACCGGGATCTGCTGAATCGGAAAAATGCCTTCGCTATGACGGAAGATGAGAAGGCCCGGTATGAGCAGATGCTGGACGTGAGCGGAAACGGTATCATGGGCTATATTGAGATACCGGGCATCAATTGTTCGCTGCCAATTTACCACGGAACGGACGAAGGGATACTCCAGGTGGCTGTGGGGCACCTCCCGTGGTCGTCCCTGCCTGTTGGCGGCGAGAGCACGCACTGTGTGATCTCCGGCCACCGCGGCTTGCCCAGTGCAAAGCTGTTTACCAATCTGGATCAGATGTCAGAGGGCGACATCTTCATGCTTCGCGTTTTGGATGAGGTGCTGACCTATGAGGTCGATCAGATCCTTATTGTAGAACCTGGTGATGTGGAGGCTCTGAAGGTGGAAAAAGGAAAGGACTATTGCACGCTGGTCACCTGTACCCCTTATGGGATCAACACCCATCGGCTGCTGGTGCGTGGGCACCGCATCGAAAATCCGGATGACAGCACGTCCGTGCGCATTACAGCGGATGCTATGCAGGTCGATCCCATGCTGGTGGCTCCGGCAGTGGCGGCACCGGTGCTGCTGCTCCTGCTGGTATGGATAATGATCCGGTACCGCAAAAAGAAGAATTGAATGATTTTGTAAAGGAGGGAGCTGCCGTGCTGAGAAAACGGTGGATGAGACAACTGCACATTCTTCTGATCTGTCTGGCAGTTGCATCCATCTTCCTGCCGCAGAACGTTCAGGCTGCCAGCCGGGTTGATACGGAACGCGACGTATCACTGACGCTTCATTATCAGAAAGACCAGGCTGTTCCCGGCGTTGAATTCTCCCTGTATCGTGTGGCGGAGGTTTCTGACGCTGCTGTGTTCCAGCTGACCGGCGATTTTGCGGCGTACCGTGTTTCACTGGAGAATCTTACCAGCGTTGGTTGGAAGGATCTGGCGGAAACGCTTGCATCCTATGTGGCCAGAGACGGCCTGAAGCCGTTTGACAGCGGAACAACCGACAGTAACGGTAATCTGCGTTTTCCCGCTCAGAAGACGTCCATGCAGGCCGGGCTTTATCTGGTGACTGGAAAGAGCCATTCCTACGGCGGGCGCACCCACACCCCCTCGCCGCTTTTCATTACTTTTCCGGGTCTGGATTCGGAGACGGACAAGTGGGTTTATGACGTGACTGCCGATCCCAAATATACGTGGAAGGACGAGGAGCATGGACGCGACTCGGTCAACCGAAAGGTGTTGAAAATTTGGGCAGATGACGGGAATGAGGAAAAACGGCCTCAATCCATTGTTGTCCAGCTGCTGCGCAATGGAAAAGTCTGGGACACTGTGACCTTGAATGAAAAGAACGGCTGGCGCTATCTTTGGACTGATTTGGACGCGGATGATGATTGGCGCGTGGTTGAAAAAGATGTGCCGGATGGCTATACGGTGTCCATCGGCCGTGAGGGAATCACCTTTGTGGTGACCAACACATACCAGCCGGACATTCCGGAACAGCCGCCGGACGAACCGTCTCAGCCGGACAAACCGGATCAGCCGGATCAGCCGAGTCCCCCTTCTGTTCCCGACAAACCGACGATCCCGCAGACCGGAGCACTCTGGTGGCCGGTGCCTGTGTTAGCCGGCACCGGGATGCTGCTGTATTTGCTGGGATGGACACAATCGCAGGAACGGAGACGGCGCAATGACCGGTAGAGAAAGACGACCAGGAATACTGTTGATGAGCGCGGGACTGCTGATGATGGCGGCAGCCTTGATCTTGACAACATATAATTTGTGGGATGAGCGCAGAGCTTCCGCATCCGCGGCCCGCATTGTAGAAGAAATTACGCCGCTTGTGGCGGAATCCGTGTTGCCGGAGGCGGAAAGCGGGGAAACAACAGTACCTGATTACCAGTTGGATCCCAGCCGGAGCCGGCCGGTGGTGAGCATTGATGGGCAGGATTACATCGGTACGCTGTATATCCCGTCGTTGGAACTTTCCCTGCCTGTCCTTAGTCGGTGGAGCTATCCCAATCTAAAAATTGCCCCCTGCCGCTATGAGGGAAATGCCTATGCGGATCATCTGATTATTGCGGGACATAACTACCAATCCCATTTCGGACGTCTGAAGGAGTTGCTTCCCGGGGATCAGGTACAGTTTACTGACGTGGATGGAAATGTCTTTTCCTATTCTGTAGAGGAAACAGAAATCCTGAAAAAGATCGATGTAGAGAAACTGAAAGAGGAGCCGTGGGACCTGACACTGTTTACCTGTACAGTGGGGGGGAGAACACGCGTTGCAGTGCGATGTATGGCGTCCGATTCTTGAACGGCAGGCACTTTTGATATAGAGAATCAAATTTCAAAAGGCTTGAGGGACGCTGATGCTGTACATCGGCGTTCTTTTTCTATGAACCGATACGCTGCTTCCGTTTTCTGCGCAGACAGCCTGCTATAGGTGCGGCATAGCAGGTACTTTATGAAGCGACATACCATATGCCCGGCAGGAAGTGTTTAATCTGCCTTTCAGTCAAGGTTCCGCATTTTTGCGCATGTCATTGACTGTTGTCCTTACGCTGTTGCAGTATCTGCTGCACCTGCATAAGGACGGCATTTTCGGATTGTCTGATTTTCCTCAAAAATTCTATATTTTTCCTGTTTTACGGTATAATAAACACATATCAAGGGATTGTCAATCATTTTGACATGATCCAAACGATAGGGGAGGGGTTCCATGAGTTCTGAGTACAAAAGAGAGCGCAAAGAGGAGCGGCCTGTTCTTGCAGTCTGTTACGACTTCGACAAAACGCTGTCACCGGACGATATGCAGGCGCAGGGCTTCATTCAGTCGGTCGGGTATGATGTAGGGGAGTTCTGGAAGCAGTCCAATGGATTAGCCAGCGGCAATGACATGGACCAAAACCTCGCCTATATGCTGATGATGCAGCAGGCAGCGGAGGGGAAGAAACTTTTTACCCGTGAGGAACTCGTGAAGTGCGGAAAGGAGGTAGCGCTTTTCCCCGGTGTCAAGGATTGGTTTAAGCGAATCCGTACATACGGAGAAGAACATGGCGTCATTGTCGAGCATTATATCATTTCCTCCGGACTGAAGGAGATGATTGAGGGAACAGAGGTTGCCGGTGAATTCAAGAAAATATACGCCAGTTCATTTTTTTACAATGAAAAAGGCGTGGCAATCTGGCCGGCTCAGGTGGTTAATTACACGAATAAAACCCAGTTCCTGTTTCGCATTGAGAAGGGCATTCTGGACATCAATGATCCCGGCGTCAATGATTCCTTTGCACCGGATGAGATGCGTGTTCCGTTCCGCAATATGGTCTACATTGGGGACAGCGATACAGACGTTCCCTGCATGAAGCTGGTCAATGTCAACGGCGGGTATTCCATCGGCGACTTCAAACCGGCTATCAAGGAACAAAGCCAGGTCTACAAGATGATGCGGGAAAATCGTATCAAGTATTATGCCCCTGCGGATTATTCTGAGGGTAAGGAGCTTGATACCCTGCTCAAGGCAATCATTGACCGTACGGCGGAAAATGAGGCTCTGGAATCCCGGTTCTATGCTTATCAGAAAGAGCAGACCGATGCAGACAAGCAGACGAATGAAACCGAACGCGAAAAGGTTGATCTGCTTATCGAGCTGGAGAACAGCCGCAGCTTTGCCACCACACATGCCGTCATTGAAAAAATGCGGCAGATCACAGCATGGACGAAAGACGAGAGAGAAAGCCTCTTTACCATTGCAGTGAACAACAGTCAGGTGTTTTATATTCTGGGTGATCTGGATGTCAAAGTGTTCTACCAGAAGCTGCTGGACAGCTGTAAAGTGCCGTCAGAGAATGCGCAGAAAGTCAAGGGGCGAATCGAGGAAACAGATAAGTGATGGAAAAGCATCTATTTTGATATTCTGTATTCAAAAAAGGAAGCATCTACCGTATTTATGTACGGTAGGTGCTTCCTTTTAAAGTTTAAAAATTCCAATGAATTTCAATCGGAACATCCTGTGTTCCCGGGATCCGTTTGCCAACGGTGATGTAGTCAATCAAAATTTCCACCATCTCGCGGGTCAGGTGCTCCACGTGGGTATAGCGCCGGATAATCTCTTTCCGCTGATCTCCGGCAAGCATCCGGGCCTCCAGTTCTTCCAAATGGCGGTCAGCTTCCTTGATCTGATTTTCCATGCGTTCACGCTCTTCGGAAAAGTCATTTGCCATAGTGCAATAATCCTGTTCGCTGACAAGGCCTTTTACTTTATCCATATAGAGAGTACGTAAATAATTGCGGTTATCCCCCAACTGCTTTTGGAGTTTTGCCTTGACCTTCAGACAGACCTCTTTTTGCTGCTCTAAATTTTGATTGAACTCGACGCTGCGTTCCAGTTCATCCTGATCCAGATACCGCTGCGAGAGGGCATTCAGCTCTTGAATCACGATTTTCTCCAGCTTATCGACTGCGATGAAGGATCCGACGCAGGCATCCCTTGCCACATGACGGTTGGAGCATTGCAGGTAGTGCCTTCCACGATTTTTGGATGAACGCATGGTGTAGCCGCAGTTGGCGCAGCGTACCTTCCGGGCAAACAGACCGACAGTCCCCACATCAAAAGGTTTTGCGCGGGAGGCAATAATCGACTGCACCCGATCCCACAAATCCCGGTCGATGATGGCCTCATGGGTTCCTTCCACATGATACCAGTCATCCTTGGGACGCGGTTTATTCTGCTTGGTTTTATAGGAAACGCTGCCATACTTGCCCTGCACCATATTTCCTATGTAAATTTCATTGGTCAGCATATTGGAAATAGCAAAATACTTCCAAAGTGTGCTGTTTTTGCGCTTTGGCTGCTGATACCGCAGACCGTGCAGACGCTTATATTCCGTGGGATTCGGCACGCCGCGCTCGTTGAGCATCCGGGCGATGACGGTCTTTCCGTAACCCTGGGAAAAGAGAGTGAATACCTCCCGCACAATTGCAGCCGCTTCTTCATCAATGATAA